>Ga0222712_10004885_pt1 | contig 13811 bp, 8 predicted proteins | sample C33_657DmetaG_FD_165043 | JGI IMG/M metagenome (GOLD analysis project Ga0222712, IMG submission 165043) | Estuarine water microbial communities from San Francisco Bay, California, United States - C33_657D | ecosystem: Environmental > Aquatic > Marine > Unclassified | place: USA: California...
ATTTTTACCAACCGGAATTGAGTGGGGCAATTTAGTTGCCAAAAGAGGCGTAATTAGAGGTTCTTTAATGATTGATTGGATAAAAACTTCTCTCAATACATTTACTTTTGAACCCATGCCAATTATTGTTACCCTATGGGGGGATAATCGAACACCGGATGTTGTATGGACTTTTTTAAATGCCTATCCGGTTTCCTTAAGTACTTCCAATCTAGATGCTGGTTCTAGAGGTAGTGCCGAAGTTTTAGTAGATACCATTGAGTTTAGGCATGAAGGTTGTCTTAGGGTTGATCCCTGATTTGATTTTTTATAATTTTAAAATGAAATGTTTAAAATAAAAAATTATGCCAATAGAAATTCGTGAATTAGTGATTAGAGCTACAGTTGATCAAAAAAAAACAACTGATAATGCTGTGAATATTGAAGAACAGATGAATAAACTTAAGTTAGAAATTTTGAATGATCTTTCCTATAAGATGAAAAGTCTTATAAAGGAATCTATCTATAAACGTTAATGTTATGGCTTTAGTAAAATTGTGTTTTAGTACTCATACAGAAGATAGTTGTTCCATTACCAATTTAAAGGGCATGTTTTATGTATGGCTTAACCCAAGTAATTATTCTAGATCCTTTTCTAATGATTGGACTCCAATGCCAATCGGTGGATCTGCTGGAGAAACATTACATTTTAATGGAAATAGTGAAACATTATCACTATCTGAATTAGTAGTTGATAATACCTTAATTACACCACTATGGGCTACTCGCGATGTAGCAACCTATTGTGAAGATTTAAAAGAAGGTTTACAAGGTTATTATGGAACTGAACACCGACCTCTTTTTACAAAGGTTACTTGGGGAACACTCGTCTTTACGGGTGTTTGTGAAAGTGTTTCAATTGATTATAATTTGTTTGATACTTTTGGAACGCCATTGCGCGCCAAAATTTCTGTCAAACTTAAAAAAACAGCTAATCGAAAAACTGTTGCTGCAGAAGTAGGAATGTCTTCACCAGACCTTACCCATGCTAGACCAGTTAAAGCTGGAGATAATTTAGCAATGATGTCTAATAATATTTATAAGGATAGTTCCTATTATTTGGAATTAGCTAGGATTAATAATTTGAATAGTGTATTTGATATAAAGCCAGGTGATCAAATTTTGTTTCCTCCTATAAAAAAATAGAGTACTATGCCCGTTATTCCTGGAAATGATATTGTAGTTGGAAGTATTCGTACCACTGTGAAAATAAATGGTTCACCCTTATCTGATTCATATGGTGTGGGTGATATCAATGTTTTTCATTCTATTAACCAGATTTCATATGCAGAATTAAGTTTGTATGGTGAAGATCCTTCTTCTAGCGCAATACCGTCTCAAGATGGCAGTACTTTTAACCCTGGAAATCCAATTACGGTATCAATAGCCTACGACAGTAATGCGGAAGTGATTATTTTCGATGGATTAATTGTTCAACAGGGTATTGAGATAGCCAAAAAATCTCCCTTAAAAATAAATCTGCTTTGTAAACATAAATTAGTTACGGCTACTTATAATAGAAAAGAGGAGGAATATCACGATAAAACCGATAGCAGTATTATACAAACCATCTTGTCGGATTATGGGGTGACTGCTTCAGTCGATAGTACCAGTATTACTTATGAAATTCTTCTTCAAAAACTTGCTTCTGATTGGGATTTTGTTTGCTCTCGTGCTCAATACAATGGTTTTTTAATAACGATGGATGGCACTTCAGTGAATGTTAAAAAACCAGTTTTTTCAAGTTCTTCTGTTTTAACCGTTGGTTACGGAATTTCAATAATTTCTTTCAAAGGTGATGTAAGTGCAGAAAGACAGCCACCTACTTTAGATGCTTCTGGTTGGGATATTAAAACAATGGCCTTGATAAAATCTGATGCAGCAGAGCCTTCATTAAATTCTCAAGGAAATTTAACTGCTAAAACCCTTTCAGGAAAATTGAGTCAAAAAAAACTTAGTCTCCTTTCTAATACCCTGATGACTACTGCTGATTTAAAAGCTTGGGCTGATGGAACTTTACTCAAATTAAGGCTTGCTGCCATTAAGGGTGAAGTTACTTATATTGGAAATTCAGTCGTTAAAACAGGTGATATTATCACTTTAGAAGGAGTGGGTGGAAAGTTTAATGGAAGTGCATATGTTTCATCGGTTACACATAAAATTAAACCAAAATCTGCTTGGGAAACTACCGTAAAATTTGGCCTGGATGAAGAATTTGTTCATGAAAAAATAAATTTAAATTATCCATCAGCTACCGGTCAATTACCCGCAATAGCTGGTTTACAAATTGGGAAAGTAAAACAACTTTCTAAAGATCCGCAATCATTAAATCGTATTCTTGTTATTTTACAGACCAATGCTACTACTAAAACGGGGGTTTGGGCTAGATATGCTAATTTTTACGCAACTGCTTCAGCAGGATCTACTTTTTTACCTGAAGTGGACGATGAAGTAGTGGTAGGTTTTTTAGAAAATGATCCTAGAAATCCTATTATTCTAGGCGCTCTTTATGGAAAAAATGCGCCAGCAAATGTTCCTGCGGATGATAAAAATTTCATCAAAGAAATTCTAACGAAAGCTAAATTGAAGATCAATTTTGATGACGAAAATAAAATTATTACTATTACTACTCCTGGAAATAATCTAATTACTTTCGATGATAAAGAAAAGCAGATTTCCATTAAGGATCAGAATAAAAATACCCTTATTATGAGTAGTACTGGAATTGCGCTTACTAGTGATAAGGATATTAAATTAACAGCAAAAGGAAGTATAATTCTAGATGCAACCAGTAAACTTACCTTAACTGCTAAACAAGATGCTACCATAGAAGGTTTAAATGTAGCCATAACAGCAAAAGCAGGATTAACTGCCAAAGGTACTAGTCAGGCTGAATTTAGTTCAGGTGGTCAAACGGTAGTGAAGGGTGCTTTGGTAAATATTAATTAAAAGTAAAATCAGTTAACTATGGGAATGCCTGCTGCTAGAGTATTTGATTTACATGTATGTACCAAGACTACAGGTCCTATTCCTCATGTAGGAGGGCCAATACTTGGTCCAGGAGCTAAAAAAACAAATATTGGAGGAATGCCTGCTGCATTGGTGGGCGATATGGCGCTTTGTGTTGGACCTCCAGATACCCTTAAACAGGGGTCTGAAACTGTAAAAATTGAAGGTAAAAAAGCAGTAAGATTAGGTGATCAGACTGATCATAGTGGAATTGTTACTTTCGGATTTCCAACTGTTTTAATCGGTTAAATTGAATATTATTATTGTAAGACTATTATGAGTACAAATGTAAAAAGCTTTTTAGGAAAGGGTTGGTCATTTCCTCCTGTTTTTGATAAATTAAGCTTGGGGGTAAGAATGGAAGAAAATGAAAAGGATATCGAGTCTAGTATTCGATTGATTTTAAATACCCATCCAGGAGAAAGATTAATGCAGCCTGATTTCGGTTGCAGTTTATATAGAATGAGTTTTGAAAACTTTGATAAAGGTTCAATTACTCAGATTGGAGAGATCATAAGAGTGGCACTTTTACATTTTGAACCAAGAATTCTTTTTGAAAATGTTGAATTGGTAGAACATAACGTAAATGAAGGAATTGTTACTTTAAGATTGATCTATACTGTTATCATTACCAATACAAGATCCAATATTGTTTTTCCTTATTATATTATGGAGGGAACCAATTTGTAATTAAATGTAAGTTAGTTAGAAGCGTTTAAAATATATGAAAAGGCCAAGGTATAACTATGATGTAGCAAGTGGTTTAAGCCAATTGACTCGGAAACTTCCTGAGCAATTATATACCTATGCTAAAATTGACGAGAAATCAGAAAGTGATTTACTCAGTTTTATTTATAGATTTTCTTCCATTGTAGAGTATTATAATCTAAATAACAAAAAGGAAGGGGACTGGCAATATTTTTTTAGTTCAAATCCTCATATACTGCTGTCAATACTGGAAGATATCAATGTTTATTCTTTCAATTTCACCTTCGACAAATTAAGTGATTTTATTCGGGCAAATAATACGGTTGCTGAAAAAGTAGAAGCATTAGAAAAAACCTTTGTTTTTTTATATCAGCTTATTCTTGAAATGCATGCTACATTTGAAAAGATTTCAAAACTAGTCAATGCGTTATCGACTGTATCTGATGTAAGTTGGCAAGACAGCGATATTTTTTACTTATATAATCAACTTTTTAATTGGAGAGAGGACGTTCAAAAGATAGAAGGAGTTGTTTTTTCAACTAATGAATGGCCTATTTTAGATGTTCCTTTAAATGATAATTTTTCCATTACTCATCTTGATTTTGAACCCGAAGATGCTATTCAGGATAAAATAATAAGTACGGTATCTACATTAGGTGTGTTTTTTGGAGATGTTCAGGGCAAATATGCTTACTATTTAAGCAATGGTAAATATTTATTGAAACAGGCTATTCAAGGCAAAGAGGTGTATTATGAACCTCATTTGGGAGTTGTTAAATCTTTTCTTGATATCTATACACATTTACAGGAAAAAATTAATTTAATTCCTAAAAGACATATTGATTTTTATTACCAACAAATCCTAGGTCAATCACTTACTCCTCAAAAAATTGATACGGTTCATTTGGCACTTACTTTAGGAAATAGTATTGATAATTTTTTACTAAAAAAAGATACTGTTTTTATAGCTCAATTACCTGATTTAAATGATCCTATTCATTATAAAGCAGTAAGGGATAGTGTAATTAATAAATCATCGATAGCCTACTTACATAATATTTTGGTTAGCGAACATCAAAGTTCACTGATTAAGGATGATGTAAGTAATACCAAAGAAAAAACTGTTTTTCAAAACTCACTTGATATTAAAAAAAATCAAGTGAAAGATGATATAAATAAAAAAGGATTTACAATTTTTGGACAAGACCCTTTTTATGAGTCAACTGTTGAAAGTGAAATGGAGAATGCTAAAATTGGGTTTATGGCAGGATCTGAAATTTTATTTCAAACTGCAGGAAAGCGAATATTTTCTTTAGATTTTTATTTAGATGAGTACTCATTTAATTTGCTTAAAAAGTATGTTAATTCATACAGTAAAGAAATTGGTAGTAATGAAAAAGTATTACCAATTGAATTGTTGAAATCTGCTTTTAAAATCTCCATTACTGTTGAAGAAGGATGGTATGAGCTGGATTATTATAGTGTAAAATTTGATGTAGATAATATTGAGGATAAGGTTATTTCATATAATTTTCAATTAAAAGAAGATCAACCAGCCATTGGAATTTATAAAACTGAAATTCATGGTGGTGATTATCCATCTTCCATTCCATTAGTTCATTTTGAAGTAAATCCTAATTCATTTCACAATTCCTATTCCTTTTTAAAAGGTTTAGTTATTGACAGAATTGGATTTAATATGACAGTTTCTGGAAATAGCAAATTGGTTTTATCTAATAACCTTGGTTTAATTAATGCTGATAATCCTTTTACACCATTTGGACCACAGCCCTCAGAAAATGCTTATTTGGATATTCAGAATGAAAATGTATTCAATAAATTTACTACTGATTTTTCAATCCAAATAGATTGGTTTAATCTACCTACGAATGAAAATGGTTTTGCAGAATATTTTAAAGAATATGGTCAAGATGTCGATAACGATTCTTTTACTCTAGGAATCAGTTCAATGGATATTAATAATTTTAAGCCTGGATTAGAAGAGCAACAGCAGTTTAAAGTTTTTGGATCCTTGCGAAAAAATGATAAAGTAGGAATATTAAATCCTGTAACAAAAATTAATCAGATAGATTTTGGAAAATTGAAGTTTTCAAATCCTATGTCTTTAGAAAAAGAATCAGAGGATATCTTTTTAAATACTCAGAAGGGGATTGTACGTTTACAATTACTAGGCCCCATAGATCCATTTGGTCATAAAAGATATGGTAAAATCTTTTCTGATACTTCTATTCATAATAGCAGAAAATTTGGATTTAAAAAACCAATGCCCAAAGAGCCTTTTACTCCTTTAATTAAATCCATAAATGTTAGTTATACTTTAACTTCCACTGAAATTTTTAATAGAGGAATTATTGATGAAAAATTTGAATCAGACTTACTTTTTATTCATGTTCATCCTTTTGGGTATGACCTACTTTATCCAAATCCTAAATCTCCAGTTTTTAAAATTATTCCTGAATTTTCATTTGAAAGACAAAGCTACTTTGGAATTGAAAATATTTCACCGTCAGAGGAGTTGACCTTATACTTTGAATTGACAGATTTACATCCAACTCACACTGTCATCAAAAAGCCTATTGTTACTTGGAGCTACTTAGTTGATAATAATTGGTATCCTTTGGCTGATACTCAAATTTTAGATGACACTACGGATGGTTTTTTAAAATCAGGGATAGTTACTATTCAGTTGCCTTCGGATATAACTACAAATAATACTATTCTGCCTGCTGGAATATATTGGTTATCTGCTCAATTCAATGGTAATGTAAACTACAATATGAAACTTTTGCATTTGTATACCAATACAATTGAGTTAGAAAGGGTTGATAATGGAGTGCCTTTTGATTTATCTTCTCTACCTGCTGGAACAATCAAACAAAGTGAATTTCCTATACCTGAGTTAGATACAGTTTTTCAACCTTTTTCATCTTTTGGAGGAGTTATTGGAGAAAATTATGAACAATTTAATACTAGGGTAAGTGAACTTCTAAGAACAAAAAATCGATTCATAACTACTAGAGACCTTACTCAAGCGATTTTAAATCGTTTTCCTTCTTTAATTTATGTTCAGTGTATGGCGAATGGTCTTCAAACGGATTTGTTATTAGAAGACATGGATATATTAATTACTGTAGTTCCTGTTCTAAATGAAATTTCAAATTATGATGAAGAAAAATTGCCTTATGTAGATTATGAAGAACTTACTGTTATATCGTCCTTTATCAAAAATATATTACCCCCTTCAATAAAATTTGTTGTTACTAATCCTATCTATGAATTTATTAAGGTTAAATGTAATGTGTTATTTGCCTATTCTAGAATCAATCAAAATCTAAATACGAACATTGCTCGTTTAAATGACGATATTATTAACTTTATTTCACCTTGGTTACGTAATAGTAATGTAGCAAATTTTAAAGATAGTAGAGTTATTTACCTGAATGATTTGATCAATTTTATTAAAAGAAGACCTTATATAAAATATGTTTCTGGTGTCTCACTCTTGCATTTTTATAAGAAAATGGACACTGTAACCCATGAATTAGTCAATGTCTTAGCTGATTCTACTACTCAATCTGAAGAAATCATAAAAGCTAGTTTACCAGGTGCTATTCTGGCTCCAATGTCCGAACATTTCATTCAATTACTCCAATCAGAGGTTTTTGTACCATCTTCTAAAGCAGGGATTAGTAACTTTAAATTAGGAAAAGAATTAATACTTGCAGAAGAAGTAAATCAAATTAATGTTGATAAAGTGGTAATAAATCAATCCAAATTGCCTAATTTTACTATAACTCTGAAATTATAAGAATGTCATTTTCGAAAAATAAAATATATGATAGGGAACACCTTAAAAATTTTTTTAAGAATGGTTCTATTCCCAATGAAAAGCATTTTTCCTACCTAATTGACTCTTTAATTAATAAGCAAGATGATGGTTTTAATAAAGATGATGATAGCGGGTTAATTCTTAGTTCTTCTGGTATTTCGAAAAAACTAATGACTTTTTTTAAAAGTGTAGATGATCTTGAACCATTTTTTCATATTGAAGTAGACGATAAGGGGTCTTATAGTTTTAAACTTAGATCAAATATTCCTGGTTTAGAAGAAGAAGAACAGGATAAGAAATCTTTTTTCTTTGATGAGGATGGTAGCTTAGGGATTGGAAAAAGGAGAGAAGAGGGGATGAGGTTGGATGTAGATGGCTTTGTGACAATGAACGGTAGAATGGGCAGTTACCGATCTGGCTTTGTTCCTGCCGATGGTAAATGGCATTCTGTAATTAAAGGACTTAACAATTGCCATGCTTTTGAATTGATCGCTAGAACAGGAAAAAAAACATCGGGTAGATTTGCCATTTTGCATGCAACCGCTTTAGCAACTTTTGGTAATTCAAAAAGTAAAATTAAGTATACCAGAGCTCGTTACGGTTTTTTCTGGAATAACCTTTGTATTCGTTGGAAATCCTTTGGTACCTACAATTACGACCTGCAAATAAAAACTTTTCGTAATTATGGCGATGATACTCAAATCTATTACCGTATAACTAATCTTTGGGATGATGAAATGATCTTACCAGAAGAATATTTTTATTAAGTAAATTTTAGTTAAAAATGGTAGTGCCCGATATATCTAATATTGTAGAGAAGAATGTCTCGGATGTGTCGATGAACTTCGAAAAGTTAAGGGATGAAGCCTTAGCATATGTTCAGAAATATTCTGGTGCTGAATGGACAGATTTTAACTTACACGATCCAGGGATTACAATTCTAGAAGCAATCTGCTTCGCATTAACCGATCTATCCTTTCGAACTGGATTTACAATAACAGATATTCTATCTGATGCTAAAGGTAATGTTGATTATGAAGATCAGTCCTTTCACTTAGCTCCAAAAATTTTAAATACCCATCCTGTTTCAATCAATGATTATAGAAAAATTGTAATTGATCAAGTTACAGAAGTTCAAAATATATGGATAAGTTCTCCTAAAGATTTATTTGGATCAAGATCTGTTCGCGGGTTTTATAATGTGAGCTTGCAATTAACTGTAAGTACTTGGCAAACTTTGTTAGATATAGAAAATGAGCAGGAGAATACAATAAAAAAAGAAGCAATTATTCAAAAAGTAAAAAATGTACTTTTTGAAAATAGAATGATTGGTAATGATTTCTATAATTTTAAAATTGTTGAGCCTAAAAATATTAAAATTATTGCCAAAATTTCTGTAGATAATACTGAATCACCAGAGGAGGTTTTGGCTCAGATTTTTTGGGCTATTAATAATTTTCTTAACCCTTCAGTTGACTATTTTTTACCTAATGAATTGCTCGATAAAAATGTTAACATACAAGATATTTTTAACGGGCCTACTTTAGTAAAAGGTGTAATTAATGATGAAACGCTGCGTGAGCTTCCTAAACAAATTGACCCAGCTGATATCGTTAGATTAGCGGGTAAAGTTAAAGGAGTAGTGAATGTTATCAGCCTATCCATTAGTGATGGAAACAAAACTACCTCAGAAGAACCGCTCTTTTTAAAAGAGGGTGAATTTGGTTCTATTAAACCGTTACTTGATTTTACTAGTATTGAGCTTTATAAAGAAGGAGTCGATGTAATTGTTCGTAAGCAAACTTTTGCTTCTATTTACAAGAAGTTTGTTAATGAAAGTGAAAATAAGTTTTTAGGGTATTCTTCAGTCTTTTCGGATATGTTTACCGGTCAATTCAGGAATATTTCAAATTACCATTCTATCCAACATCATTTTCCTATTATTTATGGTATTGGAAATGAGGGGATTAGTAGAAATGAATCGAATGATAGAAAAGCGGCTGTAAAACAATTAAAGGCCTATCTTCTTGTATTTGAGCAAATAATGGGAAATTATTTGAGTCAATTATCCTCTGTAAATAAATTATTTTCTCATAAAATTGATGCAAAGCATAGCCATACCTATTTCTCTCAACCTATTTTGGATGTACCTGGTATTAATGATTTGATAAGTTTTATCAGTATGTTGCCTGTTGATAAAAATGGCTTGTTCAAGAAAAAACAATATGAAACTGCCATTGTTCAATATCAGCAAACCTTAACTAGATTGGTAGAGTCTGATAGTGATTATGTAGATCGAAAGAATGCATTTTTAGACCATATGTTATCTAGATTTAATTATTCGTTGAATAGTTATCCTGTAGAATTAGCTGAGCATTACTACCAATTAAAAAATCTTCAAAAAAATGACGATGTACTTTTATGGAAATCTGAATTTTTAAAAAACATAGTATCGTATAGTGCTAACAGAGCAAGAGGAACTCATTATCAAAGTAATGATAACAAAACATTTGATTTCATGCATTTATTATATAAAATTCTTTTTATTAATAATGCACCTTATCTATCAACGCTTAAGTTTCTATCAAATTCAGAAGATACTAAAATTTCAATAGATAATACTTTGCCATCGGATGATAATGATTTTGAAGTAGAAAGAAAATTAGTACTCTTAGATGAAGTAATAACTATTAGAAATCAATCTCATACAAGGAATAATCCTACCTATTTAGATTTCGAAAATGAATTATTGATATTTGAACATCAGAATGAATTAATTTTTAGAGATGCTTGTAATCACGATAATTTTAAAATAACGCCGAATGTTTTTACTAATGAGGGGTATCTCATTTTATATAATCAAATTGTAGAAAAAGAATGGGTTGTTGTTGGTAAATCAAAGAGTCTGTCAGAAGCTAAAATTAAAATTCAAAAAACCGTTCAATATTTTATAAATATTAGTTTGCAGTCTGAAGGGATTCATATTGTAGAAAATATTTTGTTACTACCTAATGTATTAAGTAACTCTTTTGGATTTCAGTTTTTATTAAAAAATGGCGCTACGGTCATATTAAAGAATAATAACTGGCTTTCTTTTGCTGACAGAAATAATTTATTAAGTTATGTTCATGAATTAATTCAGATTAATGACCTTTCTGTTAAAGAAAAATTAGTCATCTTAAACAAGTATTTTGATATTTCTGATTTAAGAGGCCTTAGTTTAGAGGAAGCTTCACCAGAAATAATTACTACAATTTATGCTCAAATTGAATCTGTTTTTAAGGATTTTTCAAAAAATGATTATAAACTAATCAATGAACAAATTGTTTTATTAGTTCGTCTTTCAAATGGATATGAAATTGAAGAAGCCTTTTTTGACAGTCAACTCAGCTTTTTTATACCTCAATGGCCAGCTCGTTTTCAAGATGAAAATTTCAAGAAATTTATTAATAAAATAATTTCTGAGTTTACCCCAATTCATTTGAAGTTAAATATTAACTATTTAACCATAGATGAAATGAAAAATTTTGAAAATATATATTTTTATTGGCTTTCTATGCTTCAGGTTAGCAATGGAAAAGATTTTCAAAAAACAAGTTTTGATTTAATCTCCTTAATGAACAAATCATAATGTGATTACCGCTTCAAATTCTATACAAAAATTGGTCCTAGATGTTAGGGTCAATGTGGATAAATCTAATCATGAAGTTTTTAATAAATTTAGTTCAATAGCTAATTTACAAGCAATTCCCACTATTAGTAATTATTTCGATGCGATTATTCCAAAGGAGGTTGTTATTGTAATTGATCATTTAGATTTAAACTTAGGAGTAATTAAATATGAAGACCTTGATACTATATTTAAGGATAAATTACTCGCTGCTTTAAAAGACACTTTTAGTAAATATTTTAATGAAGGTGGTAACTACCTTGCCCAGTCCAATAATTTGTTTACTGTCAAAAATTTGCCAGATAATCAATTGGCATTTGTAAAGTATTATTTAATTTATGGCCGTGCTCCTTGGTGGGCTGAATCTTCTTCGATTAACTTTTCTGATTCTATTTTACAAGTTATTAATCAATCTCCCTCAGCATTTCGAAAATTACTATATGAAATTGGAAGAAGTGAAACGGTTAGAAAACGACTAGCCTTTACTTTACATGAAGCGGTAGTAAAAAAAATTATTCAAATTTTAGAACCTTCTCAGGCTGAGTATATTTTTCAATATCATACTACTGTTACAAAGTTAAATCGTGTAAAGCAAACTGTAAAAGGAGAGGAAAAGGAATTTAAACGGTCCTTATGGTACGTTATTTTAACTTATATTATTTACAATAGGGGTGGGGTATTTAATAGACGTGAGTTTTTGAAGCAAAACTTATATAATGTATCTACTTTGTATAATCTTCAATTTAATGATTTAATTTCTTTATTATATAAAGGATTGAGAGAAAATAAATCTATTAAAGAAAATCGTATTTTATCTGATTTGTATGATGATATTTTTTACTTGGCACAAGAAACAAATAGTATAGAAATTAATCAGAAATCATCAACTAATAAAAAAGATAAAAAATTAGTAAATAGTGAAGAAGCAATTAAAGAGCAATTAGCCGTATTACATTATTATCTCGAAAGGGGATCCTTTTCTATTTCATTTTTTAATTATTCTAAGAATGATATTATATCAATTTTAGATGCTTTAATAAATTATCATACAGACTTATTTATTCGATATCTGAAATCGGTTAAATTAAATGCTCATATGATTAATAGGTTATATAATCTATTACCAGCTTCCCAATTTAATCAATTAATAGTTTTAATAACTCCTCCTAGTCTGGATGTCAAAATCAGTGAAGTCCAGAAATCTTTTATTTTATTTTTAATTAATAGTAAATTAAATACTCAAATTTTAATCAGCAATGATTTTAAAAAATCTATACTGTCTTTCTTAGTTGCTAATAACTATTCAATCTCGTTTTCAGAATTGATAAAACTCTTTTTAAAAAGGATATCTACCCAATTGCATATAACTTATTCTAAAGCCTATCTGCTTTATGAACAGGACTTAAAACGTCAAATTCAAGTTAAAGAGTTTAATTTGACTGTATTACAAAAAATTTCAGACCAAATAGAAAATTTACGTTATCAAAATGACATCACTTTATTAACCAAGAATAATTTAGAAGATGAAGTGGAGACTAATGATTTCGGAATTGCTGATTTTTTAAAGTTTGTTATTAAAAGAGGTTTTATACCTTGGTGGGGTAAAGATTTTTTATCCAAATCATTAGATAAACTATTGATGGATTTATTCCGTAAAAATCCAAAAGAGGCAATGGTAATTTTTCATTTTGCCTCCTCACAAATTTTATTTAGAAATCGATTTATTCAATTTTTTTCTATAAAAGTCACTAAAGTTTTTTTAGAAAATTTATGGAAAAATGAAAATGATTGGAAAGTTTATGATTTATTAGAATCTTTATTAAAATCATTACCAGCTAATTTTAAGCAACCTTCCAACGAGGCAAAAAGTATTATTTTACTTCATTCTTTTTGGAAAATTCTTTTAGAGGGTAATTTTTCTGTATTTGATACTGATAAATTTATACAACTCAATTTCATATTATTAAAAAAATATCATTCATTTGAAATTAAAGAATTCATAACCTTTTTAGCAGCCAACCAGTTCGATCCATTGGAAAACAATTCTTTTTTAACCAATGAACATTTTATTGAAATTGTCGGCTCATTAGAAACCTACTCATTTTTAAGTGAATCCATGAAGGAGCTTGCTAATGACAACACTATTACTATTGACAGCTGGTTCGAATTAATTGTTATTAACGTGATTTTTGGTAATAAAAAATTATCCAAAACGAGAAAAATAAATGAAATATCTTCTGTATTAAATTATTTCTTCAAGAATTTAATACTTCCATCCTATCTTTTATCATATGTACAAGATAAACAACGAAATTTCTTTTCTTATTTATTAAACTATTATTTGTTATTAGATAGAAATAAATTGATTCAATATTTAAGTTTTCATATCGCTACAATCGAATCTCCTAATTGGTTAAAAGCTATTTTGGACGATTTTAAAAATCAGTTTTCTTTAGAAAAAGTAAATTTAATTTCATCTACTACTGCTGCTGAACTTAATTTAGAAAATCAAACATTATTCGAAAATGATGATAT
>Ga0222712_10004886_pt1 | contig 13805 bp, 15 predicted proteins | sample C33_657DmetaG_FD_165043 | JGI IMG/M metagenome (GOLD analysis project Ga0222712, IMG submission 165043) | Estuarine water microbial communities from San Francisco Bay, California, United States - C33_657D | ecosystem: Environmental > Aquatic > Marine > Unclassified | place: USA: California...
TGATTGGCTTCTGGCCAGCCAACAGCAATGACCGCGACAGCGTCACCTTGCTCAATACAGAAACCAATGAAGAACTGGAGTTACAATTCCTTCGACAGCAAATGAAAAAGGCTGCCAACCAGCCCAATCTTTCATTGGCCGACTTCATAGCACCTTCATCTGTTGATCAACAAGATCATCTTGGCGCATTTGCTGTTACCATACAAGGCATTGAGCGACACATACAACGCTTCGAAGCACAACTTGACGACTACAACAAGATCATGCTACAGGCGCTGGCTGACAGGCTTGCAGAAGCACTGGCAGAATATATCCACATGAAAGTGAGAACGGAATATTGGGGCTATGCCAAAGATGAACTGCTGTCCAACGATGACATGATCAAGGAAGTGTACACAGGCATCAGGCCAGCACCTGGTTATCCTGCCTGCCCGGATCATACCGAGAAGAACAAGCTCTTTCATTTGCTTGATGCCACCAACCAGATTGGCATCACCCTCACAGAGTCGTTGGCCATGTTCCCTGCCTCTTCTGTTTGCGGATGGTATTTTGCCCACCCTGAAGCCAAATATTTCGGCGTAGGAAAAATCACCAAAGACCAATTACAGGACTATGCAACAAGAAAGGGTATGGATAATACAGAAGCAGAAAAATGGTTGAGGCCAAGCCTTGATGCCTAAGACAACAATAAAAACAATCCATGCGAATTATCTCCTACAATGTCAATGGGATCAGGGCTGCCATCAAAAAAGGTTTGATTGATTGGCTGAAAACCGATCCTGCAGACATCATTTGCTTGCAAGAAACAAAGGCAACCAAGGATGATGTTGACATGAAGGAAATCAATGATCTGGGCTATGACGATTATTGGTTCAGTGCCAGCAGCAAAAAAGGATACAGCGGTGTAGCTGTATTTACAAAAATAAAGCCGGACAAGGTGGTCACTGGAAATGGCCATGCGCAGAGCGATGACGAAGGCCGTGTGATTCAACTGCATTTTGGAAAACTGCTGCTGATCAATGCTTATTTTCCATCAGGTACTTCTGGCGAAGAAAGACAATCCTTCAAGATGGAATGGTTGAATGAGATGCTGCCCTACCTGAACAAAACAAAGAAGAAATTTGAAGGCATCATCCTTTGCGGTGATTACAATATCGCACACAATCCCATCGACATCCATGATCCCAAAGGGAATAAAAATACCACTGGATTCCTTCCTGAAGAAAGGGCATGGATGGATGATTTTTTTGCATCAGGATGGGTGGACAGCTTCAGAAAAATTCATCCTGAGCCACACAGGTATTCCTGGTGGAGCCAGCGATTTCCAAGTGTAAGGCTCAACAACAAAGGCTGGCGCATTGATTACATCAACGTTACCGAGAGTCTCGCTGCACACATTGTTGATGCAGAGATTTTTCCGGATATAAAACACAGTGATCATTGCCCTGTTTATCTTGAACTCTCAAATTTTTAAGATGCTGGTATACAACATTACCTATGCCGTCTCTCATGAAATACATGAACAATGGATGACATGGATGAAAGGGATACATATTCCAGAAATCATGTCCACAGGGCTTTTCAGCAGTTTCAAGGTGCTGCGTTTGTTGGAGGTAGATGAGGAAGAGGGGCTGACATTTGCCGTGCAATTTCATGCTGAAACAGAGGAGAATTACCGCAAATACATTGCCGAACATGCACCCGCATTGCGTTTGAATGCAACCCGCCAATGGGGCGAACAAGTCATAGGATTTCGCACTTTAATGGCAATTGTGCAATAAGTGTGGAAAAATAGATTATCTTCACCAGCTAAAATGCAGGTCAGTATTGGCTTTTAGCGGAAATAAGTGAAGAAAAAAAATTTTGTTAGAATCAAAAAGCCTATAAATTTGTCAGTATACAAATCAATTAAAAATTTACGTCTATGAACAAAGCTGAATTGATCGCCAAGCTCGCTGATGATGCTGGTATCACCAAGACTCAGGCTAACGCTACACTTGATTCATTTGTTAGCGCAGTAACCAAAACCCTCAAAGGTGGTGGTAAAGTTACACTGGTAGGTTTCGGTACTTTCTCTGTAACGAAAAGGGCTGCTCGCAATGGTCGTAACCCACAGACTGGTGCTGTGATCAAGATCAAGGCAAAGAAGGTTGCCAAGTTCAAAGCTGGTAAAGAGCTTTCTGCAAAGATCTAACCGCTTTTAAAAAAACTAAAAAAGCAAGACGCTTGCGTGTCTTGCTTTTTTTTTCACTTTAAAATTTTAAAAACAAATACAATGGGAAGAGGCGACAAAAAAACAAAGAAAGGAAAGATATTCAAAGGTTCTTTCGGTAAGTCAAGACCAGCCAAAGCAGGCAAGAAAGCTGCTCCTCGCAAGGCTTAATTTGTTATCCGTTATCAGTTGTGGGTTGTGGTTTGATTATGCACAGTTCATCAACTGATAACTGACAAATGATATTTTAGGGAGCCAATCTTTCAACCTTCCAGGCTCCGTTCTTATTGCTGTATTTTATCCTATCGTGCAGCCGATTGCTGCGGCCCTGCCAAAATTCAATTGTTTCTGCTACAACCCTGTATCCGCCCCAGTGCGATGGACGGGGAACTTCGCCCGAGGCATACTCCTCAAGCAATGATGCTGCCTTTTTATCCAGGATTTCCCGGCTTTCAATGATCTTGCTTTGCGGTGAGGCCCATGCACCCAGCTTGCTTCCCAATGGCCTGCTATAGTAGTATTCATCACTCTCTTCAGCTGACACCCGCTCACATCTTCCTTCTATGCGCACCTGCCTTTCCAACTCTTTCCAGAAAAAAACCAGTGATGCATATGGATTGGCATCCAGCTGTTGCCCCTTATCACTTTCATAATTGGTATAAAAAACAAAGCCGTTTTCATCAAACCCTTTCAGCAGAACGATCCTGGCGGATGGCCTTCCTGTTGCAGTGATGGTAGACAGGGTCATGGCATTGACTTCATCAATGGCTGAATCAATTGCTTCGTCCCACCATTGGCTAAACTGCAAAACAGGACTGGCATGCACATCTGATTCAGACAGTGAACGAAGCTGGTAGTCTTTGCGGATGGAAGCGATGGACATAGGGTTGAATTTATTTCACCAAGGTTCCAATCTGTTCACCAGTCACCAATTTTTTCAAGTTGCCTTCCTGATTGATGTCAAAAACGATGATGGGAAGATTGTTTTCCATACAAAGGGTGAAGGCAGTCATGTCCATGATCTTCAGGTTCTTCTCAATACACTCCTTGTAAGAAATGGTATCATACTTTGTTGCAGTTGGATCCTTTTCCGGATCTGAGGTATAGATACCATTGACGCGGGTTCCCTTGATGATGACATCAGCACCAATCTCAACAGCGCGCAATGAACCGGCTGTATCTGTGGTAAAATAGGGGTTGCCAGTACCACCACCGAAAATCACGATCCTGTTTTTCTCGAGGTGCCTGATGGCCCTTCTGCGGATATAGGGCTCTGCCACCTGTTCCATTTTGATGGCGGTCAGCAAACGGGTATACATCCCTTGTTTCTCCAGCATGGCCTGGATGGCCATTCCATTGATGACGGTAGCCAACATACCCATATAGTCTCCGTGGGCGCGTTCGATGCCGGTTTCTGATTCATTCATGCCCCGGTAGATGTTGCCGCCACCAATAACGATGGCCACTTCAACACCAAGGTCCACAACACTTTTGATTTCCTTGGCATAGCGGTTGATCATGGTAGGATCAATACCAAATCCGTTGTCTCCAACAAGGGACTCTCCGGATAATTTCAGCAGTATTCTTTTGTATATGGGTTGCATGTTGCAAAGATACAAAAAGGGCCTTCATGAAGAAGGCCCTTTTCTATATTCGATTGTCGATTGGATTATCCGAGTGCTACACGCTTGAAGGAAACAACCTTCAGGTCAGCGCCTTTAGACTTAAGATAATCTCCGACAGACATGCCGCCATCCTTTACAAAAGCCTGGGCAAGCAAAGTGCTTTCTTTGTAGAAGGCATTCAGCTTTCCTTCAGCGATCTTGGAGATCATTTCGTCGGGCTTTCCTGCCATTTTAGGATCATTCTTGATCAACTCAAGGATAACACCTTTTTCCCTTTCAATCACTTCAGCAGAAACTGAAGATGAATCAATGGCAACTGGATTCATGGCAGCAATCTGCATGGCAATGTCCTTGCCAACTTCAGCTTGTGCCTCGTTCAAACCAACCAATACACCCATCCTGTTTGCACCGTGGATGTATGATGATACGAACGCAGCATCAATGCGCTCAAACTTGGAAACACCAATCTTCTCACCAATGCTGGCAAGCTTGTCGTTCACAAGATCAGCGATTTTAGCACCATTGATTTCCTGTGCATTCAACTCCTCAGCTGAACTTACGTTGTTGGCAATGGCTGCATCCATGATGCTTTGGGCGAATGCAATAAAGTCATCGTTTTTGCTAACGAAATCAGTTTCGCAGCTCAGGCACAAAGTGATGCCGGTCTTGTTGTCTGCAGTTGTTTTGGCAAGCACAACACCTTCTTTCGCATCACGGTCTCCCCTGAGTGCTGCAACTTTCTGGCCTTTTTTCCTCAACCAGTCGATCGCAGCTTCAATGTCTCCATTGTTTTCAGTAAGTGCCTTGCGACAATCCATCATGCCTGCACCCGTCATTTGACGCAGCTTGTTGATTTCAGCTGCCGTTATTGTTACTTCTGACATATTTATCCTCCGGTCTTGAAACCATTACTGGTCGAAGACACGATATTTAAGTGAATGTATGGTTTGATTACTTTTTCTGGGCTGGCTTCCTTCCGCCACCACCTGCTGCAGGAACCCTGCGCTTGGGTGCACCAGGTTTGCTCCTTCTGCCACCATCTGCATCTCCTTCCTCATCTACTGAGAACTTCAATGCATTTTCGCCTGAATCATCACCCTCTTCGCTGTCATCAGACTTCTCAGCCTGACGCTCAGCCAATCCTTCAGCAATCGCTGCAGTGATATAGTTGGTGATAATGGCGATGGATTTGGTTGCATCGTCATTGGAAGGTACAGGGAAGTCAACCTTGTTTGGATCACAATTGGTATCAACCATACCGAATGTAGTGATGCCCAAACGCTTGGCTTCTGCCATGGCAATATGCTCATGACCGATGTCAATGATGAACAAAGCTGCTGGTACACGACCCAGCTGAGCGATACCACCCAATACTTTTTCCATCTTATCCTTGTCGCGAGACAATTGAAGACGCTCTTTCTTGGTGATGTTGTCGAAGCTGCCATCAGCAAGCATTTTTTCAATGCTCTGCATTTTCTTTACCGACTTGCGAACGGTGTTGAAGTTGGTCAACATGCCACCCAACCAGCGCTCAGTAACAAAAGGCATGTTCACCTTCTGTGCACACTCGGTAACGATTTCCTTGGCCTGCTTCTTGGTTCCAACAAACATGATCTTCTTACCGCTTTTGGCGATGTTCTTGAGGGCAAGGGCAGTTTCCTGCAAGCACTCAACAGTTTTGTTCAGATCAATGATATGGATGCCTTTTTTCTCTGCATAGATGTAAGGCAACATCTTAGGATTCCACTTCTTACGGAGGTGACCGAAGTGAACACCTGCTTCAAGGAGTTGCTGCTGCAGTGTAGTATTATTTTCCATTGTATAAAGTATGTTTTTGATTCTAGATTGGTGATCCTGTTAACGCTTGCTGAACTGGTAGCTTCTACGTGCTTTCTTCTTACCGAATTTCTTCCTTTCAACACCCCTTGGATCCCTTCTCAACAAACCTGCAGCTTTCAATGCTGGCCTGAATTCAGGATTCAAAGCGATGAGCGCACGGGAGATACCCAATTTAGAAGCTTCAGCCTGGCCTTTTTTACCACCGCCTGCAGCATTGATCTTGATATCGTATTTTCCAGCTCCTTCAACAACAGTGATGGGAAGTTCCACCTGGTTCTGAAGATAGATCTGAGGAAAATATGCCTTGTAATCAAGGTCGTTTACGATGATGTTACCATCCCCCTTGCTGAGGAATACCCTGGTAACAGCTTCCTTTCTACGACCAAGTCCGTTTTTTTGTTTTTCCATTATTCTTTATTTGAAATCGTTTTGAAAATTAGAATTTGAAAGGAGTTGGTTGTTGTGCAGTATGAGGATGCTCTCCACCTGCGTAAACGAACAACTTCTTGTACATTTGGCGACCAAGTCTGTTCTTGGGAAGCATCCCTTTCACAGCCCTTTCAACGATTTGCTCAGGACGACGCTTGATCAGGTCCTTGGCAATCTCAATCTTCTGTCCGCCAGGATAGCCAGTAACGTGCTGGTATTCCTTGTCTTGGAACTTGTTACCTGTGAAAACGACTTTCTCTGCATTGATTACGATGACGAAGTCTCCGCAATCAACGTGGGGCGAATAATACGCTTTGTTCTTTCCGCGCAATACTGAAGCAATCTTGCTACAGATTCGTCCCACAGTTTGATTGGTCCCGTCAACAACGTGCCATTTACGTTGCACGGAAGCTGCATTTGCATGCTTTGTGGTGAAATGTAATTTACTCATGTGTACAATTTTTCGGATTTACATCCGGGTTTAAAAATTTGTCCCCGCCATCCCGGGAAACACCCCTCTTTTGAAAGGGAGCGCAAAGTTAGCAGAAAGACCGTTGAAAAACGAACAAAAAAGGATGTTTTTTCAGGCATGGCCCTGCAACACACTGATTTTCAATAAAAAATTAGCTTGTGTTTTTTATTTAGATGGCAGAATGCTGATAAATTCTGGCTTGAAGACTGGTCTATACCTAGAATTGAAGGCCTACAAATGATTTGTGTTTGATTTGCTCATAAGCATTTCGGTCGAAAGAGTACAATTTGCCTGGGCGGTGCCGCACCAATTTTTCCATCTCTTTTTCATCTTTCAGCAGGCCTGTGGTAAACAATTTCTTCCTGAAATTCCTCCTGTCAAATGCTATGCCCAGGATTTGCTCAAACAATTGCTGGAGGTCGCGAAGCGAGAACTTGTCTTCCAATAGATTAAAAATGATGGGCTCTTCCTGGATTTTCCTTTGCAGGGCGGCTACACAAGTATCCAGGATCATCTGATGATCAAAGGCCATGGTCTTAATGTCTGACACAGGATGCCAGTGAAGGGCATTGTCCAGTGTTTTCAGTTGATGGTGTTTTACGTTGACCAATGCGAGGTATGCGGTGGTGACCACCCTGCCGGCAGGATGGCGATTGACGGCGCCAAATGTTTTTACCTGCTCCAAAAACATACCCGTCAGTCCGGTTCTTTCCCTCAACACCCTGTAAGAGGCTTCGTCAAGGTCTTCGTCAGGACGAACATGGTCTCCCAACAGGGACCATTGTCCTTTGTAGGCAGGAAGGTCACTTTCAATGAGCAAGACTTTCAAAACGCCCTGATCATATCCAAATATGACACAATCAACCGATAACGCAAACTGGAATGCAGACATCTGTTGGATGGATGTTGAATTGATACCGGGCTTTTTTGCCTCTTTCATGCTGGTTGTTGTGCGGGGTGGGATAACAAAAATAATTTCTATCATCAACAACAAAAAACATATTTCAGCAGAGATTCATTTTAACTTAGCCCATCCGATGACAAGCAACAACGAACATACCCGTTTTTACCAAGACAAAAGCAAGGAGCTTGAAGCACGTGCAACCGATCTAGGCTACTTGACAGAAAACATCAGCCTGCTCAGGGATGTCATCCGGTTTCATGAGAACCGTTATTATGTGATGAATGATCCGTTGATCTCTGACACCGAGTTTGACATACTCTACAAGGCACTTGAAAGGACCGAGGCCGCGAATCCACTGCTGATTACCGCAGACTCTCCCACCCAGCGTGTTGGACCTGGCATCACCAAACAATTCAAGACTGTTCAGCACCTGGTACCCATGCTATCGTTGGAAAATTCTTATGATGCTGCAGATTTGATGGAGTGGGACCGCAAGGCAAGGGAATTATCTGGATTGGAGCAGCTTGATTACTGTGTTGAACCAAAATTTGACGGCGCCAGCATTTCGCTGGTATATGAGAACGACCTGTTCGCCCGTGGTGCAACAAGGGGTGATGGCGTTGAAGGGGAAGACATCACGCTGAACCTCAAACAGATCAAGTCGATTCCACTCTCTGCAGCTTTTTCCAAATATGGGATTCAGCAAGCAGAGATCCGCGGTGAGGTATTGATGAACAAGAACAGTTTTCAACAGTTCAATGAGCAACTGCTGGAACAAAATCTCCCTCCCCTGGCCAATCCGCGCAACGCTGCATCCGGATCGCTGCGGCTGAAAGATGCCAGGCTGGTGGGCAAAAGAAACCTGGAAGCCTTTATCTACCATATTGCCTATCTGAATTTTACGCCCGAACACGTAGAAATTCCATCCCATGCCAAAAGCCTAGAAATGCTGTGGGACCTTGGTTTCAGGAGCCCTGTTCATGAGAAAAAAGTATTTAAGGGTATTCAAGGCGTGATTGATTTCTGCAAAGAATTTGAGGAGAAAAGGGATGGATTGCCCTACGAAATAGACGGGCTCGTCATCAAGGTGAATGAGCTGACCTTGCAAGAAAAACTGGGCATGACCACCCATCACCCCAGATGGGCCATTGCCTTTAAATTCAAGGCAAGGCAGTCTACCAGTAAACTCTTGCAGGTGGAATACCAGGTGGGAAGAACTGGCAGTGTAACGCCAGTTGCCAAGATCCAGCCCGTTCCGATTGGTGGTGTTACCGTTGCCTCCATCTCCTTGCACAACCAGGATTTCATCCGCGAAAAAGACATCCGCATTGGTGATACTTTGTTGGTGGAACGCGCAGGCGATGTCATTCCCTACATTGTAAAATCATTCCCTGAACTCAGGGATGGCAGTGAAACGGAGATTGCATTTCCCACTGTCTGCCCGGTCTGTGATACTGCGCTGGTCAAAACAGAAGAGGAAGCGGTTTGGAGATGCCCCAACGAGCGCTGCGATGCACAGGTGGTGGAAAGGATGATCCATTTCACCAGCAAAGATGCCATGGACATCCGTGGGTTGGGCGATGCCATCATCCGAAAATTCCATGAGATGGGTTGGCTGAAAGACATTCCCTCCATTTATCAGCTGCCATTGGAAGAGCTGAAAAAGATGGAGGGCTTTGGTGCAAAATCTGTCGCCAACATCAGCGAAGCCATAGAAAAATCTAAAACGCAACCTTTATACAGGCTGATCAATGCATTGGGCATTCGCTTCGTTGGTGAAACAACTGCCAAAACCCTTGCCCAATCCATATCGCATTTGCTTGATCTGGTCAGCATGGACAAGGAGGAATTGCAGAAAATTGAAGATGTAGGCGTGAAAGTGGCAGAGAGCATCCACCAGTATTTCAGCAATCCTGACAATATTGAGATGTTGAAAAGACTGGAAGCTGAAGGGCTGCAGCTAAACAGCATCAAACAACAACCTGTTGATGGCAACCTCAAAGGAAAGAGCTTCCTCTTCACCGGCACATTGTATAAAATGAAGCGTTCGGAAGCGGAAGCCCTTGTGGAAGCCAACGGAGGAAAAATACTTTCCGGCGTAAGCTCAAAACTCGATTACCTGATCGTTGGAGAAGATGCAGGATCAAAGCTGGAAAAAGCAAAGAAGATCGCCTCCATCCAGATCCTGGATGAAGACGGCTTCATTAAATTAATTCACTAGCCAATAAATATTCTGCAATCTGCACAGCGTTGGTGGCAGCTCCTTTGCGGAGGTTATCACTCACGATCCACATGTTGAGTGTCTTGGGCTGGGTTTCATCGCGGCGAATCCTTCCAACAAAAACCTCATCCTTTTCATGCGCATCCATGGGCATGGGATACTGCTGTGTGGCAGGATCATCCACCACAATAATGCCAGGTGAATCAGCCAAAATACGCTTCACTTCATCCAGTTCAAACTCTTCTTCAAACTCAATATTTACGCTCTCGCTGTGACCACCCATGACCGGAATCCTCACAGTTGTTGAGGTTACACGGATGCTGTCGTCGCGCATAATTTTTTTCGTTTCCAGAACCATCTTCATTTCTTCCTTTGTGTATCCATTGTCAAGGAATACATCTATCTGCGGAATCACATTGAGGTCAATCGGATATTTATATGCCATCTCCCCTTCAATGCCATTTCTTTCATTCATCAATTGTGTAACGGCTTTCACTCCAGTGCCGGTAACACTCTGATAGGTGCTCACCACAATGCGCTTGCTTTTGTATTTCTTGTGCAAAGGCGCAAGGGCCACCACCATTTGAATGGTTGAACAGTTGGGATTGGCGATGATCTTGTCTTCGGCAGTCAAGTCATCGGCATTGATTTCAGGAACCACCAATTTCTTGGTAGGATCCATTCTCCACGCAGAAGAGTTATCAATTACAGTAATGCCCGCTGCAGCAAAAGCAGGAGCCCACTCGGTGGAGGTTCCGCCACCTGCAGAGAACAATGCTACAGCAGGTTTAAGGTCGATGGCATCCTGCATGCCCACCACTTTATACTGTTTCCCTTTGAACGTCACTTCTTTGCCCACAGATCTTTCTGAGGCCACGGGAATGAGTTCGGTAACAGGGAAGTTTCTCTCTTCAAGAACCTGTAACATTTTGGTGCCCACCAAGCCGGTTGCACCTACTACTGCAACTTTCATATTGTCTAATTTTCCCCTTGCGGGGTTGGTTAAAAAAAAGCCTCCCAAATCTGGAAGGCTGTTACTTATTTGATACACAAAACAGAACTAACCTTCCCGCAGGGACTGTTTCTTGCTCTTTTTTGTGTGTTTATTTTGTTTCATGATGCGGAGGCAAAGCTAATCATGAAAGATTTTTCTGCCAAATAAATGTTGTTTTCCTCTTATTGGACACTGGTGTTCAAAATATTTTTGTTGTATGAAATGGAGGCTGATGATTTTTTTGGGGTTGATGTTTGTTAACGCATGCCATGCACAAATAGAGCGTTATGCGGTTGTGATCAATGAAATCATGGCAGACCCTTCTCCTGTCATAGGCCTTCCGAATGTAGAATACATCGAACTCAGGAACAATTCATCCACAACCATCAACCTCTACAAATGGCGCATTGACAATGGAAGTACTACAGCAACAGTTTCCGTCAATTACCTGCTTGCCCCAGACAGTATGGTGATCCTCTGTTCAAAATCACAGGCAGTTTTTTTCAATACCCCATTTAAAACCCTGGGGCTGTCTTCCTTTCCTGCATTGACAAATGAAGGCGACCTGCTGACACTTACTGCCCCAGATGGCAAAACCATTCATGCAGTGTCTTACGATATCAACAGCTATGGAAATGTCGTTCAATCCACTGGTGGATGGTCGCTTGAAATGATCGATCCGCGGATGCCTTGCAATGGGCTCAACTGGCGGGCCAGCATCAACAACAAAGGCGGAACCCCTGGTTCTGAAAACAGTCTTTACAAGAAGGTTGCGATTGACAACGCGCTGCAAGCCCTTCAATGCACTGCCATCAACAATAAGTTGTTGCTAATGACATTGAACCATGGAGCAGATAGTGGATCCCTTTCCGCGGCCAACCATTATCAGCTGGAGGGAAGAAGCAATGCGGTCATCGGTGCAAAGGCCATTCCACCCTTGTTCAACAGCATTGAAATTTCGCTGCAACAAGCCCTGGAACCCAAGCGAATCTATCACTTGAAAGCCGCTCCCATCAAACGCTGCATTAGCAACAGTCTTGACAGCCTTGAGATCAGGACTGGCCTGGCGAAAGCTCCCGAACCGGGAGATGTTGTCATCAATGAGATCTTGTTTGATCCACCGACGGGTGGGGCCGATTTCATCGAACTCCATAATCCCTCCAACGCATTGATCAATCTCAGGGAACTGATGATTGGCGCAAGGAATGCAGCAGGCAGTATCGGTACTGCAGTGATGGTATCAGACAAAGACCATCATTTGTTTCCTGGAGAATATCTTCTTTTGTCTGTAGATACTGGTTTTGTAAAGCGACAATGGCCCAAAAGCATTAAGCAAAAACTTTTAGCGGTCAAGGCTTTGCCCAATTTGCCCGACGACAAGGGCAATTGCATGGTGATGAATAAACAGGGCAAGGTGATGGATGAACTCAATTACACGGATGATATGCACTACCCGCTGTTGACCAATAAAGCAGGCGTTTCATTGGAGAGGGTTGATCCCCAATCGCCCTCATCTGCCACTGGCAACTGGCATTCTGCATCATCCGATGCCAATTATGGTACTCCTGGTTGGATCAATTCTCAGTTCAGGAAATTGGACAGTACAGACAACAGCAACATCATCCTTTCCCCTGCACTAATCAGTCCTGATAATGATGGCCAGGATGATCTGCTCAATATTCAATACAAGTTCAACGAAACCGGAACCCTTTTGTCTGCCTACGTTTTCCATCAAAATGGTCAACTCCTTTCGAAGATCATTGACAACAGGCTTTGTGGAACAGCAGGCAGTTTCAGCTGGAATGGATTTGATGCAAAAAACAATAGACTCCCAGAAGGAGTCTATGTTGTATTGATTGAAACATTCAATTTGAACGGTAAAACGCAGCGACTCAAAAAAGCCATAGGCATCCGCTTCTGAATCAATGCATCAGATGATGTTGATGTCAAAATTCACCAGGTCAACAAACTGTTTGATCCTTGCATTGATGTCTTCTTTTGAAATCTCTCTCATCCTTGTGGTGCCAAATTTCTCAACACAGAATGATGCCATGGCTGAGCCAATGATGATGGCTGTTTTCATGTTTTCAAAAGAGATGTCTTTTGTTTTGGCAATATGTCCAACAAAACCGCCGGCGAACGTATCGCCTGCTCCGGTTGGATCAAACACTTCTTCCAAGGGAAGGGCAGGAGCGAAGAATACCTGGTCTTCATGGAACAACAAAGCACCATGCTCACCTTTTTTTACCACCAAATATTTGGGACCCATGGCAAGGATTTCCTTGGCTGCTTTCACCAATGAATACTGGGCACTCAATTGCCTTGCCTCGCTGTCATTGACCATCAAAACATCCACATCTTTCAGGAGCAATTCAAGGTCATCCATGGCCGTTTCCATCCAGAAATTCATGGTATCCATGATCACGAGCTTGGGCTTGTTCTTCATTTGCTTCAGGACACTGTGTTGCACAGCAGGAACACCATTGCCCAACATGACAAATTCACAATCCTGGTAACTGTCTGGGACCACTGGGGTGAAATTGGCCAGCACATTCAACTGGGTATCCAGCGTATCACGCTCGTTCATGTCCATATGGTAACGACCTGACCAAAAGAATGATTTTTCATCCTTCTTGATCTGCACCCCTTCGAGGTGAACACCAATGCTGGCCAGGTGATCCAGTTCCTCCTGCGGAAAATCGCCACCCACAACAGAAATCTGCTTGATGGGCGTCACGAAATTGGCAGCACTCAGGGCAATATAGGTTGCCGCTCCACCGATGATGCGGTCACTTTTTCCAAAAGGCGTTTCAATGGCATCAAAGGCCATGGTTCCTACAACGAGCAATGACATAAGCGTTTGGTTTTGTGCGGCAAAGATAAGCAGGAATCATGAACTCCACCACCCCGCCGAGCCGATTCACTTCGCTCATCGGTCTCGGCACCCCTCCTGGCCAGGAGGGGAGTTTTTTGAGCGCAACACGTTAGACAATACAGATTGTGATCAAAATTCTTCAGTAAATTGAACCAAAATAAGGAAACATGAAAAAGCTATGCTGTCTGTCTTTGCTCTTCATCAGTGTGTTTTCAATGGCACAGGAGTCTGCAA
>Ga0222712_10004887_pt1 | contig 13804 bp, 8 predicted proteins | sample C33_657DmetaG_FD_165043 | JGI IMG/M metagenome (GOLD analysis project Ga0222712, IMG submission 165043) | Estuarine water microbial communities from San Francisco Bay, California, United States - C33_657D | ecosystem: Environmental > Aquatic > Marine > Unclassified | place: USA: California...
GCTCCGCGCCGCTCGCTCGCGTCGTTCGTCGCCTTCATTCCCAAACGCGTCATTCGTGACGCTCGTTCATCTCGCCGACGAATGTCGCGCGCATTCGACGAACGCGCGTCTCTCCTCGCTCATAGCAAAGCGAGTGAAAACCCTCAATCCGAGCGCGTCGACGCGCGTCGCGCGTCTCGCTCGCGTCTCGCCACCGAAGGCGGCGTCTTGCGCGCGTGTACCGTCCTCCTCGGCGTCGCCTTGGCGTTGGCCTACGTCGCGTTCGCGCGTGATTTCGCCATCGTCGCTCGCGAAGGACTCGCTCGGGGAGGACCTCTCGTGAGAGCTCGAATGTCGAGCGCGAAGGAACGAATGAGAGAGGCGAGCGCCGCGCTCGGGGCGTTGCGGCGCGGCGCGTATTGAACTATCGACGAATGACGAATGACATCGATCGAGCGAAGCGTTGTTGTACACTAACTAGTGAATGTAATATGAATAAAAAAAGACAAGACGCGTGCAAAACACGACAGACCGTCGTGGACGCGTTCGTGCGCTTAATCGATCGCGACGACGTCGAAGAGGGCTTTCCAGTCGCGCGAACGCGACGAAAGCTCGCCCTCGCGCGCGTCGAAACACACCGTTTGCCCTTTCTTTGGCGGCCGCGTCAGCGCTCGGGCGATGACTTCCGCGAAATCTTCCACGCTAATCGTCCCATCGCGCGAGTCGGCGTCGGGTTTGGTGAGGATGATTTCGCGAGCGCCGCCCGGCGCTCGACGAAGCGTCGCCGCTCGAGCGACGGTCACCGCTAAACCGCTTTGCGCCGCCCGGCGCTCGCGTTGGCGGTCTTTTCTCGCGCGTTCGCCTTTATTCGCAAATAACATGGAAAGTTTTTCGTTCGCCTTTGTCGTGGATGACGCCAAGACGACGTGCGCGACGCCGCGTCTCGCGCACGCCGCGAAGAGCTCGTCGCTCGCCTCTTCGCTCGCGATCACCGCTCGCGCGCCGTTCAGCGCCGCCCCGATGGAGATTTCATCGCTCACAAACGTGCAATACGGCCCGAATCTTTGCTCGCCTTTCGATGTGTTCGCGACTTGGCACGCGACGGGTACCTTGGCGAGGACGAGCCGCGCCGCCACGGCTTCGCCGACGACGCCGTCGGCGTCGAGCACGAGCACGGTGCGACGCGGGAGGTCGAGCTCGACGTCGACGTCCTCGATTGATGACTCCGACGTCGACGTTTGCGAGAATTCGCCCCCGTCATCGCGAGCGGCGGAGGACGACGAGCCGACGGAGGAGTCGGAGCCGTACCAGCGACGGAGCTTGCGGCCGCCTTCGAGACCGTCGAGGATTTCGTCGAACAGCGAGCGGTTGGCGCGAGTGGCGACGCACGGGCGCGAGTGGCGATGGTGCGCGAACGACGGCGCGCGCGGAGGCGCGCGGAGAAGCGCGGCGGGCATCGGTGAGTTTGTCTTCGCCGGCGAGCCGAGGCGACGACTGCGGAGACGAGCCGAGGCGACGAGCGCGAGCGACGGTGATGGTGATCGTACGTGCAGAAAGAGCACGAACGAGCGCTCGAGACGGTTACGACGCGCGTTACAACGCACGCGCACGGATGCGGGATGTCAGTCGCGAGTGCGCGCGGTCGGTGGCGACGCCGCCGTCGATCACGACGCCGCCGAAGCGACGCTCGGGTCGGCGAACGACATCGGCACGCGCGCCAAGTCCCCATTCTCGAACGCCACCGCGAGCGTGGCGGTGAGCTTGCCGTGCGCCGAGCGGCGAGGCGCGGACGCGCGCACCGCGCGCGCGGGCACGCGCGCGCCCGTGCTCGCATCTTTCAAATCAAAGTACCCGATTAAACTCGCGCCGACGATGTCGCCGGCGCGAGTCGCGTACGTCGCCACGACGCCGTTTTTCGCACCGCCGCGCAACACGATGGCCAATCTCGAACACGACGCATCCCACGCCATGTCGACTATATCTCTCGTCGACGAACTCGTGCCGTCGGTGTTCGAACTCGATTCTCGCTCGCCCGCCTCCGGAAGCTCCAGAGGCAATACGTGCGCGTCCACGTCCCCATCGCTCTCGCGCGCGGGCAAGTGTACGCACGAAATCGCCATCGACTCTTTCATGGCGATCAAAATCACCGGCGCATCGCCTTTACTCCCGCGCGTGACCCCAAACGCGCTCGCCGAAATCTCTCGCCCGCCCGTACCGAATCGCTTCGAACGCCACCCATCCGCGCGCCAAATCGCAAACCCCTCCCCGGCGAACGCGGCGAACAAATACCCACCGCACGCGCTGAATTTCACGTCCATCACTCCTCGAAACCCACAGCGAAGTGCGGTGTACGACCCAGACGCGACGTCCCAATACGAAATCGTCGCGCTCGCCTTGGCGCTCGCGCACATCGCTCGTCCATCCGGCGACCAACACACCGCATCGCTCTCGCACTCCCTCCACTCGCGCGTCTTTTGCCGTTCCATGCCATCGAATTCGCGCGCGCTCGATCGATCGTACGTCATCGTTCGCCATCGCCTTCGCGCTCGCGCTCGCGCGCTCTTCGCTTCGAACGCGTCCCTGGCGAGCGCCGCGTCTTTCGGGGACAAACTTCCAAAGTCCCCGATCGACGCGCTCGATGCGCTCGCGACGTCGACTTCCATGGAATGCGTCACGACGGCGCGAGCGCACGCGAGGGCGAGAACCCGCGAGCGATTCGGTCGGAACGCGCACGCTCGCGGCGCTCGGCGTTCGCGCGAGCGCGCGAGCGCCGCCTCGCGCGTCTCCGCGCTCACTCGCGAGAGCACATGCGAACAAACGTCGAAATCGCGAAAAATCAACGCATTTTGGTTCACGTCGACCAAGGCAAACGCGCCGTTGGATGGGTGCCACGCGAACGCGCGCGCGGCGACGCTTCCCGCGCTCGATTCGTCGTCGCGCGGGAAGATGTTGGTGAACGTCGGGGTGACGGTGGCGATCGAAGATGACGATTCGGAGCACGCGAGTGAAGTCGCGGAAGCGGTGCGAATGAGGAATTGCCCGTCGATCTCTTCGAGGGACATGACGGCAGTCGCGGGCGGGGGAATGCGGGGCGAGGACGGACGTCGACGCGGCGTTCGACGCGAGCTCGACAAATGGAATGCGAACGTCACGCACGCGATAGATGGATTGCGGAATGCGAAAGCGTTGGAATTGTATTAAAAGTGTCCACTCGCGGACGCGCGCGCTGGGGAGGACTTGGAGGACGACGCGCGCCCGGACGTCGGCGAGCGGTGGATTTTGCTCGCCGACGCGAGCGCCGACGTCGGGGTCGTCTTCGCCGCGTGAATCGGTCGTAACAGCGTCTTCGTGGGCGTCATTTTCAAGTTTCGCTTTCCTCGTTGGGTGTTGATCGGACTCCGCGAGTCCGGGGTGGAAAATGTGATGCCGTCATCGTTCCACATTAAGCGCTTTGACGGCGACGCCGAGGGCGAGCCGTCGGCGGCCAAAGGCGATCCTCGCACGGCTTCGCGGCCGGCGATGGCGCGCATGGCGATCATTTTAGCCCCGCTCTCATGTGCGCTCGATAACGATTCACCCTTTGTGGAGGATACTTTCTGCCCGGACGACTCGCTTCGGCTTCGCGCTTCGGCTTCGGCGGTTTCGGCGGCGAGCGCCGCCATTTCCTTGGCGAGACGCTTCTCCTTCTTCCTGCGCTTCTTCTCCCGCCGCGCGGCGTCGACGTCGACATCACTCGAAGGAGATGCGCGGTCACGCTTGGATTTCTTCTTTTTATTTTTCTTCTCTTTGGACTTGTCGCTCTCAGCGGCGCTCTTCGCGGCGCCTACATTCGGCGCGCTCAACGTCTTCGTCGGCTTGATGACGACGTCCAACTCTGGATCCACCCCTCGCGCCTCGGCATCTTTTTTGATTTTCATCGCTCCCTTCTTCATCAGCGCATGCAACTCGTACAACGCCTCGCGACACACGTCGTCAACGCCGACTTCGGCGCCGAGCGCGATCGCGCGATCGTACACGCCCTTCATCGCGCTCGGCGTCAGTCGCGGCGCTCCCGTCTCCGCGCGGGACGCATCCGCGAGCGGCTCAAACACCTCGCTCGTGATTCGCTTCAGCAACACCTCACTCTCTTCTTTCTGCATCGCCTCCATGAACGGCGCGACGAGCTTGGCTAAAACCGCGCTCGGCATCGGCGTCGGCGAACCGCCATCCGCGTCCTCCTCGCCTTCATCCATCGCCACCCCGCTCTCGCCGCGCGTCACGGCTTCAATCTGCTGCAGAAAAACCTCGCTCAAATACATTTTAAACCCAACGTTCACGGATTTATCATCCGCTCCCCCGAATACGCTCGCTCTGAGCGCGTTCGCGAACGCATCGACCAACTCGCCGTCCCACTCCCGCTCCCCGGCGAAGCGCAGCGCGTGGTGCGTCGCCCGCTTCGTCAACAAACAATACTTATCCATCCGGTGATGATCGATCCCCGCCCACTCGCGACGCATCGTCCATAAAAATCCTTCGTAATACGTCATCATCACTCGTCGATTCACCCCGTGTACGAGCGCCCCGAGCTTATTCGCGCATTCCAGTTGCGTCCGTCGCCCATCCGCGCGCCAAAACGAATAAAACAACCCTTTCCATAACTTCTTCGCATCTCCCGCATCGAGCGATTCTCTCGACGCGAGCCATTTCGCCAAAGCGATGAACGTTTTATCCCTCGTGTGCTCATCCCCGTCCGCGAGCTTCTTCGCGAACGAAGAGCTCATGGCGATCAACCGTCGCTCCTCCGTCGCTCCGTCGCTCCGCGCGTCGGCGTCGAAGCCGCTCGCTCGCCCACGAACGCGAATGCGCTCACGATCGCGCGCCTCGACGAAGAGAGACGACGTGAAATCAACGTCGTTTGTGTGGCGATGACACACGCGTCGTCGACTGACGACTGAACTCGCGGCGCTCGCGGCGGCGCGTGATGACGCTCGGCGGCGTGGCGGCGGCTTCTTACATTCGTGGCGTCACTTTATGAGTCAGGACTCAAAGAGACACGAGGGACGCCAAAGCCAAAGGCGCGTCCGCGACGGACCGGCGCGCGCGAACGCGTCGCGCGCGAACGCGACATTCCAGCGTCACGAGCGGTCATCACGTAATGTCTTTACACCAAAAATCGCCCGCGATGTGGACGATACCGACCGAACGGCGATGGGCGACGACGGCGGATTCGAGCGCGCACGCGGCGGAGGCGTACGCGTCCCAAGCGCGGCGACAATCATCGGAGGCGGATTTCACTCGCGCGTGCGCGAATGCGCGCGCGGCTTGTATGGCGTAATCTGCCGTTTGACGTAGTTTTCGTAAGCGCTCGATGTGAGCGCGAACGACGCGGCGCTTGGAGGTATCGATGGATTGCGCGACGGGGAGCGCGGCTCGGCCGGCGGCGGCGCCGGCGGCGCGCGGGAGCCATTTCGCGAGCCAGCGGTCGATGACGGCCTTGGCGATGTCCCACGCGTACGTCACGAGGGATAATGACGTCACGAGGTCGATGGAAGCGCTTGAGAGGGGCGGTGCGCCGAGTGCGGATGCTGGCTCGTCGGCGACGTCGGCGCGCGCGCATCGAGCGGCGAACAACGCGCTCGAGGCGACACCCACGAATCGCTCCAACGTCACGCACTCGCTCCCATCGCCGCGCTGATTTGCGATTTCAATAGCCACGTCGTCGACGTCCATGGGTGCGAGCTCGAGGGCGTGTGCGGCGTCTTCGAGGACCTTCGCGAGCGCTCGATGGTGCGCGAGCGTCACGCCGGCGGGATGTCGCTCGACGAACGCGGAGCGACACGCCCTTCGCACGCCCGCATGGGCGTCATCGATGATAGCGAATCCATGTTCAATTATCGTCGACGCGCGAACGGAGGAGACCCCGTCGCTGTGCTCCGCGGTGCGCCGAATGGCATCCACGACGAGCGCCGACGGCGCCGGCAATCGACGCCGAAGCAGCGTCGTCGTCAGCGCTTCGAGCGCCGCGTCCACGTTGACGATCGGTGCCCCATCGCCGGCGTGTTCTCTCACTTGTGACTCGCATCGAGCAAAAACTGAGGCGAAAAACGCCACGCCGACGGTGTGGACATCATGCAGCCTCGCGAACGCGTGCGCCCACGCCGAACGCGCTCGATGTCTCTTCACCGCGTCCAGAAACGTTCTTCGGTGCGCTTCGCTCAATGCGTGCGATCCGTGTCGCCGAGCGAAGAATTCGCTCGTGATGCGACTGACATCCAGCGCATTCGCATTCGCATTCGCATGCACGCGCGCGAGTTCCACGGCGACCGCGGTGACGTGCCGATGCGTCGTCCGTTCGTCCATCGTCCAATCCGCTTTCGCCCGCTCGCGCCCGGCGTCGTCGTCCGCCCCATTGCCCCCGACGACTCGACGATCGCGTCCGCTCAGACGCTCTTCATTCATTTCCTTTCTATTGTCCCTCCCATCGTCGTCCTCGACCGCGTTGTTTTCCGTCGTCGTCCTCGCGAACGTCATCGACCGCGACGGCGCTCGCTCGAGCCGCGACGACGTCGCGTCGTCGTTTCCATTCCATGACGTCTCGCGTTCGTCTTCGTCCTCGGTCGCGCTCGAGGACGTCGACGTCGACGTCGATGTCGACATTGATCTCGTTCGCGTTCGCGTTCTCGTTCTCGCGCTCGTTCTCGACCTCGTTTCGACGCTTCGCTCGACGCTCGCTCGAGCGCGCGAACCGTCACTTGCATCTAAATCATCCTTTCCCCCCTCGTTCTCCTCGTCCATACGCGCGTTCGCCCCTCCGAAACGTCCTTCACCACTCGCACGTTCGATCTTCGCGCACGTCAACGCCACGCTCAACGCTCGCGCGCGCATTTCCACTCCCGCGCGCGCGCGTCGCTCGCGAAGCAATTCGTTCGCCAGCTCGCTCGCGCGCGCGCGTTCGCGCGTCAGCGCGATCGCACTCGCCCTGACGTCCGCCAACGCGCGCTCGACGTCAGCGCGTGACATCGAATTCGTCATTTCCATTTCTTTCCGCCCCTTGTCGCGCTTGTGGTGCGTCGTGTCGAAGTGAAATCCGAGCGACGTCGCCGCTCGCTCGCGCTCGCGCGCGCGCGCGTCGCCCGCGCTCGCGCTCGAACGCCCACGCTCCATCCCGTCGCTCGCGCGCGTTCGCCTATCGTCGCCTTAGTCTTCACTCTCGTCGTTCGATTCTCTTCGTTCGATTCTCTTCGCTCCAACGCGCGCGGCGGGGTGTCGCGCGCGCGTTCGAGTGCTGGACACTAATTTTAGCGGAATATGAACCGTCACTTCGGCGTCATGCGTCACGCCCGTCACCGCACCGACCTCGAGCGCCCGCGACGCGCGCGCGACGACGACGACGAAACGCGACGCGCGTTTCTGTTTTTATTTGTATTTGTATTTTTATTTGTATTTTTATTTTCATTTCCATCGACGATCGACGCCCGTCGTCGCCCGATCGATCGATCGACCGATCGCGTCGCCTGTGGACATCACGACGCGCGCGCGCGAAGTCGGTCACTCGAGCTCGAGCGAGTGCGCGCGCGACTTCGAACGCGACTCGTGCGTTTCCAACGTCGCCGCACGCGCGCGTGGCGTCAAATTTATCGTCGTCGTTCCCGTCGTTCGCGTCGCGACGTCGCGCATCGATCGATCGATCGATCGATCGATCGATCGATGGTTCGCGCTCGAGCGCCGAGGTCGAGGGCGAACCATCCATCCATCCATCCATCGATGGTAAGGTCGACGGATATCTCGAACGTCGACCGACTTCTGCAGAATACCTCGAACTCGATTCGCGAATTCTAGCTCACCTAGAATTCGTTGGTGGTCGAAATAGTCGACCTTAATCGATGGATGGATGGATGGATGGATGGAATGATGGATGGATGGATGGATGCGCGCCGAATGACCGCATTGATCGCGACGCGCAACACGCGATCGATCGCGATCGAATCAATCGTTCGAAATTGCGATGGACGTCTCGCGAATGCCATGGACGCGACGGGCGATGGTCGCGCTCGCGTTCGTCTCAAGCGCTCGCGGCGCGACGTCGCGCGCGAGCGCGCGCGCGGCGCCGTCGACGTGGACGCTGCGCGACCTCCCCTCGAGGTACGAACGAATTCACGACGTCGATCGCGAAAACGAAACGTCATCGCGAGCGTTGTTTCGCGATAAAACGTTCGGGTACAATGGGAACGTGGTGGTGGTGACGACGACGACGGCGACGAGCGGCGGGCCGAGAGCGCTCGCGGACGTCGGCGACGTCGAGGAGGTCGCCCGACGGCTGTGCGCGAAAGAGAACGCGAAGAGGAATGGTGAGGCGAAGTGTGAGGTTATTTCATTCGCCTCGACGACGTCGAATGGTGAGGAGCGGTACGTGATAGAGTTGAGCAAGGACGCGGGAGGCGCGCGACGGCGGTCGGTGCTCGCGCTCGCGTTGAGCGTCGACGGCGAGTCATCGACGCTCGTGGTGATGGATATCGAGACCGATGAGAGAACGTTTGCAAATGAAAACGTCGCGCGAGAGTTACGCGGGGTGACGCTCGCGATCGAGTGAGCGTTCGGTTTCGGTTTGAGTTTCGCGAATGAAAAGCGAGCGAGCGAGCGCGGCCGACGCGGGACGCCGACGCTCAGACGCGCCGAGCGACGGCGTTCATGAAATCGCGCGAGGAATGTGCGAGCGATATCGTTCGATGAACGAATTGGACGAAAAGAACCGTGAAGAACTCCTCGTATGCGCGCGCCTCCCGCGTGCGCGGTGGGCGCGTCGGTGTATCACAACCATCGCTCGCTGCGGTAACCACCGGGGACGACGCAAGTGCAGAACTCTCCGAACATACGTAAGATGTAAATTTTTAATTAAAACTTTGTACTAGTGTACTTTCAAAAGTTCGCGTACTGTAAAGTGTACGACGTCGCCATCAAGCCGTCTCGCCGTGAAGCGCGTCAAAACGCGCATCGCAAGGCGTCGATTCGGCGAAATGACCTCTGAGCCGCCGCCGCGGCGAACGGCGAGCCGAGAGCGACTCTCGGCGTCACAATCGCGCGCGCGCGATCGCCACTAGACTTTCGCGCGCGACGTTGACACACACGCACAAACACACACACACACACGCAATCATTCGTCATGGTGAAGGCGTACTTGCGGTACGAACACCGAAACTCGTTCGGCGTCGTCGCGTGCGGCGCGAGCGACGTCGCCGGCTCGCTCGCGTACTGCGCCCCCGCGCGCGATCGCTCTCGCCCGGCGATCGCGTGCGTCGCCCTCGAGCGCGTCATCGCGTGGGATTTTCGCCTCAACGCCAAAGCGCACGAATACGTGCCATCGAAGGAGGACAAAGAGACTTTAACGCCCAAGGCGACGACGCTCGCCCGGGCGCCGACGAGCGACGTCTTCGCCCTAGGCACGAGCGACGGTGGCATCCGTTTGTGGTCACCCACGAACGACGAAGTCGACGTCGTTTTTCGCGGGCACAGTTCGGAGGTGAGCGCGTTGAGATTTTCCCTCGATGGGAGCTTGCTCGCGAGCGGCGGACGGGACGGCGACGTCGTCGTTTGGGACTGCGCGGGCGAAACCGGGTTGGCGCGCTTGCGGGGGCATCGCGGGCAAATCACCGATTGCGCGTTTCTGGATAGCACCAACGTGCGCCCAGGGGATTGCGTGGGGCGATTTTTAGTCACCACGTCGAAGGATGGGTCGGTGAAGGTTTGGGATTTGGACGCCAGGGCGTGCGCGCAGACCCGGGCGGGGTTCGACGGAGAGACGTGGGGCGTGGATGTGAACCGAGCGCAAACGCGCGTGGTCATCGGCACGGCGAATGAGAAGATGCACGTGTTCGATTGCGACCGCGCGAGAGAAGGGTACGACGAGAACGCGCCGCTGCTGGCCATGGGGACGATTCATCGAGCGGCGAAAGGGAGAGCGATGACGGTGCGATTTCGCGACGACGGCGCTCTGCTCGGGGCGCAGGGCATCGGGCGGGCGCTGGAGATTTATCGCGTTCGCGACGAAAAAGAGTCGGCGAAGAAACAAAAGCGACGATTAAAGCGCAAACGGGAAAAGTTGGAACAAAAAGCAAAGGAGGCGGCGGCGCTCGGCGACGCGAAGGAAGCGGTCGAAGCGGCGAGAGACGAAAAAGATGAAGGCCGTCGAGCGGCTGGAGATGAGTTCGAACTCGTGGCGACGGTGACGACGAAGCGTAAGATTCGTGGATTCGCGTTCGCGCCGGAAAAAGCGTCGAAGAAATCGGACGCGCTGTGTAAAGTCGCCGTTCTTCTGGAAGACAACGTCGTGCAGGAATGGGAGGTCAAAGCCGACGCCGAGGCGGTAAAACTGCACACAATTGACGGCGCCGGGCATCGCTCAGACGTTCGTGCCATCGCGCTGTCGCCGGATGACGACACTTTGCTGTCGTGCTCGATTAACGGGTGTAAGCTGTGGAACGTCGCCGACGGCGCGTGCTTGCGCACCGTGCCGGGCGGGTATGGTTTGTGCGCGTCGTTCGTCCCTGGTGGACGTCACGCGATCATCGGCACAAAGCAGGGTGCGATTGAACTCATAGATGTCAACGCCGGCGAGCAGCTCGCCGTACCCGAGGCGCACGAGGGCGCGGTGTGGGGACTGGCCATGCTCCCGGATGATAGCGGGTTCGTGAGCGTGTCGGCGGATAAAACGGTGCGATTTTGGGAATGGAGCTTAGAAAAGAACGACGAAGGAGTGAAGACGCTGAGTTTCAATCACATGCGGACGTTGCAAATGGCCGAAGACGTGCTGAGCGTGCAGATTTCCCCCGATGGAAAGTTGTTGTCAGTGTCGCTCCTAGACAACACGCTCAAGGTGTTCTTCGCCGATAGCTTGAAGTTTTCTCTCTCGCTCTACGGCCATCGGCTGCCGGCCCTGTGCCACGACATTTCCAGTGATTCACAGCTATTGGCATCCGCGGGAGCGGATAAAAACATTCGCATTTGGGGTTTAGATTTCGGTGACTGCCACAAGTCCATCTTCGCGCATCAGGATTCGGTGATGGCGTTGAAATTCGTCCCGAAGACGCACTACTTGTTCTCCGTCGGTAAAGATAGGTTGATCAAGTATTGGGACGCCGATAAGTTCGACGCTTTGCTCACGCTTGCGGCGCATCACGCACCGGTGTGGTGCCTGGCGCTCAGTAAGCGTGGCAATGTTTTAATCACTGGGAGCGCCGATCGCTCGATTCGAGTGTGGGAGCGAACCGACGAACAATTCTTCGTCGACGAAGAACAAGAGCGACGGTTAGAAGCCGTCTTAGACGAAGGAATCGGCGAGGAACGTCGTCGACCATCGAGCGAGCTCCCAGAAGATGGCGAAGAGGGCATGGCGGGGCGAAAAACATTAGAAACCCTCACGGCGGCGGACGCCATCGCCGAAGCACTCGAGCTCGCTGAGCACGAAGCCAATCGCTTGGCCGAACACGCCGCCGATAACGAAAAAGCCAGCGGCAAGCTCGCGCCCATTGTCCCGAATCCATTACTTCTCGGGAAGTCTCCCGCGGTGTACGCCCTGGACGCCGTCGCTAAGGTTCGCCCGAGCGAGCTCGAGCAAGCGATTCTGTGCCTGCCGTTCCGCTTCGCGAACGCGTTGCTGAACCATCTCAGCACCTGGCTCGTCGCTGGGCACAAAATCGAGCTCACGTGTAAAATCGCGGCGCTCGTCTTGCGCTTACACGCCAGTCAGTTCGGACGCACGCCAGAGACGCGCAAATCCCTCACGGACTTGCGTTTCCTCCTCCGCCGTCGCGCCAAGGAGGCGCGCGACATTTGCGGCTTCAACGTCGCCGGTTTGACCGTGCTCGAGAACTACATCAGGGACACTCAAACCGCGAACGTGGACGGCGACGGCGACGATGCCTTCGATTCGTTCGCTCGTTAGGTCGCGCCCCTAGACCATCAGCGCTTTTGAAAACATTGTAGTCTCCGCGTCCGCCGCGTTTCGTTCGCTCGAGACCCTCGTCGACGCTCGTCGAGCGGTGACCGCTTTCACTCGCTCGCGCGCGTTCGCCATGTCCGCTTCAGCGTCGAGCGTGCGCGCGCTCTACTCCCGGCGGTTCATCGCCTTGGCGTCGTGCGCCGTAGTGGCCGCCCCGTTTGCCGCCGCTCGTCCCGCTCGCGCTCGCGCGACGCTCGCCGCCGACGCCCCGAGCGCGCGTCTGGCCCTCAACGGTCGTCGTCTCGTCGCTATCGGCGACTTACACGGCGACTTCTTGGCTCTGGTGAAAGCTTTCAAGCTCGCGGGCGTGCTCGCGGACGACGGCGCGTGGTGCGGGGGGTCGACGGTTGTGGTCCAAGTCGGCGACGTCCTCGACCGCGGCGACGACGAGCTGGCGTGCGTGCGCAAACTGAAGCAACTCGCGAAACAAGCGCGAGCGCAGGGTGGGGATGTGATCGTGATGAACGGAAATCATGAAATCATGAACGTCATGGGGGATTTCCGGTACGCCACGCCCGGGGCGTTCGAGGAGTGCCGACGGTACGCGGAGAAGAAGCGAGCGCGAGCGGCGGCTCGAGGAGAACTCGACGCGAGCGATGACGCGAGGGACGAAGATGATGAAATGGCGGGCGTGCGAGCGAGACAAGCGCTGTTCCGACCGGGAGGGGAGTTCGCGCGCTGGTTCGCGAAGAACCCCACGGTTTTGGTCGTGGACGGCACCGTGTTCGCGCACGCGGGCGTGGATGCTTCGCACGCCGAATACGGATTCGATCGAATCAATCGGGAAGTCATGGAATGGATGCAAGGTAAGACGAAAATGCCACCAAAGCAAGTGTTAGAGTCCGACGGCGTGGTTTGGACGCGGGACTACGGGGGAAAGGATGCGGGAAACCCAGCGGGGAACGACGCAAAATTTTGCAGACGTTTGGAGGAGGCTCTCGAAGCCGCCGACGCGAAACGGCTGGTCGTCGGGCATACCCCTCAGACCACTGGAGTAAATTCGGGGTGCAAAGGCACGGTTTGGCGCGTCGATGTCGGAGCATCGCGAGGGATTTACGGCGGCACGGTGCAAGTGCTCGAAATCGTCAACGGACGCGTTCGCGTCTTGGCGTGACGTCTATTCACTACTGTAGCCTCATTCTATATCAATATCGCGCGCGCGCATAGACGCGGCGCAACTCTGTTTGTCATCTACGGGCCTGTGCGTCGCGCGCGCGACGTCACGACGCTGGTTTCACCTTGCGGATTATTAAAATCTCTCGCACGTTTGATTTCCCGTCGCTCAGCGTCTCGGCGTTCTCCGCTCGTAACCCAAACCTTTCGCAGTGCTTCGAAAACGCGTGCGTGCCGCCACCGACGCCGAAATAATAACTCTTCGCCGCTAGAAAACAAACCCCGTCCTCGCTCAACGCGTGGGCGAGAAATCCACACAATCCATCGTACGCGTCGACGTCGTACACCGAATCGCTCGACAGCGCCACGTCCACCGACCCCGCGCTCACGAACGCGTGATATCCCCCCCAATCCCCGCACAAGCACCGAAACTCTCTCGGTGGCTCATCCCCTTCCTCACGCATCAAATCCATCGTCCCGAGCGCGTTCGGTATCGTCACCTCCCTCGCCACGTCCTCGTTGTAATCGCTCGTCGTCAGCGCTCGCGCTCGCCCGCGCAACGCTCGCGCGAACACTAACGACGGCAACCCGTGCCCCGCCCCGAGTTCGAACAAAGAAACTTCTCCCTCATTCGCGATGTACTTCTCAAACGCACGTCGCGCGATGAACGACGCGAGATCGCTCGCGCACTCCCACATCTTCAATCCGCCTTCGTACACGCCGCGCACGACATCCATG
>Ga0222712_10004888_pt1 | contig 13803 bp, 13 predicted proteins | sample C33_657DmetaG_FD_165043 | JGI IMG/M metagenome (GOLD analysis project Ga0222712, IMG submission 165043) | Estuarine water microbial communities from San Francisco Bay, California, United States - C33_657D | ecosystem: Environmental > Aquatic > Marine > Unclassified | place: USA: California...
GGGCAGGCGGCGCGCCCCGTTATTCCAGCCGCCCCGGTGCCACCTGATTTGGCGGCCCCAGCGGCGGAAGCCCCCCGCAGTGAAGCGGCCGCAAATGCATCGGCCCGCAATGAAGCCGCCCGCAGTGAAGCCGCGCCGGCAGGCGCATCGGCCGCCGCCCAACCCACCATGGAACCGCCGCGCTTCGATGTGGTGCGCGTGGGTGCACGGGGCAGCGCGGTTATTGCCGGCCGCGCCGCGCCAGGGGCCGAGGTAATTGTCATGGCCGATAATGGCCGGGAATTAGGCCGGGCGCGCGCGGATCGTCGCGGTGAATTCGTCATTTTGCCTGCAGATCCGTTGCCCCCCGGCAATATGGAACTCAGCCTGGTTGCGCGGCTTGGTGATCAGGAAGTCCGCGGGCCGGATACGGTGGTGCTGGTGGTGCCCGATACGGCGGCGCAAATGGCCGAAGCCGGCCGCGCAAGCCGGGAGGCAGCGCAAAGTCAGGACCAACAGGTTCAATCGCCCGCGCCAGCCCAGCCAACTGGGCCGCTTGCTGTGCTGGTGCCGATGCGCCCAGAAGGAACCGCCCCGCGTGTGTTGCAGGGGGGCGAAGCAGCATCGCCTGAGCGCGCGGCGTCGCGTTTGAGCATCGATTCGGTGGAATATGACCAGGGCGGCGCTATGATCTTTGCCGGCAGCGCTCAGCCAGGGGCTGTGCTGCGCCTTTACATCAATGATCTGCATGCTGGTGACGCGACGGCCGATATGATGGGGCGCTGGTCCTTGATGCCTGAAACCCAGCCTGCTGTTGGGCGCCATCGGTTGCGTGTGGATCAGATTTCACCGGCTGAAGGGCGCGTCCTGGCCCGCGCCGAAGTGCCCTTCCAGCGTGAGGAATTGCCCAGCGAATTGCTCGCCCAGCAACGTATTGTGGTGCAGCCTGGCCATAATCTGTGGCGTATCGCGCGGGCCACTTACGGTCGGGGTACGCGCTATACCGTGATTTATCAGGCGAATCGGGACCAGATCGCCGATCCGAACCGGATTTTCCCTGGGCAGGTTTTTGCGCTGCCCGCAGCTTCGCCGGCGCCTGAAGCTTCGAACCGCCCCAGATAAGGGCGGTCCGGCTTGGGGGCAACAACGCCCACCGGAAGCATTCCTGTGCAATTTTGATGAAAACCCTGTAAGCGGGGCGCATGGCACTCGGACAAAGTCTTCGTATGGTTCTCGCCCGGCCGCATCCGGCGGCGAGGCCCTTCCTGATTGGTGGCGCTGCAGTGGCGCTGCTGGGCGGCGCGCTGCTTGGCGCTTTTCTGTTTTGGCTCGGCGTCGCGTTCACGCTGTTCTGCCTTTACTTCTTCCGCGACCCGGAACGCGTGCCCCCCGCGCGCCCGGGACTGGTGCTGGCGCCGGCGGATGGGCATGTGGTGTCCGTCATGCCCGCCAAGCCGCCGGTGGAATTGGGCATCGGCGAAGAAACCGGCTGGCGCATTGCGATTTTCCTCTCAGTGCTTGATGTGCATGTGAACCGCATGCCCTGTGATGGCACCGTCACGCGCATTGCCTATCACCACGGCAAATTCTTGAGCGCCAATCTGGACAAGGCGAGTGATGAGAATGAACGCAATGCGCTGGCGCTTCGCCTGCCGGATGGGCGCGATATTGCGGTGGTGCAGATCGCCGGGCTGATTGCGCGGCGCATTCTGTGTGACGCCAAGGTGGGGGATGTGGTGCAGGCGGGTGATCGCTTCGGCATCATCCGCTTTGGCAGCCGCACCGATATTTACCTGCCGCCGGGTGTTCAGCCCATGGTCGCTGTCGGCCAGACCATGATTGGTGGCGAGACTGTGCTGGCGGAGTTGCAGGCACGATGAATGCCCCGCAAGGCACGGCGCCCGAAGGGCGGATGCGGCGGCTCAGGCGGCGCTTTCGCCCGCGCACGCGGCCGCGTTTTGAAGGGCAATCCTTCAATCGCCTGATCCCGAATATCATGACCATGCTGGGGCTATGCTGCGGGCTGGTGGCCATTCGTGCCGCTTTTGAAACGCGCTTTGCCGAAGCGGCGGTATTGATTGTGGTGGCGGGCGTGATTGACGGGCTGGATGGCAGGCTTGCGCGCTTGTTGAAGGCGACATCACGCTTCGGGGCGGAATTCGATAGCCTTGCGGATTTTCTATCCTTCGGTGTGGCGCCGGCACTCGTGCTGTATCTTTGGGCCTTGCAGGATTATCGCGGTATTGCCTTCGCACCCGCCTTGCTTTTCGCGGTGTGTTGCGCGCTGCGACTGGCACGCTTCAATGCCGCGCTTGATGTGGGGCCGGCGCCAAAGCCTGCCTATACCTATAATTTCTTCACTGGCGTGCCGGCGCCGGCGGCGGCGGGCTGCGCGCTGTTTCCGCTTTTCGCGGGGCTGTTCTTTGCGCAAGTTGAACTGCCCGCGCTTGCGGCGATTATGCGCAACCCCGTGCTAGTGGCTGGTGTTCTGATCCTGGTGGGCGGGCTGATGGTCAGCACGCTGCCCACCTGGTCCTTCAAAAATTTCAAGGTACCGCGCGCCGCCGTGCTGCCGTTGCTGCTTGGCGTTGGGCTTTTCATGGCGCTGCTATTCGCCGAACCCTGGGCAGCGCTTGCCATGGCCGGCATCATTTATCTGGGCATGCTGCCTTTTTCGCTACGGTCCTATTTGCGCTTGAAGCAGGAAGCCGAAAGCCTGTTGGAACCCGTACTGGTGGCGGATAACGGCAAGGGGAGTGCCGCCCCCTGATGCTGCGCGGTGTGCTGCGTTTTGCGGTGGATGGCGTGCCGATTACCATCACCGGCGGCCCTTTTGATGCCATGCCCGAAGGCGCGCGGGGCCTGTGCCTGGAAGCCCATGCGGCGCGCGTCGCGGAAGCCACCTGGCGTGTCGATGTGCCGGATTTCGGCCTGCCGGATGAAGCGGCGCTACGCGCGGCCTTGACCGATATGCTGGCTGCGCTACGCGCCGCGCCTGATGGCGCCTACCACATTGGTTGCAAGGCAGGGCTTGGGCGCACCGGCACGGCCATGGCCTGCCTTGCCATCATGGCTGGCGCGGCGGAAGGCGACCCGGTGGCGTGGCTGCGTGCTGGCTATAACCAAGCCGCCATTGAAACCCCAGCGCAGGAAGACTTCGTTCGCCGTTTTGCAAGGCATCCAACGGCGGCTTAAACTTCCCGGCAAAACAGGAGGCCCCCCAATGTCCCAAATCCTCGATGCCCAGACTATCGCCGATTATGACCGCGATGGCGCGGTGGTGATCCGCAAGGCCTTTGCACCGCATTGGGTGGAATTGCTCGCCGGCGGGGTGGAACGCAACCTCCGCGAACCCGGACCCTTCGGCAAACGCTATACGCCCGAAGGCAAGCCCGGCATGTTCTTCGGCGATTACTGTTCCTGGCAGCGCATCGCGGAATATGAGGCGTTTTTGCGCCATTCCCCCGCCGCCGCCATCGCCGGCGCCTTGATGCAAAGCGGCAAGGTCAATCTGTTTCATGAACATGTGCTGGTGAAGGAACCAGGCACGGAAGAACCAACCCCTTGGCATAACGACCAGCCCTATTGGACAGTTGAGGGCTGGCAGGTGTGTTCCCTTTGGATACCGCTGGATCCCGTGGCGCGGGAGAATGGCGTGGAATATGTCGCGGGGTCGCATCGCAAGGGTGAATGGTTCAAGCCGAAACGCTTTGCCGATAGCGCGGACCACCCTTCCGACGATCCCCGTTTCCTGCCGGTGCCGGATGTTGAGGGCAATCGCGGCGACTATCGCTTGCTCGGTTGGGATCTGGAGCCCGGCGATTGTGTGGCCTTCCATGGCCTGACCCTGCATGGCGCGCCGGGCAATCGCAGCGGGAAGCTGCGCCGCCGTGCGGTCTCGGCACGCTGGACCGGCGATGATGCGGTGTTCACGCGCCGCAAGGGGATTGAAAGCCCGCCAGCGCCCGCAAATGCGCCGGCACATGGGGCGGCGATGGATAGTGAGGTGTTTCCGGTGGTGTGGCGCGCGGCTTAGCATTTTCAAGCCAAGTGGACTCACTTGGCGTCTCGGAAAATGCGACCCAACTAAAGATTTAGTGCGTGTCCGGTGAACGAATGTGAACCGGACATGAACTAACCCACCAACGACACCACCAAAAACCCAATGCCCGCCAGGCTCGCCGCCGCCCCCATGGCGGGGCGCAGCCAGCGCGCCCGCGTGGCCTGCTGCGCCACCAGCATGCAGCCCAGCATCAGCAAGCCTTGGATGACGGCGAGGCCCGCCAGATAGGCCAGAATTGGCGAGGCTTCTGCCCCGATCACCGCTTCGGCAAAGGCATGGCCATGGAACAGCCCGGCCAGGGCAAAAGCCGCCAGCAGCCCGCCCGCGCTGAGGCGCCGGGTCATCAGCAAAGCAAGCCCCGCCATCAGTGCCGATGCGGCGACGAAAGCCTCGGTCGGGCCAAGGCCGATACCGGCCAAATGCAGCGCAACCCCCGCCATGCTGGCCGCCAAGAACCCCGCCATGGCCTTCAAAGCGGCGCCGCGCGGCAGTGCTGCTGCCAGCACACCCGCCGCCAGCAGAAAGGCCAGATGATCAAGCCCAATCACCGGATGGCCAATGCCGGAAGCAAAGCCCTGCCAGATCGTCTGCGGCATGGCCCCGTCCATCGGGTGATGCGCGGCCGCGGGTAAGGGCAGCAGGGCCAAAAGGCCCAGGGCGAAAGAATGGCGGCGCATTGTGCTCTCCCAAATCGTAACTTGCCCATGCTTGCCGCTTCGGCGCTGCTTCGCAAGCCCGCCGCGGTTGGACCAGCGGGGTGAAGCCTCTATATGCCGATAGTGATCACATTCCTTCGGATTCCCCTTCTGTTCGGCCTGCTGCTGCTGGCCGGCCCGGTCTTTGGCGCCTGCGCTGATTCGCCCGCGCCTGGCGTGGAATGGCGGCGCTGCCTGCTGGATGGCGTTGATCTTTCCGGCCGTGATCTAACCGGGGCCAAGCTCCGCGATACGTCCTTCGCGCAGGCGAAGCTGGTGGGGGCCAAGCTTAACGGCGTTGAAGCTTCCGATGCGCGTTTTGGTTTCGCGGATCTTTCCAATGCCGATCTGACCGGCGCCATTTTGCGCAGTGCCGATTTCACCCGCGCTGTGCTGGCGGGTGCCCTGTTGAAGGGTGCTGATTTGCGCCGCGCGACGCTGTTTCGCGCCGATTTACGCGGCGCCGATCTGACCGGGGCGGAACTCACCGGCGCCAATCTTTCCGGCGCGCAATTGGGCGGCGCGCGCTGGCTGGATGGGCAGAGGATTTGCGCCGCCACTTCCGTGGGTTCCTGCCAATGAGTGATACGGAATATCTGGCGCGGCTTAATGCCGAACAGCGCGCGGCGGTGGAAGCGCTTGATGGGCCGCTTTTGGTGCTGGCCGGCGCTGGCACTGGCAAAACCCGCGTGCTGACGACGCGCTTTGCGCATTTGCTCCGCAGTCGCAAAGCCTTTCCATCGCAAGTGCTGGCGGTGACCTTCACCAATAAGGCGGCGCGCGAAATGCGTGAACGTGTCGGCGCCATGATGGGTGAGGCGGTGGAAGGGCTTTGGCTTGGCACCTTCCATGCGCTGACCGCACGTATGCTCCGCCGCCATGCGGAACTTGTCGGGCTCAATTCCAATTTTACCATCCTCGATACGGATGATCAGATGCGCCTGCTGAAGCAGGTGATGGAAGCCGAACATATTGACCTGAAGCGCTGGCCCGCGAATGGGCTGATGGCGATTATTCAGCGCTGGAAGGATCGTGGCCTGACGCCCGATGGCATTACCGCGGCTGAGGATACGGATTACGCCATGGGTCGCGCGCGCGGGATTTATGAGGCATATCAGGCGCGGCTGAAGGCGCTGAATGCGGCTGATTTCGGTGATTTGCTGCTGCATGTGGTGACGATTTTGCGTGGCCATCCGGATGTGCTGGCGGATTACCAAAGGCGCTTTCGCTATATTTTGGTGGATGAATACCAGGACACCAATCTGGTTCAGTATTACTGGCTGCGATTGCTGGCTCAGGCGCATCGCAATATCTGCTGTGTTGGTGATGATGACCAATCCATCTATTCCTGGCGCGGGGCAGAGATTGAAAACATCCTGCGCTTTGAGAAGGATTTCCCCGGCGCGCAGGTGGTGCGGCTTGAATCCAATTACCGTTCCACCCGCCCCATTCTGGCCGCTGCGTCTGGCCTGATTGCGCATAATACCGGGCGGCTTGGCAAAACACTCCGGCCCGGCCGTGCCGATGCGGATGGGGAGAAGGTGCGCGTTGTCTCTGTCTGGGACAGCGAAGAAGAAGCGCGCATGGTGGCTGAACGCATTGAAGCCGCGCGACGTTCGGGGGAGGGTCTGGGTGAGGTCGCCATTCTGATCCGCGCTGGTTTCCAGACCCGTGCCTTTGAAGAACGGCTGATTACGCTTGGCATTCCCTATCGCGTGGTGGGTGGTGCGCGGTTTTATGAACGGCAGGAAATCCGTGATGCAATGGCCTATTTCCGAGTGGTGGCGCAGCCTGCGGATGATCTGGCTTTTGAACGTATTGTGAACCTGCCCAAGCGCGGCCTGGGTGATACCGCGATGCGCGAGATGCATGCGCTCGCGCGGGCGGAAGCGGTGCCGCTCGCCATTGCTGCCGGCATGGCGCTGGAAAAGGGCGTGATCAAGCAGGCCAAGGCGCGCGCGGCTTTGGGCGAATTGCTGGAAGGCTTCGCGCGTTGGCGCGCCATGCTGCCCAATGAAGGCCATGTGGTGATGGCGGCCACACTTCTGGAAGAAAGCGGCTACACCGATATGTGGAAGCAGGACCGCAGCCCGGAAGCCCCGGGGCGGCTTGATAACCTCAAGGAATTGCTGCGCGCCATGGCGGATTACGAAACGCTTGGCGGGTTTTTGGAACATGTCTCCCTTGTGATGGAAAATGACGAAGCTGCCGAAGGCCAGCGCGTTTCCATCATGACCTTGCATGGCGCGAAGGGCTTGGAATTTGACCGCGTATTTCTGCCTGGTTGGGAAGAAGGCGTTTTCCCATCGCAGCGCAGCCTGGAAGAAGGTGGCGAGAAGGCCTTGGAAGAAGAACGGCGCCTGGCTTACGTGGGCATTACGCGGGCGCGGCGTTTCGCGGTAATCAGCCACGCCGCCAATCGGCGCATTTACGGCAATTGGCAGGCTTCCATACCTTCGCGCTTTTTGGATGAATTGCCGGCATCTGAAATCAAGCTGGAAGGCAATGCGGCGCGGGAGATGCGAAGCGCCAGCGTTTTCCCATCTTCCGGCGGGCTTTATGGCCAGCGCCCGCGCGTGATTGAAGCGGGCGCCTGGGAAGTGAAGGAACGCCCGGCCAGCGCGGCGCGCTACGCCAAGGGCGATCGCGTCTTCCATCAAAAATTCGGCTATGGCGAGGTGACGGGCGTGGAAGATGATCGGCTGGATGTGCGCTTCGACAAGGCCGGCGAAAAGCGCCTGATTGATCGTTTTGTGGAGAAAGCCTGATGCGCCCTTCCGGCCCCGATGGCGCTGGCGCGCTTTCCCGCCGCCGTGCCGAACCGCTTGAAGCGCTCAGCATTGATGGGCTGAGCGATGAGGCGCTGCCGTTTTTTGAAGCGGCACTTCAGCAGGTCTGCGGCACGGTCGCTTATTTCCGCGATGAACCCAGCGATACCTGGCGCGTGGAGGGCGTACGTGAAGCCGGTGCAGCGCAGGAGGAATTGGATTCAGCGCTGGCGCTGGCCGCCATGGTGGCCGGCATTGCGCTGCCCGTTTTGCACATTGCCCCGGTGGAAGCGGATGGCTGGCTGGCGCGCACCGTACAGGCCTTTCCGGAACAACGCATAGGACAGCGCTTTCTGATCAGGCCGACGCATGTGCCCGATCTGCCCTGTTTTGATCGGCTGGTGCTGAAGCTGGATGCGGGCTTGGCTTTCGGTTCCGGCGAACATGCTTCGACGCAAGGCTGCCTGATGGCGTTTGAGGCGATGGCGCATCGCTGTCCTCGGCGGATCATGGATTTGGGCAGCGGTTCGGGCATTCTGGCCATGGCGGCGGCGAAGCTTCTGCACATGCCGGTGACGGCGACTGATATCGAACCCTGGTCGGTGCGTATCTGTGCCGAGAATGCGCGGCTCAATGGTCTGTCGCGCCAAATGCATGCCCTATTGGCCGATGGTTGGCGTGATCGGCGTTTGCAGGGCAAGCGCTATGATCTGATTTTCGCCAATATCCTGGCGCGCCCGCTTTGCGCCATGGCGCGAGAATTGGCGGCGCATCTTGCACCGCAGGGAACGGCCATTTTGGCCGGGCTTCTCGGCACGCAGGCGCGCATGGTGCTGGCGGCGCATCGCCGTCAGGGCCTGGTGCTGGAACGCAGAATAAATGTTGGGCCTTGGACTACTTTGGTACTGAGAAAACGCTGATCAGAAGGCTTGGCTAGAACCCACGACTAAAGGGCCAATCCTCCTCGGCCGAGATAAAGCGGAACGCTTTGGCATTCGCCTCATAAGCGCGTTTTGCGATCATGACATCAACCATGGCCGCTTCCAGGGCTTCCTGCCCTTGAATGGCGGCAATGCCGGTGCCGATACCCTCACGCGGGATGGGGGGCACAAACACAGGCCTTTCTGGCGCTGCGGTAGTATTGGCAAGGCGTATTGCCGCCATTTCCAGACGCTCCACGGCACGCTGCATGCCGCTCAGCGTCACATTCATCGCGGCATTGATGCCGCCGGGGATGATTTTCGTCATGCCCTTAATCTACCGGAGATTCGTAAATAAAGTTCTGAAGAATCGCCACCCTTAGTGGAAATCTATGCCCCGGCTTCGCTTTTTTTGGTTCACTCCGCTGCCGCGCGCCGATCAAAATGCTGGCGCAACCTTGGCATGACTTCCTGCGCCAGGCGCGCCATGCTTTCAGCCTCCCACGCCGCATTGGGGCCAGACCAATCAAGCCCCGCCATCAACACATGGCCATAAGGGCCGGCCTCCTCACGCAGAGCGATCAGCTTGTCCAAGACTGTGCGCGGGCTGCCGACGATTACGCAGGCATCAATCATATCCTCAGGGGTGGCGGCGTTATGGTCCATATCCTCGCGCGGGGTCATGGTGGCGGCGAGCCCGGCGCGCTTTGCCAAACTGCCAAGATATTCGAAGTAATAGCGCGTCGCACCTTCAGGGGCGGTTGCGCGGGCGCGGGCTTCGGCATCGGTCCCGGCAATCACGAAATTCCGCGCCATGCGCCAGCGCGCCCCATCCGGCGCCTGGCCCGCTTCACGCATACCGGCGGCGAAGCTTTGCCAATGCCCGGCCAGGATGCGGTGTGCCACGAAATTGGCGCTGATCACGCCCCAGCCCCGCTTGGCCGCCAGCGCCACACCCTGCGAATCCTTGGACCGCGCGGAGACATGAATGGAAGGCCCGCCCTGCTGGAAGGGCTTAGGCATGAAACCCACGCCATATTGCGGCAGCACATTGCGCGAAATCTTCACCGGCCAGGTTTCGCCGCCCACATCATAAGGCGGCTCAGCGGCCCAGATGCGCTGGATGGTCTCAATCGATTCGACCATACGCTTGCCGCGTTCCTTGGGCTCAATATCGCCAAACAACTCAAAATCCGAAGATAGGCCCCCCGCGCCAATCCCCATCATGAAGCGCCCCTGCGCCATATGATCGAATTGCGCGACTTCTCCCGCCACAATCGCGGGGTGATGGTTCGGCAGATTGATCACGCCCGTGCCGAAAGTCAGGCTCGTGCGATGCACCAGGCCCGCCATGAACATCAAAGGTGAGGCAATGGGTTCGGATGTCGCGGAAAAATGCTCCCCCACCCAAACCTCCTGAAAGCCAAGCCGATCTGCCAGCAGGGATTTTTCCGTATCCTCTGCCAAAGTTTCATGCATGGGCCGCTCCGGCGGATGGAGTGGCATCATGAAAAGACCAAGATGCATGGCGCTTCCTCAATTCATTTTGGGCGATCTGTTTCGCCGTTTCGGCCCAAAGCCTAAAGCAAGCGGACGCAGTTGGTGAAGGGGGGAGGGCCTTGCCACGCGGCGCTTCTGCCCCGATGCTCCCTACGTGACCCCTTCCGCCAGACTTGCTGCGGCGATCGAGCTTCTCGCGGTGCTCGAAGCCCAATGCTTTGCCCCCGATGCCCGTCGCCGCCCCGCAGATGCCGTGGCCAGCGATTTTTTCCGTGCCCGGCGCTTTATTGGCGGCGGGGATCGGCGCAGCATCGCCGAATGGGTCTGGGGCGCGGTACGGCAAAGGCTGCGGCTGATCTGGAACCTTTCGCGCCTGCCGGCCGAACCAACCCCGCGGCTACTGCTACTGACCTATCTGGTGCTGGTGGCACGATGGACCGAAGCGGATATTGGACGGGGCTTTTCGGGCGAACGCTATGGCGCCGCGCCGCTCAATGCCGCGGAAGCCCGCGCTGTCCGCATCATGGCCGGGCGCACGCTATTGCATGCCGATATGCCGGATTCGGTGCGCTTCAACCTGCCGGAATGGCTGCTGGCCGATTTCCAGGCGCGGTTTGGCGCGACCCTGGCCGAAGAAGCCGCCGCCATGGAACAGCCCGCCGCGCTTGATTTGCGCGCCAATCTGCTGCGCGGGACGCGGGAAGAAGCCGCCGCCGCGCTGATGGCCGAGGGCATTGCGACCGAAGCCACGCCCTTTTCCCCCTGGGGGCTACGCGTCCCATCCCGCCGCCCGGTCACCGGCACGGCCGCCTTCAAGGCTGGCTTGATTGAAGTGCAGGATGAAGGCAGCCAATTGATCGCACTTTTGGCCGATGCGCGCCCTGGGATGCGGGTTGCCGATTACTGCGCCGGCGCCGGGGGCAAGGCGCTGGCCATGGCCGCCACCATGGGCAATCGGGGCAAGATCACCGCCTGCGATACCTCGGCTCCTCGGCTGGAAGGGGCGGCTTTGCGCTTCCGCCGCGCCGGGGTGGATAATGCAGAGCGCCATTTGCTGACCGCCGGGGACCGCTGGGCTAAGCGCCGCGCCGGCAGTTTTGATCGTGTTTTGGTGGATGCCCCCTGCACCGGCACCGGCACCTGGCGGCGCAACCCGGATGCCAGGCTGCGCACCCGGCCTGAGGATCTGGCCGAACTTATTGCAGTGCAAAATGACATTCTCGACAAGGCAAGAGAATTGGTGCGCCCGGGTGGCAGATTGGTCTACGCTACCTGTTCCGTATTGCCTGCGGAGAATGAGGAGCGGATGGAAAGCTTCCTGGCGCACCACCCGGATTTCACGCCGATCGCGCTTGACGCGCTCTGGCCGGCCCTGCGCCCCGGCGTGGGTCAGCCTTGCGCTGGGCCTTGGCTGCGGCTTTCCCCGGGCGCGCATGGGACGGATGGATTCTTCTGCGCTGTGCTGGAAAGAAAGCCATGATCGCGATCCGCCGCGCACGTGCCAGTGATGCCGCCGCGATTGGCGCACTGCATGTCGCGGTATGGCGCAGCGCCTATGCTGGGCTTCTGCCCGATGCCTATCTTTCCGGGCTTTCCGCGAACCGCCTGGCCGCTTCCTATCAGCGGGACATGTTTGATAGGCGCGGCGGCTATGCCGTATTTGTCGCGGTGGCGTCGGGCGATGATGCGCCGGAAGGCTGCGCGCCGGATGAAGCGACCATCATCGGCTTTGCCTCTGGCGGGCGGTGCCGGCGCGAGGGGCTGGCGGATGGGGAGATCAATACGCTTTATTTGAATGAGGATTACCGGGACCGCGGCACCGGGCGGCGGCTGATGCGCGCTGCGGCGGCGCATTTGCGCGTGGTGGGGTGCCGTTCCGCCATGGTCTGGGTGCTGAAGGATAACCCGACCCAATGGTTCTATCGCCATTTGGGCGGGCGGGTGGTGGCGCGTGGCCAAACCCGCGTGGGCGGCCAGGCGGTGGAGCAAATGGCCCTATTGTGGGAGCCGATTGATACGCTGCTTGCCGCCACCGCCCCGGCGCCTGAGGCGTGACGCATTTTCAAGCCAAGTGGGCCCACCTGGCGGCCAGGGAAACGCGATCAAACTAAGCTGATCTTGCCCGCCGAGCCGCGCTGTGGTGCAAGCCCGCATGGCCCCTGAACCGCTCGACTCCTCCCCCCGGCACGATCATGTGCTGATCCTCGATTTCGGCAGCCAGGTGACGCAGCTGATTGCCCGCCGCGTGCGGGAATCTGGCGTCTATTGCGAAGTCTGGCCCTTTCATCATGCGCCGGAGGCCCGCATCCGCGCCTTTGCGCCGCGTGGGATCATTTTATCCGGCGGGCCGGCCAGCGTGACGGAAGGCGAAAGCCCGCGCGCGCCGGAAGCCGTGTTCACGATGGGCATTCCGGTTCTGGGCATTTGTTACGGCCAGCAAACCATGGCGGCGCAGCTGGGCGGCTTGGTGGAGCCATCCGATCACCGCGAATTCGGCCGCGCCTTTGTGGAAGTGACGGATGAATGCGCCATCACCCGCGGCGTCTGGGCCAAGGGTGCCCGCGAACAAGTGTGGATGAGCCATGGCGACCGCGTGACGAAACTGCCGCCCGGCTTTCGCCCCGTGGCGGTGAGCGAAGGCGCGCCTTTTGCCGCGATTGCCGATGACGCGCGACATTTCTACGGCGTGCAGTTCCACCCGGAAGTGGTGCACACGCCCCATGGCGCCGCGCTGCTCAAGAACTTCACCCATGGCGTTTGTGGCTGCGCCGGTGATTGGACCATGGCCGGTTTCCGCCAGGAAGCGGTGGCGCGCATTCGCGCCCTGGTGGGGCAGGGGCGCGTTGTGTGTGGGCTTTCCGGCGGCGTTGATAGCTCGGTCGCCGCAGTGCTGATTCATGAGGCGATTGGCGATCAACTGACCTGCATTTACGTCGATCACGGGCTGATGCGCGCGAATGAAAGCGAACAAGTGGTCAGCACTTTCCGTGACCGCTTCAACATCAAGCTGATCCATCGCGATGCTTCGGATATGTTTTTGGGCCAGCTTTCCGGCGTGACGGACCCGGAGGTAAAGCGCAAGACCATCGGGCGGCTATTCATTGAAGTCTTCGAAGAAGAACAGAATAAGCTGGGCGGCGCCGATTTCCTGGCGCAGGGCACGCTTTATCCTGATGTGATTGAAAGTGTCTCGGCGATTGGTGGGCCTTCGGTCACCATCAAAAGCCACCACAATGTCGGCGGCCTGCCCGCGCATATGCGTATGAAGCTGGTGGAACCCTTGCGCGATTTGTTCAAGGATGAGGTGCGCGCGCTAGGGCGGGAGCTTGGCATTCCGGAAGAAATCGTGGGCCGCCACCCCTTCCCGGGGCCGGGCTTGGCCATTCGTATCCCCGGTGAGGTAACGCGCGAAAAGGCAGATTTGCTCCGCCGTGTTGATACCGTGTTCCTGGAAGAGATTCGGAATGCCGGTTTGTATGACGCAATCTGGCAGGCCTTCGCCGTGCTGCTGCCGGTGCGTACCGTGGGCGTGATGGGCGATGGGCGGAGTTATGACCAAGCCTGTGCGCTGCGCGCTGTCACCAGCACGGATGGCATGACGGCGGATGTCTATCCCTTTGATATGGGCTTCCTCAATCGCGTCGCGGCCAGGATTGTGAATGAGGTGCGCGGGATCAACCGCGTGACCTACGACATCACGAGCAAGCCGCCGGGGACGATTGAGTGGGAGTAGGGCGTTTAACTGCGCCCTGAATGGTTTTGGCGGAACCGCAAAGCAGTTCCGCCAAAACGCAGGCTATTTAGTTGACGACTTTCCCCGCTGATTGCGGGGGAAGCAGAATTCAGCCCACGACTTCCACGCTGCCGTTCAAATCCAT
>Ga0222712_10004889_pt1 | contig 13802 bp, 15 predicted proteins | sample C33_657DmetaG_FD_165043 | JGI IMG/M metagenome (GOLD analysis project Ga0222712, IMG submission 165043) | Estuarine water microbial communities from San Francisco Bay, California, United States - C33_657D | ecosystem: Environmental > Aquatic > Marine > Unclassified | place: USA: California...
TGATGTTATTAATCGTAATGTTTTTGGTAGTGTGAAACTATCTACAATATTAGCAGCACCGGTTAAATGTTGTAATAATTTAAAACAATCTGCTTCATTAAAATATCCATCATCATTTACATCTGCGTTCTTATACTGAATACCATATCCAAATTCATTTCCACTTTGATTGCCAAATATTCCACCATTGGCCAATTCCTTAAATGCCAAATAAACATCAGATACCGTCACAATACTATTATATAAAGTAGATATGGTATTTGTTGTTGTTAGGGTTATTGATTGGGGTTTATATGCCATTACTGATGCAAATGTTACCTCACACTTAAATGCGTAGTATCCATTACCATTTCTAATATATTGATTATTAGTTGATGTTCCATCGGTTACTTTTGGTAGAGATGAAGGAATACTATAATTTGCCCAAGTCCCATCATTGTTAATATAAGTTACACTACCATCATATACATCCAATAATTTTATTTGAGAAACCGATGATGGTGTTGTATTACCAAATTTTCTCATATCAATATGTAATGTGCTTGTTGCACCTAAATCAACGTATGACCATTCAACTTCTCCACCTACGATTATTCCCTTAGTTCCGCTTGATATTTTAGTACTATCTAATGATGTTGTTATATCAACTGAACCTGCCGAACTTAATGCCGAACCTACTGCAAATGTTGTTGGAGTTAGATTGGTATTTAAATTAAAATTAGCTATTACTTTTTTAGTTGGTGTACTATTGATATTTGTTACTTCTTCAGTCCAATATGAATATGTATTTGGTGCACTTGGTCTTGACCATCTTACAAATAAAGCATCACCGCCACCATACTCTTGATATCTAGCTACAATTTTATATCTTGTACCAGCAACCATATTTTTTGAACCATATTGATATCCACCAGCACCATGTCCGCCATAGTAAGTTGATATTATTGTTCCATCTACGGATATATCACTTGCATCATCCGAATTAATACCAAATGAATAACTACCTGTTTGTGTTGGGATAAACCAAAATTCAAATTTAATTGCGTAAAAATCACCTCCCCAATGTGGTGTTTGGATTGAACCATCACACATAATATTAAGAGGAACTTGACCCGTATGTGTTATAGTTGTGTTTGAGTTTGCCGTATTTAACATATTGTCAAATTCGGCAGCCGTATTTGCGTGGTATGGATATTGGTTTGTACTACCATTTCCATTATGTGTCTTATAAGAGGTATAATTAACATAACCCACTCCTGATTGAGAGTAGGTTACGAATGATAATATTGTTAAGAGGAATGTAACTAATAATTTTTTCATTATTCAACTATTAAATTGATTTTGTTTCCACTACCATCTACGGCATCTGAGAGAACAAAGTAAAATAAACCTGCTGTGTTTGTTAATGGTGTCTTTGGTGTAAATATTAATTTATATGGAGTACCTGTTTTAATTCTTGCAGTTTTCAATTGGTCCATTGAACCAAATGTTAATCTACCATTATTGTGTGTAGAAAAGTTTGTAATCGTAGAACCTGCATCGAATATCACATTATCCAAAGTTAATTTAGATTCGTCATAATTCATAATCACTTCTAATCCAGCTAATCCTTCTTTTGTTAAATTAGTTGTTAATACCACCTTACCACCTTCTAATGTAGAGGATACACTTAATTTAGCGTTTTCCAATACCGGTGGAGTATATGCCATTGATTTTATTGACATTGATTTATTAACTCCAACCTCATCATTACCTTTAATTGAATTTGCGTAATTACCGGTTGCGATTCTACTTGCAATTTCGGTTAGAGAAGATGAGTGAGAAAAATCTAAATCACCATTCCAAGCAAAAACCATATCTACGACTTGTGTTGGTGAGGTTACTGTTGTTATGTACTTATTTGTGCCATCTAACCATCCTTGATTTAATAAGGAACTACCATAACGAAGTGATGTTGCAGTAGATGATGGAATGAATGCTTTTGTACTCATATCTATACCCATCACATGTGAAAATAGGTAATAGGCATCTGTCTCATTATAAGTACCCGTACCTGCACCATCATCTTTAGATACATTAGCCATTAATAGTTCTTGATTATATTTAAAAAAGTTTTTTGTACCACCAATATCAGTTTGGGCAATACCTAAAAATACTTTATATGCATCAGATACTGTTATAATATTATTCATCCATGTCTTACCATTTGGTGGACTTACCATTAATCCAATCGTATCGCCAACTTTAATTTCAGTAGTAAATGTTGCTTCACCACTTGCATCTAATTGTTTATATCCCAATGAAGGTTTAGTCCAATCAACATCAGTTTTAGTTGCATTTAATGGTAATAATGAAATTCCGTGGTCTGCAATATTGTAACCGGTTGGAAACAATACCCTCACTTTAAATGAAGATGCCCCACCTCTCACTGTCCCTAATGATATTGTACCAGGATTTGTGGTGATTGGAGTGATACTTGCACTTGTAGCATCGATGGAATACGCTAAATCTAATTTATGAATATTGGTATAATCGGATAACTCTTTGATTATATATTTTTGAGTTGCAATATCACCATTGATTGATGCATCGGTTCTTTGTACCGTCAATTGTCCTGCGTTCCAATCTGCATTGGCCACATAACCCCACGGAGTTGCTAAATATTGTGCATATAAACTTGTAGCGGTAATACTATTTGCAGTACTTGCTGTAAATTTATACCCTGTCCAACCTGTGTAAAATGTTTGTACTGATGAACCTTGTGAGAACGCAGTAGAAAGGTATGATAATGCTTTATTATTGAATTGATATCTTAACCAAAAATAACGAGGGGTAGTTGTACCTCTATCAATTGTATATTTTACCGAAAGAGTATCACCAACTTTTAAATTTGAAGTGGGTGAGAACGATTGATTAATTGTCAATTGTGCTTGTGTTGTAAATGTTAATAGGGACATAACTAGTATCCCTAAAAATATTAATAGTTTTTTCATTTTTTTTGTTGTTTTTCTATTTGAATTACCAATGATTCACATGCTTTTTTAATAGCATTACTTAAACTCTGTTGATTGAATTTACCACCCTCATCAACTATTAGTGTAGACATTGAGACTTCAGATGAACCCGCTTCTACTACAATATCTTTTCCTTTTTTACCTTCTTTAAAAAGATTTGCTTTTAAACGAACAACAACTTCATCTTCATTTTTATGAAATACCGAAATGTTTGTTTTAGTTGTTAAGACATCTAAATAAACAATTTCAACTTTTAATCTATATTTGGCTGATTCAGATAACCCATATCCTTTTTCTTGTAAAAACTCTTCTAAGATGTTTTTTACACCAAACGCTAGATTACGATTTCCTGCTAACTTACCAATTTTAACCTGATTTTCTACTGATTCAACGAATATGTGGTCTTCTGGGACATACCATATATTTTCTGGGTTATTTTTAAATGTACCATCGATTCTCCATTCAATCCAATTTACAACATCTCTTTGTAATTCATCTTTACCAGAGAATTCTAAATAAACAAAGAATAGTTGGAATGCTAGAGCGAAAAAAATCCATGCACCTACTACGGTCAAAAGTGCATTTAGTGCGTAACTATGTAAATTACGGCGTAAACTTTGAATTACCTGTTTCATATAATACCTTTTTTTTAATTGAAAACTAAAACTAAAAAAATAACCTATTTATGAAACGTGTTCTTGCTAATAAGTATTATTCAAAAACAAAAAACCTCATTGTTAAATGAGGTCTTGTAATTCTTGATTAAAATTTTCTTCAGATATCTTTTTAAATTCATCTCGTTTATCAAAAGCACTGAGATGATTTAATAGATGTGAATTATTTCGGTATTTGTAATTTTCACAAATTACTAAATTTTTTATTTTAAATTGATGTATTTCCATATCAGTAGTTGTCATCAATTTTTCTGCTGCCCACATTATAAAGGTATCTTCAAATCCATAATGACTAAATGTTTCCGGTATCCCAATTATTCGTAATAATTGTGCAGATAAACAAGTAAACCAACCTCCTCCAAATTTAAATCTCGGTTGATTATCTATTACATTATTAACTATTTCTAATGTAACCTCTCCTTTAACTCCACAATCTATATATGGATTATTTGTAAGATGATAATCTAATGGTTTAGTTAAATACTTTTCATTAACTAAACAATCCCAAGTGGAATCACCAACTCTAACAATCTCCGGTGTTATGATAGTATATGGATATACATCATTAATTGCTATTAGAGTTTCTTCCATATAAGATAAAGTCTTTTCATCAAATATGATATCACTATCTAACCAAATATAATAATTTGCAGTTTCTTGAGTTTCTAATGTATGTCTTCTATGTGATACACATCCTTTTATATCTTCAGATGCGGTGAAGTATTTTGCACACCAATCACTATGTGCTGATAATTTTAATAATTTATCAATAAAATAACTTTTTGGTAACGCAGAACGTTTCCAATCAACCATATCATTTGCAATACACATGCTCACATCTAACACCCATTCGTGTTTTCCACTTAGGTGTTTTGATGCACGTCTTAATTGAGTTAGTAGGGTTTCTAAATCATCAATTTCATGCGGTAAAGTAAATATCGATATTACTATCCTCATTTGTTATTCAATATATTTTGTAAACCTACGAAAAATAATTCTTCGTTATATTTTTTATATTCTTCGCGCTTATCTATAAATTGTATCTGTCCTTTATAAGTAGTTATCCTATCAAAATAATTTTCACAAACAACTATATTTTTTAATTTAAATTGTTTTATGGTAGGGTCTTGTAATATATTTGCACCCCACATTAAGTAGGTATCATCTAATCCATAGTGTCCATAGTTTTCTGGAAATGGAATTACTTTCATTAATTGTTTTGATATCAATGCAAACCACCCACCACCAAATTTCATATAGGGTTGACCTGGAACATTATTATGGACTTCCTCCAATTGTGGGTCATCATAAATACTAGCATCAATGTGTGGATTATTTGTTGCCTGATATCCTATTGGTTTAGTTATAAATTTTTCATTAACCAAACAATCCCATGTAGAATCCCATTGTCTTACTATTTCAGGAATAGATACAAATTTAGTAAATCCTGCATATTCAATTACATCTATTGAATTGATTGAATGTGCTAGGGTTTGTGGGTCAAAGATTATATCAGTATCTAACCACAAATAATATTTTGAATCAGAATACGCTGCTAATCTTCGCATTGAGGTACATCCATTTATAGTAGCTGTACTTTCAAATATTACCTTTCCTGCCCAATCAGTTAGGGGTTTTAATCCTAAAAACTTTTCCGTGCATTCTTCTTTGGTAACACTACTCTTACCCCAATCAATTATCTCATCTGAAATACCCATAGCAATATTAAATTTAATATTATCACATTGTTCCTTTGTTAGATAATCCTTTCCAATATGTAATCTATTTAAAGATTTTCCTAAATCTTCAATGTCCGTTGGTGATATCCAAATTACGATTTCTATCATACTAATTCTGCAACTTTTGCCATTCTACCAAATACACATATTGTATTCTGACCAACCAATGGTAAATTATCAGTTAATATAACCAATTGGTCTTTATCTATTATATATTTGTATTCATCTTTTATCTGCACTGATTCACCTTTACTCTTTTTATTTTTAATATAATTGATAAAGGTATTTGGGTTACTCCCCCATGTGATATTACCAATTCTAATAATGTTATAGTTTTCAAAATTAGATTTGATAAGGGTTTCCATTCTTAGTTTGTGTTGTAAGTATTTGTTACCACCTACCTTTTGGATATCATCAACTGAAATAGAACTGAAATAGAATAAACACTTTGTTCTATCTTGTTTATCTAGCAATTCAATTTCACGCATAAATTCAGATTCTCTGATTTCATTACTATTAGAAATACCAGATGCAAAAAAGATTGTCCCCTCTCTATCATTTAAGACAGATGCAATATCACCTTTACCTACAATCATTATTTATATAAATTTTTAATTTGATTTTTAAGATACGGGTCTCTATCGTATTGATGTACTATTACAAACTCCTCACCTTTTTGATTATAAAACTTACCATCTTTATATGTTGGAGTTGGTTCTAATAATGGAATTTCATTTTTCTTAATCCAAACTGTCCCCAATTGAGTTGCAAATCCTTCTTCTTGTGATACAAACTGAACTGAGTTTTTAAAATGGTCTAAATGGATTAAAACATTATATGCTGCTTGGTCTGATAGTTGTTCTGGATTTGCAGTTGTTTTACTCCATCTATATATTTCAATAAATAGGTCTCTTATTGCATTCCTTTTTCCAACAATAGTTCCTGCACAATAACTGATTTGGTTTTTCATTCCATACTCCCACTCCATTGGAAACGTTGTTCCACTATTGATGCAAGTCCACGATTCGTTTTGCATTATCATGCATTCTGAAAATGCTAATATATTACCCTTCATTTGATTATTCAACCATTCCGTTGGGTCTTTTTGAAATACCACATCTTTTACATCAGTCCAAATGATTACATCGGTTTCATATGATTGTAAAAGTGCATACATATCTCTAAATCTTTGTAAGATAATATGTTCTTGCAATTCCGATTGAAATAATATCCAACCTTTCTTTGTAAGATATTCTATAACATCCTTAGATACTTCATAAATTAGCATTACCTTCTCACCTGTGAATCCGCTTTTCTCAATTGATTCAACATATGGTCTAATATCATCTATTCCGTATTTGGTTATACAACCTACTATTGTGTATTTCATTATAACTTTCTAATTTCTTCTATGTCTTTTAAATAGTTTACAATTTCAAACTCACTCCAATCTTTATCAATCCAACCCTGTTCTACCATCCAGGGCTCTACTAATTCTTTATTTATTACAATTCTACTTCCAGAACATTGTATAATTATTTGTAAAATACAATCTGACCAACCAATTAATTTTGTAAATTTTGCTATTTCATCATATTTTTCCCATAATTCATCTTTACAAAATTCCCAACCTCTTATAAAAGCTTGAACATTAATAATACATCCACCACAACAACCATACTTATTATCCGTTATATTTCCACCAAATGATTTAATAAAATTTAATATAGCGGATGGCATTGGATTATTTGTAGTTACTATACTTGCCCCAAATTCATCATTTAATATAGAAATTGGTTTTAATATAAAAACATCTTCTTCTAAAATAATCATATATTTGGATGTTGTTCTTAAACATGCATCATATATTCCATTTAACCATTCAAATGCATTTTCTTTTGGCCAATGAGTTCTAAAATTTTCATCGCCGGATGGGTTACTATTTGAGTAATCTCCAAAAATACCACATCTTCCAACTTTTATTGAATTAGTCCTTATACTTCCATTATATTTATTTGATATTTTGGTATAACCATCGATATCACCACCCACATCTATTGTTAAAAATAAATCAGAGTCAGGATAAAATTTTTTAAATGTTTCTACTGATTTTTCTCCTGCTTCTATATTTTGGTATCCCCATAGGTACGCAGATAATTGATTTTTCATAACTTATATTTTTTCAAAATAACCACCAACATCAAATTTTGTTTTCATATTAATTGAACCTGCTTCATTTGGTATAAATTTATTGGGGTCAACTAATCTAAAATCAACTGATACTCTTGTTTGACTACTATTATTATTTTTATTTCCATGTATTAAATTTGCACCACTAAATACTAAAATTTCACCATACTTTACTTCGTATGGTTTGTAATCACCTTTATCTTCTTTAGACTCCATCCAAATAGTGTTTTGTTCGTTGGTATTTACAAACGGCATCCAAAAATTTACTTCCGATGTTCCATGATTATAACTTTTATCTTTATGCCATTCGCCTACACCTAAATTACCTTCTGCTAATTGAACTCTAAATGTTGGGATAACTTGATAAATAATTTCATCATATCCAAATCTTTCTTTAAGTTCTTTAACCAATTTTAAATAAGTAGGTAAGAATTCCTCTTTATATTTTTCGTAATATCTTTTATGCCAAATTGTAGATTGGTCTTTTTCTCTAACAAATAAATCATAATGTTCCAATGTATGTAAATCTTCTAATGGGATAGTATCTCCTTCCCATACTTCTAACATTTCTGAAACTATTTTTCTAAAATCGTACTTTTGTATATCGTAACTGATTTTGTAAGGTGTTTGTAAATACATAATTTATATTTTATTCATGTCTTGTTAATGTATATAAGTCATTTTTATGACTTTTTTTGAATTCGTTACAAACTATTTTTACATTATCTTTACCTACCTGATTACACATCGGTATATAAATGTTATGCATTGCAACTCCAACTCCATGTGGCGGATTGGTTTCCATTTCTATAATTGCATCTATTAAATTTGATGTCATTGAATGTGGGAATACTATAAATGTATCACTTACAATAGGGACATGAGTAAATTCAGGCTCTCTCCATAAATAATTACATTTATTGAAATCATACTCATATTCTTTAAATGGATTTTTATTAAATGATATATCAAATCTTGTTGATATTACCAAATCTAAATCTTCATTTTCTAACTCATACAAACTATTAATATAAGTTACTGATATGGTTTTCATTCCATTTTCTAATTTATCACCGCCACCTAATTTATTATAATTTGGGTCTAAAAATGTTGATTTTTTTGGATTGTATATTTTTATAATATCTTCTTTTTTTAGAGAATCGTATGTAAATAAATAAAAAGATATTTCATGTCCTTCTTTTTTTAATGGAGTTACCACATTACTCATAAAACCATCAATGGCATCTTCGTAGTTTCTATATCTACCAACCATCCCATCGTTATATGAAACTCCTACTAAATTAATTCCAATTTTCATTTTTTATATTTTTGTATGTAATCAGAACAAACACCTGCACATTCACTAATATCATCATTATAAATTTCAGGCATTACTGCTATACTTCCTTTAATTGGTTGTTTACCAGGATATACCCACATCCATCCAGTTGAGGTTAAAGTCATAACATCATTTTCATGCCAAAAATAATTAAAACCATCAAATGAATTAAACCATTCCATTGCCTCTATATTTTTACAATGCAACCATAAACTATAATGTCTATCATTTAACCATTTTTGTGATACGTCATATTGTGGTTCATCGTGACCCAATAATAGGACACCCTCTATCATCCAAACATCAATCTCAACCTGATAACCCGCATAAATTGCTTCATCGATATAATCAGGATGATTTTCGTTTTGTGGCATTTTGCCATTTAAATTTCCTCTATGTGATATTAAAACCATACTTTACCATCTCTTAATAATTTGAAATCAATGTTATCTGTTTTTTCGCATATTTCTATTAAATTATTTCTCTTTAAAAAATTTGTAAAATTCTTTTCGGCAGTTTCTATGTACCCAATTCCTTTATGATATTCTACAATATCAGTAAAAATATTACTAAACACTTTAGTTGCGTTATCTATATTAGTTATAAGAATATTATCATCGTGGGTATCACTGTTACGATGATGAAAATTACAAGTATTTATTTTATTTAAATCTAATAAATCTAATTTTATAAATCCACTTCCCATATCATATCTACTACGAATAACACAATCGTATTTTATTCCAGAATTAATAATATGTTGGTAAGTACTTTGCCAACTATAAAACATCGGAAAACTTCTAAAATTTCCATATACATCATATTCGGGTAATGGGCGTGATTTATCGTTTTGAGGATTTCCAATGCCTTCTCTATATTTTGTGAATTTAAAAGGTTTTTCTATGTATAAATATTTTGAATTTGGATATACTTCGTTTACAATATTACTATTTTGGTGGGTTGTTAGTTCATCACTTTTAGTTTCCCATGTATGTAAATATAAATCACAATCATTGTTGTCAATTATATCTTTCCAATAGGATTCATATCCTTCTTTTACTTTTCGTGGAAGACCGGTTAACATTAATGCAATTTTCATTATTTATGATTTTCCAAATAATAAGTTAAATCTTCAGGTGTACCCAATCCCCACATCTTATCAATGTTAAATGTTTTGATTTTTTTACCAGCTGCAATTGCTTCATTGAAAGTTGGACAAGTATAAAACTCATTATTGGTTCTGATATTCTTTTCAATCATTTGTTCTGCGTATTTTACATAGTCCGAACCCTTTGCCCAATAGTAAACACCAACAGTTGCTATATCTGAAATTGGGTTTTTTTCTGCTACTTCCGTCACATACCCATACTCATCCACTTTAGCGAATGACCATTTAGGGTGAGTTGCTTTGAATGTTAGGATACCACCATCTACTTTTTGTTCAATCATCTTATACATAAACTCATTACTATCCCACTCTACAAATTGGTCAGAGTTTGCCATAACTAATGGTTGTTTATTATCAATAAATTCTTTTGCTAATAAAGTGGTACATGCCGCACCTTCGGTAATTCCATCAACTTCAACAATCTTACAATTTGGTGTAATTAAGTTTAGTAGGGTATCTAAATTATACTTCTCTCTATGTTCTTTTTGAACTACATAGATGTAAGTTGCTTCTATATTTAGATTATCAACTATAACCTGAATCATTGGTTTTCCTTCCACATCAATTAAGGGTTTTGGAAATGTATAACCAGCTTGTTGGAATCTACTTCCTGCTCCTGCCATTGGGATAAGAATATTCATCTTACCGCCCTGCCATTTTGGAATGCTCATACCTTTATTTTTGTTTAATTTATTTTCTATTTTTTCTAATGTTAAATCAGATGGGTTATCTACTCGTAGGACACTAGCTCTACTTCTACTTGCTGCTAATAGCCCATGCGGAGAATCCTCTACTATAAGAGTTTCTTCTGGTAATACTCCCATCATACTCATTACCTTCCAATACATCTCAGGATGTGGTTTAGAGTTCTTTACATCCTCATTAGAGATGATTAAGTCCATATACTCAATTATACCTATCTTTGCTAACATTACTAACACAGACCTTCTAATTGAGTTTGAAGCACATGCTAATTTATACCCTTTATCTCTCAATTCCTTAAACAATTCAATCTTTTCTAAATCAGGTTGTAATTCGGAAATTGCTTCAATAGTTAAATCTTGTTTTCTATTCCAAACGGTTTCATATGTATCTCTTTGTAATCCTTTGTTTCGAGTAAGTAGTTCTAACTTTTGATTTGTTTTTAATCCATCATATATAGAAAGATGTTCTGCTTCTGAAATAACATATTTGTTACTCTTTGCTATTTCCCATAGGGCTTGATTTAAAGTTTTATAATGTATTTCTTTTGCTTCTACTAATACACCATCTAAATCAAAGATAATTAATTTTGTTGAATTCATTTATATAACATTATTGTGTTTTTTATTATAATCTAATTCCAATGGAGATGTATTTGGATGAAATCCATATTTTTTCCAATCATTGTGTTTGAATAATCCTTCTCCATGTGCAACACCATGTTCTTGTTGTGCCCACCACTTACTAATATTTCCTTCTAATGCAATTCCTTCACCTGCAAATTGTCTAACAGTTTCTAAATAAAAATTTTTCTTATACATTGTTGGGTTATTAGTCCAATTACCCCAACGAGATGTTGTTGTGAAATGTTGTCCTAATTTTTTTATTTTATCTGGAAATTCAACGGATGGGTCTAACCAATGTATTGAATCTAATAAATGTGGAGAAGTACATTCGATTTCTTTATCGTAATAGTTTAACTCTCTTCCAGCATATTGTAAAGAAAAATGTGGGTAACCAAAATATTTTCTATGTCTATATCTAACGGCATCCATGCCACATCCATCTAATAACTTAATACCATCTTGCAATCTCTTATATGTAGTTTCTCCATTCTCTATTAAATTCCAATCGTGTTCTAATACTAAAACATTATCAGTTTGTGCATTTTCAGTTAAACGAATGAATGCCTGTCCTATTCCGATATTCTTTTGTAAACCTATGAAATCCAAACCAAAATGAGTTGCGATTTCAATATCTTGTGGAGTTACTTCTTGAAATAGAATTGTAACATCGTTTACCATATCGAATAATCCATTTTCGTAATAGGTAGTTAGGGTATCTACAAGGACTTGTCCACTATGCCATGAAAGTATTCCTATACTGATTGGGAGTTTTTCCATTTTTCAATTATTTTATTTACCACTTGAATTTGAGTATAATTGTTCAAAACTTTATTCATTCCATTTTGAGCAATACGATTGAGTTCATCTCTATTTTCATTATAATAATTTATCTTTTCAATACAATCTAACATATTATCATAATAAACTATTTCCTCACCCTCTATAAACATTTCGGAAAGACCGGTTGATTCAACTAACCTATCAGTTATAACCATTTTACCACACGCCATTCCTTCAAAGATTCTACGAGTTATTTCTCGCCATCTACTATTCTGAATAACCATTAATCCACTATTCAAAAATTCAGTATGTTCTATCGCATCCATTCCATTTCGATTTCCAATTAGACCTTCACCCCATTCTGTAAGATAATCTAAGAATTCAGAACCACCCCTTCCTCTACTTGTAACCGCAACATATTGAGGTTTTTCATCCATTGGAAATTGAACTGCAGTATCTGCCCAATGGGAAACCCAATCGGCAGTTATACCTCTTTTTCTATATTGTTCTGCTGATACTTTATCTGGTGTAATTGTATAATGAAACCTACTTGCTTTTGGATAGTTTCTTACAAAGTTTTGAGGGTCATCTCCACTTTCTTGTATCCAAAATGTGTTTGGTTTTAAACTCTTATCTAACCATTTAGAATCAATTCTACCCCAATCCATAAACAATACAATATCAGTTGGTATATCTTGTTGAATCCATAATTGTAATTGGGAATCATCAGTTGCAGTTATTGAAACTATTTCAGTTTCCCATCCTCTCTTTTGGAATTCATTTAATAATGATAAAGGAGTTGACCACGTTTCATTTGGAGAGTGGTTATATATAAATGTTATCTTAGATGGTTGCATAGAAAGAGTTTTGTTTTTCCTGTCTTTCTATTTGTTTATGATGATATAAACAAAATTGTTCTTCTGCCGGAAAATTTGAGAATGTATTGTATCCAGTAATTCTTTCATGTACTTTACCCATCCATGTAACATCATCCGTATTCTTATATATTCTTGTCTGATAATCAGGAAAGTTTACCCATTGGGTTTCGTTTACATTCCAACCCCATTGTTGAATATGAGATTGAGTTAAACCTTCGACCGTATTGATTCGCGGTACAAATACAATATCTACATTATTACTATCCAACACCTCACCCAATATTTCTATCAAATATTCATGTGGAATTTCATCAGCATCTATTTGAAAAATATAATCCTTTGAACAATGTGATTTAAGATTATTTTTGAATGATGCAAAATCATTATTTAATGAAAAACCAACCACTTTGTGATTGGAATGCATTACATTGATTAAATTGAGATAATCTGTTACATCTTTAGTAACTGATGCTTCATCATATTGAATAACAATCTCATCTTCTTCTCTAATATGTAATTGTAAAAAATTAAGAAGTTGTGTCAACTCATCAATTTCATTACAAACGGTAACTGCGTAACTTATACTAGCCATCTTTTTCGTTTATTTCTTTTTGAATAACTTCTCGTCTATCAGAAGCTGTATTTCCTTCTTTGAATATTTCTTGTAAAAATCCGTCTTCAAATCGAATTTC
>Ga0222712_10004890_pt1 | contig 13800 bp, 5 predicted proteins | sample C33_657DmetaG_FD_165043 | JGI IMG/M metagenome (GOLD analysis project Ga0222712, IMG submission 165043) | Estuarine water microbial communities from San Francisco Bay, California, United States - C33_657D | ecosystem: Environmental > Aquatic > Marine > Unclassified | place: USA: California...
ACAACATGCGGATCAGTTCATTGAGCTCCATTCTATTGGTTGTGAACTACATGATTGCATCATTTATCTGTGTTTTTTTGCTTTTAAACCGGACAATGGGTCTATCTCCAAACATCTCCTTATTTTTTGCATCCATTATCCCTCTGGCATTTACCATTTTTGAAATAGTCGGATTGGCCATGACAAGTTTCATTACCGGAGAAGGAAAAACGATGGAGCCAGCATTTCAGACGGCATGGATTGGTTATGAATTCATCGGCTTACCCTTGTCTATATTGGCCTTGGTATGGATCATGAACCCCGCATTGAATGTATTGTGTCTCGTGTTTTTTTGCATACTCGTTGGCACCAGAGTTCTCCAACGCATTACCAAAAGCAGCATTCTCGTTTTGAATCGAGGTGTCGCGTGGTATTATATATTTTTATATCTTTGTACGCTTGAAATTCTTCCTTTGATCGTAGCATACTACTTCGTTCAAGTGAATTTTCGACCGTTGATTTGAGTGTAACTTAAGTTGTTGAACATTGGCGATTAAGACGATACTAGTTTCTCAGCCCAAACCAGAAGGAGATAAGTCACCTTATTTCGATTTGGCCGAGAAATACAAGTTAAAAATAGACTTCCGGCCATTCATTCGTGTTGAAGGAATTGGAGCACAGGAATTTCGCCAGCAAAAGGTGAACATTGCTGAACATACCGCCATTATCCTCACGTCCAAAAACGCTATTGACCATTTCTTTCGCATCGCTGAAGAAGTGCGTTTTGAAGTGCCCGATACCATGAAGTATTTCTGCATCTCCGAAGCAGTTGCGTTATACCTTCAAAAATATGTTACTTACCGCAAGCGTAAAATCTTCTTTGGAAAGCAGACCATTGAGGAGTTGGTGGATGTGATGAAAAAGCACAAAAGCGAAAAGTTTTTATTGCCGTGCACAGATATTCTTCGTGACACCATTCCAACCACTTTGGAGGCGCACAAAATGAATTTCTCCAAAGCAATCCTTTACCGCACGGTCGCTTCTGATCTATCAGACTTGGAGGATGTTTATTACGATATTCTTGTGTTTTTTAGTCCTGGAGGAATTGAATCCTTGTTCAAGAACTTCCCGGATTTTCAGCAAAACAACACCAAGATTGCGGCTTTCGGACCAACGACTGCAAGTGCCGTGGCCAAGCACAACCTCCGTCTTGATGTACACGCACCGATGCCGAATGCACCATCGATGACAGCGGCACTTGAACTTTTCGTGAAAGAACAGCTCAAGAAAAAATAAGAGTCTAAGTCAAATCTTCCTGCAGTTTAATCATCCCCTCGACGGCATTCATTGGAATGACGCGAAAAGACTTTGGCACATTCAATTCGCCTGCATTTGGGTCAATGAGATATCGTTCCTCCGCATTCATCGCATAGTGGATTAACCCAGCGGCTGGATATACTTGAAGTGATGTACCAACGACCACGAGTATATCCGCTTCAGCAATGTGTTGCATCGCCAACTCATACATTGGAACCTCCTCACCAAACCAAACAACATGCGGCCGAAGGGCATAACCATCAGGGCATAAGTCACTCGTTTTAAGTTCCCAGCCCTCAATAGGATAATAAGCCTTTTCCTGATTGGGACCCGAACTTTTTGACATGCGGATGTTCCCATGAAGATGAATGACATCGCTGGAACCAGCCCTTTCATGAAGGTCATCTATATTCTGTGTAATCACTGTTACCGCAAACTTTTCTTCAAGTTCAGCGATCAGTTCGTGCGCCTTATTGGGTTGACAATCGATGATTTGTTTTCGGCGTTGGTTGTAAAATTCTTGCACAAAATCAGGGTCTCGTTTCCAAGCTTCAGGCCTTGCCACATCCTCAATTCGGTATTGCTCCCAAAGCCCCCCACTATCGCGAAACGTGCTGATACCACTCTCTGCACTCATACCAGAACCACTGAAAACGACGAGTTTTTTATTTACATTATTTTGCATTTTGAAGGAAATATTATGTTTAAAATATGCGTAGAATAAAAAAATGCTGTAAATTCGAACGCGTTAGCTTCACGAAGTTAACATTGTCTAAACCAAAAAATTTTCAAAAGAATGAAAAAACTATTACTCTCTGCCCTTGCTCTTTCAAGTATTGCGGCAATGAACACGTCAACGGCTCAGTTGGCTGACGGAAGCATCGCACCAGATTTTACGGTGACCGCTTACCAAACCGCTTTGGCTTCACAAGGTTTGAACAACAACGGAACGTACCGTTTGTACGACTACCTTGATGCAGGATACACTGTATTCATGGACGTTTCTGCTACATGGTGTGGACCATGTTGGAACTACCACAATGGTGGTGCTTTGGATGATTTGTACATCAATCATGGACCTGCAGGATTCCCAGGCGTTTCAGCTTCAACCACAGATAACGTAATGGTAATTTGGGTAGAAGGTGACGGAACAACAGCTGATGCAACAATGACAACTGGAGCAGGAAGCCTTGCCGGAACTGTGAACTGGATCAACCCAGGGGGAGCAGGTGAGATTCCATTCCCAATGGCTAACCCAGCAAGTGCTGTAGCCAACCAAATCAATGCTGATTATAACATCGGGTACTTCCCAACAGTTTACAAGATTTGTCCAAACAGAACAATCACTGAAGTAGGTCAGTTGTCTGCATCTGCTCTTTTCGCTACTGTAGGTGCTTGCCCAGCTCCAGCGTCTCAAACAAATGACCCTGCAATGCTTTCTTATCAAGGTACAGAAAAGTCTTGTACGGCTATTGACCTAGTTGTTCGTTTGCAAAACAATGGTACCTCACCAATGACAGCATGTACAATTACTGCGACTGAAGGTGCTACACAAGTTGCTCAATACAACTGGTCTGGAAACTTGCCAACATACGGATGGCAAGACGTTACGATTGGTCAGTTCTTGCCAACGTCTTCACACAACATTACAATCTCAATCACGTCTGCTGACCAAAACACAGCAAACAACACCATCACAAAAACATTGTCTCGTGCAAATTCAGGTGCAAGCAATAGCGTAACGATTAAAGTTAATACAGACCGTTACAAGTCTGAGACTTCTTGGAAAATCTTCCGCAGCAACGGACAAGTAGCTTATACTAGCCCTTCTTACGGTGCAGATGCAGCTGCAAATGGAACTATTCCACAAACAGACATCGTTACTAACTTGGCTAACGATTGCTACCGTTTGGAAGTATACGATGCGTATGGTGACGGATTTGACAGTGGATATGGTGACGGATCTGTTGAGATCTTCGTAAACGGTGTTGCGATTGCTGGTGTTACAAACTTCCCTTCAGGATCAATGATGATGGATGCGTTTGAAATCGGTGCAGCTGGAATCAATGAAGAACTTGCTTCTACATTGTCAGTTTACCCTAACCCGGCATCTGACGAGTTGAATGTTTCTTTCGAAGCTACGAATGCAGATTACCAAGTATCTATCCTTGACCTTCAAGGACGTGTAATCACTGCTAAAACTCTTCAATCATTGAACGGAACATCTACGGTTACTTTCCCAGTTGCTGATATGGCAAAAGGAAGCTACATCGTAACGGTTGTTGCTAATGGAATCACAACTACTAAGAATGTAGTGATCAAATAATTGAAATGTTATTTCGAGAAACCCGGGCTTAGGTCCGGGTTTTTTTATGCCCCATAGTTGGACTCCTTATTTCGAAGCATTTTCTTATCTTTACCCCCTAAGAAAAATTCATGGCGAAAATACGCAAACAGGAAGCACTCGACTATCACTCTTCGGGCAAACCGGGAAAGATAGAAGTAATTCCTACAAAACCATATTCTTCTCAAAGAGACCTCTCATTGGCCTATTCTCCAGGTGTTGCTGAGCCATGCCTCAAAATTGCTGAGAACAAGGAAGACGTATACAAATACACAAGCAAAGGAAACCTTGTTGCGGTGATCTCAAACGGTACTGCGGTACTCGGATTGGGCGATATCGGTCCGGAAGCATCCAAACCAGTCATGGAAGGTAAAGGTTTGCTGTTTAAAATCTTTGCCGACATTGATGTGTTTGACATTGAAGTTGATGCCAGCGACCCAGAGTTGTTCATTCAAACAGTAAAGGCCATTGCACCAACTTTTGGTGGAATTAACTTGGAGGATATCAAGGCACCAGAAGCCTTTGAAATTGAGCGACGTCTGAAGGAAGAGCTCGATATTCCTGTCATGCACGATGACCAACATGGTACCGCCATCATTTCATCCGCAGCACTCCTGAATGCCTTGGAATTGGCCAAGAAGAAAATTGAACATGTTAAAATCGTGGTTTCAGGTGCGGGTGCCTCTGCGCTTTCGTGTGCAAAATTGTACCATGCATTGGGTGCGAAGCTCGAGAACATCTTCATGTTTGACTCCAAAGGACTAATCTGCCAAGAACGCACGGACCTCGATCAAACGAAAGTCTTGTTCTCCTCCCATAAAAAATCAATTGACCTCATTTCCGCTTTCAACAAAGCGGATGTTTTTCTAGGTTTATCACGCGGTGGATTGGTGAACAAAGACATGATCAAAGCCATGGCAAAGGACCCAATTGTTTTTGCATTGGCGAATCCTGAACCCGAAATCTCCTACAAAGAAGCGACTTCGGTGCGCAAAGACATTATCATGGCTACGGGGCGTTCTGACCATCCAAACCAAGTGAACAATGTCCTTGGATTTCCATTCATTTTCCGCGGTGCACTCGATGTTCGTGCGACAACCATCAATGAGGAAATGAAATTGGCTGCTGTGAAAGCCATTGCTTCATTGGCCAAAGAAACGATTCCTGAAGAAGTCATAGAAGCTTACGGCGAAAAGAACATCATGTTTGGCCGTGAGCAAATCATACCAAAACCTCTGGACCCGAGATTGATATACTATGTTGCACCAGCGGTGGCAAAAGCCGCTATGGACTCTGGTGTTGCAAGAAATCCGATTTCCGATTGGGATGCGTATGAAATGCAACTTAAAAACCGCCTTGGTCTCGACAACAAACTTGTACGCAACATCACTGCAAAAGCGCAAGAAAACCCGAAGCGTGTGGTCTTTGCAGAGGCTGACAACATAAAAATTCTAAAAGCAGCACAAACCGCAATGGAAGAAGGTGTTGCCTACCCTATTCTTCTTGGTAAACGCAGTAAAATTGAGGCGCTGATCGAGGAATATGCGATTGAAATGCCGGATGTACTCATCATTGACCCGAAATCGGAGGAAGAAGATGAACGCAGAGCAGCCTATGGTCGCGCATTTTTCGAAAAACGCAAACGCAAAGGATTCACCGAGTTTGAATCCGTGCAAATCATGCGTGAACGCAACCATTTTGGTGCAATGATGGTGGAAATGGGTGACGCTGATGCGATGATTTCAGGCCTTACACGCAGTTATAGAAACAGCGTTCGACCAGTGCTTCAAACCATTGGACTTGAAAAAGATGTTCATACAGTTGCAGGACTATACATTTTGAACACCAAACGTGGACCGTTGTTCCTGGCCGACACAACGATCAACTTGAATCCTACAGCGGAACAAATCGCTGAGATTACTGCCAATGTAGCCAAGACGATTCGCAAGTTCAAAGTGACCCCACGTATTGCTTTATTGAGCTATAGCAACTTTGGATCATCCATCGGTCCAGATGCAGAGAAAATGTCGAAAGCAGTAGAAATTTTGCACGATAAATACCCTAGCTTGGTGGTTGATGGAGAAATTCAAGCAAACTTCGCATTGAACAATGACCTTTTGATGGAGAAATTTGCCTTCTCACAATTGGCAAATAAACAGGTGAATACATTGATTTTTCCGAACCTTTCCTCAGGAAACATTACCTATAAAGTGTTACAAGAAATGATTGAAGGTGATGCCATAGGCCCCGTGCTTGTCGGACTAAAAAAATCTGTGCACATTCTGCAATTGGGATCGAGTGTTCGGGAAATCATCAACATGGTGAAAGTTGCCGTTGTTGATGCACAAAACAAATAAAGATGATTGGACAATTAAGCGGACGACTCATTGAAAAAAATCCTACCGATCTCTTGATCGACTGCGGTGGGGTTGGCTATGAGGTAAAAATCTCACTGAATACCTTTACAAACTTAGGTTCGGATGAAGCTGTCCGCATTTTTACGAAGCTTATTGTCCGCGAAGATGCACATATACTCTACGGATTTGCGAGCAAGGAAGAACGCGAGATGTTTAGCCATCTCATATCTGTTTCTGGCATTGGTCCAAATACAGCAATGATTATGCTTTCTTCTATGGTGCCGGATGAAATTGCTCATGCCATTCAATCGGAAGACGTGCGTACCATTCAGGGAATCAAGGGGATTGGTGCAAAAACTGCACAACGAGTAATCATTGACCTCAAAGACAAAATGTTAAAAATGACATTTTCGAGTGAAAATATGTTTAGCCAAAGCAATACAAACCGATTTGATGCGTTAACTGCCCTTGTTTCTTTGGGTTTTGATAAAAAAGCAGCAGATAAAGTCCTTGACAAACTATCGACTGGACAGGAAACTGTAGAACAATTAATCAAAGAAGCACTGAAATTATTATAAGTTGAAAAGGAAGATTCACTTACTGTTTAAACATTGCACTACGACATCTATTTCGTTAGTGGTTGTTGTCGCGTTTGTACTTTCGGGAAAACTGTTTGCTCAAGACACCCTGCCCTTCCCCATTCAAAACAACATCGATCCAACACAAACAGCTCCACAGAGTTTTGACCTTGGGGACCCAAGCGCTGTGAAATCGACCATTGTGTATGACCCCATTACAGGGAAATACATTTTTAAGGAAACCATTGGAACCGATTTAAATTATAGGAATCCGTCCATGATGACCTTGGAGGAATACCTGGAATACGAGCGTCAAAAGGCTTTACGTGAAAATTGGAAAGATAAAATCGACCAACAAACAGCGAAAAGTCAGCCAATGGAATTTCCAATTAAAATTGGAAGCAAGGCTTTTGAGAACTTCTTTGGCTCCGATCAAATCACCATTCGTCCACAGGGGAGTGTAGAATTGTCGTTTGGGGTGAACTCATCGCGCTATGACAACCCAATTCTACCTGTGAAGCAACGTCACATCACACGATTTGACTTCCAGCAGCAGATTCAGTTGAATTTGGTGGGTCAAATTGGAACGAAACTGAAAATAGGGACGAGCTACAATACCCAAGCTGCCTTTGATTTTGACAACATTTCTAAACTAGAATACACTGGGGACGAAGACCAAATCATGCAAAAAATTGAATTGGGAAATGTCTCCATGCAGTTGCCTACTTCCTTGATTCAAGGGTCACAAACGCTATTTGGTGCTAAAACAAAACTGAAATTTGGACGTTCAACCATCGACCTTATTGCTGCTTCACAGAAAGGGAAACGCCAGGAAATAAACATCTCTGGCAAGGCACAAGTGCAGAAATTTGAGCTCAGCGCGGACAACTACGAAGCCAATCGCCACTATTTCGTCAACCTTTACCATCACGACCATTACGACGAGGCAATGTCAACTTTGCCTATTGTCAACTCAACCATGGCCATAACCCGTATTGAGGTATGGCTTACGAATAGAACCAACAATACCGAAAACACGCGAAATGTGATTGCATTCTCCGACTTGGGAGAAGCCAAACAGACGAACTGCCAAGGAAATCCTGGGGGATTTGGTCCGAATGACATTCCAGACAACGAGGCCAATGGGCTTTATGCATGGGCATCCAATCAACCGCAAGTGCGTAGCTTTTCGAATGCCGTTCCAGCACTGACGTCACAAGTCACAGCTCCGGGCCCTTTTCAACAAGCTGTACACTTTGAAAAAGTTGAAAACGCACGGAAATTAACCGAACAAGAGTTCTCTTACAACGCCTTATTGGGATACATCTCCTTAAACCTTCCATTGAACAATGACGAAGTTTTGGCCGTTGCCTACGAGTATACGTATCGCGGAGACACCTATCAAGTAGGGGAATTCTCCACAGACGGTGTCGCTGGACAACAAGCGTTGATCCTCAAATTAATTAAACCAACAATCACGAATCCCAACAATAAGATTTGGGACTTGATGATGAAGAATGTTTACTCCATCGGAGCCTATCAGGTGGATCAAACTGGCTTTAGAATTGACCTTCTTTACAACAACCCAGAAACCTCCGTACTTGTTCCATTCTTCCCACTTGAAGGTGTTGATGATAAGCAGTTGGTGACGCTTTTGGAAATGGACAAGCTGAATCAAAATCAGCAACCTTTCTCAGATGGGGTATTCGATTATGTTCCTATCAATTTTACAGGGAACAAGGCCGATAATGGAGGAACAATCAATACACGGAATGGTCGCGTATATTTCTCCACCATAGAGCCTTTTGGAGCAACGTTAAAGGCAAAACTTGAAGACGCAAACATTCCTCAAGTCATCGTAGACAAAGTTTCATTCACGGAACTCTATGATTCTACCAAGACTGCTGCACAGCAGATACCGAGTAAAAACCGTTTTACATTCAAAGGTGAATACCAATCGTCCGTAACCTCAGACATTCCATTGAATACGCTCAATGTTCCCCAAGGTGCGGTTACCGTTACGGCTGGAGGAATCAAGTTGACTGAGGGGGTGGATTATACCGTGGATTACAACCTTGGCCGGGTTAAAATTCTGAATACTGGAATTCTAGAGTCGAACACACCCATTAAAATATCCATTGAGAGCAATTCCGTCTTTGGCTTCCAGGCCAGGTCGATGATTGGGATGCATTACAATTACCGATTCAATGAGAATTTCAATGTTGGTGCTACGTGGATGCGGATGATGGAACGTCCAGTAACCCAAAAGGTGGATATCGGAAGTGAACCTTTCAAAAACAACATCATCGGACTCGATTTGGCCATAAAAACAGAATTGCCATTTTTGACAAAAATGATCGACTTCCTGCCTGTAATTTCCACGACTCAGAAATCTACGCTTTCATTTTCCGGCGAATTTGCGCACCTCATCCCTGGACAACCAAGAGCCATTAACAAAGATGGAACATCCTATGTTGATGATTTCGAAGGATCCCAAAGTGCCATCGACTTGCGCGCCTCAACAGCTTGGAGACTCGCCTCAACACCTCAAGGTCAGCCAGATTTGTTCCCAGAAGGACAAAACAAAAATCTGTCAACGGGCTTCAAGCGGGCACATACATCGTGGTACCTTATTGATCCATTGTTCTACCAAAACAATTCACTGACTCCGCAACATATCAAAGACAATCCTGCGATGCTTTCAGACAGTCGTATGCGCCTTGTCAATCAAAAAGATATTTTCCCGAACCTTCAACAGCAATACGGATCAATTACAAACATTCCAATCCTTGAATTGGCCTATTACCCGAAAGAGCGCGGAATGTACAATTACGACACCACAAACGCAATTCTTCCTGATGGAACTTTCTCAAATCCAGAAAATCGTTGGGGGGGAATCATGCGTTCTTTGTCGACCAATGACTTCGAATTAACGAATGTCGAATTCATCCAATTTTGGGTGCTCGATCCATTCAATGAAGACGCAGATCCAGACCAAAATCACACGGGTGGAGACCTCTATTTCAACTTAGGAAATATCTCTGAGGATGTCCTTGCCGATTCTCGCAAAAGTTTTGAAAATGGCTTACCTCCTACTGGGGTCTCCGTAAATGACAATATCGATACCACTGCTTGGGCACGTGTTTCGACGCAACAGGTTGTGGTAAATGCTTTCGATACCGATCCCAACAACCGATTGAACCAAGACATTGGATTGGATGGATGGAACAATGAACAAGAGCGTATTGCTTTCCAGAACTATGTGTCTTGGGTGCAAAACAATATAAATTTGGATCCAGCAACGAAGTCGCGCATGATCAATGACCCATCGGGTGATGATTACAACTTCTACCGTGACGACAACTACGACGCTGACACCCTGAACATCTTAAAGCGCTATAAAAAGTACAACGGTATGGAGGGCAACTCTCCAACAACCGAGATGTCAGACACAGCCAATGTCGATGGTTATCCGACACAAGGAACCAACATGCCCGACTTGGAAGACATTAACCAGGACAATAACTTGGCAGAATCCGAAAGTTATTTCCAATACCGAGTGAGTCTTCGACACAATGATTTAGCTGTAGGAAAAAACTACATTACCAATGTACAGGTTTACCAAAACGGAACAAAAGAAGAACGCTGGTACCAATTCAAAATCCCTATTCGCGACTTTGAACGCAAAGTAAACGGTATCACCGACTTCCGATCCATTCGCTTCATGCGCATGTTCTTGAAAGACTTCGATGAGGAGGTGGTGCTGCGTTTTGCACGACTTGAATTGATTCGTGGTGAATGGAGAAGATACCAACAGGACTTAACAACACCGGGGGAAAGCGTGCAAGTTGATCCAAACTTGACATCATTCAACATCGGTGCTGTAAATGTTGAAGAAAACGATCAGCGCAGCCCAATTAAATATGAAATTCCTCCAGGAATTCAGCGTGAAATTGACCCGTCACAAACATACCAACGTCAGCTCAACGAACAATCTTTGGTTTTGGACATTTGTAACCTTCAAGATGGAGATGCACGTGCTGCCTACCGAAATGTTCAATTCGACGTCCGCACCTACAAAAAATTAAAAATGTTCGTTCACGCAGAAGAAGTAAAATCTTCTTTGCCATTGAATGATAAAGACTTGACTGTCTTCGTACGGTTGGGAACAGACTTTAGCGACAACTATTACGAGTATGAAATTCCATTGTATGAAACGCAATGGGGTGCCACACTGCCAGAAGACATCTGGCCTGCCTTGAACAACATTGAAATTGTCTTCGATGATCTCTTGAACCTCAAGAAAAAACGAAATAACCTCATCGATGCAGGCAATAGTTCTGTGTCCTACGTCATTGAATATGCCGACTTTGTTCCAGGATCGACGAGCCAACGCATAAAGGTTAAAGGTAGTCCAAACTTGCAAGGCCTTCGCACGATTATGGTCGGCGTGCGAAATCCATCGAAATCATCCAATGTATTTTCAACAGACAACGGAGAAGCAGAATGTGCCATCATATGGATCAACGAGTTGCGCTTGACGGACTTTATAAGCGAAGGAGGATCGGCGGCTGTTGCTCAAATGCAACTTCAAATGGCTGACTTTGCCAATGTATCCATGTCTGGAAATTACTCTGGTATCAACTGGGGAAGTGTCGAAAGCCGCGTTCAAGAACGTCAACGAAACGAGCGCATGGGCATCGACATGAATGCCAACGTACAATTGGGTCAATTCTTTGGCAGGAAAGCACGCGTATCTTTGCCATTCTTTTATGGCTACTCTGTTGGAGTAATCAACCCAGAATACGACCCATTCAACCCAGATGTAAAATTGTCTTCTTACGATTTGGCTGAACGTCGCGAACGTGCAAAACTTGGACAAGACTTCACAGAACGAAAGTCCTATAACTTCACCAATGTGCGCAAGGAAATGAAAGCGGGTGCCACAGCACAGTTCTGGAGAATTTCCAACTGGTCAGCTTCATATGCATATTCTGAAAACCTTCACCGGGATTTTAACACCAACTACGACCGCACGAAAACGTGGAATACAGGGTTGAATTACAACTACTCGTTTACTGCCAAACCGCTCGAGCCCTTCAAGAAACTGCCTTTTGTCCAAAAATCAAAATGGCTTACTTTGGTGAAAGATTTCAACCTGTATTTGACACCGAAAAACATCTCGTTCAGCAATGATTTGTTGCGCACCTACAATGAACGACAAGTACGAAACAATCTCGTTCCGGACTACGAGTTCGCCCCTGTTTACGTGAAGCGCTTCAATTGGAACAGAACATATACGTTAGGCTATGACATCACCAAGAATCTTAAGGTGACATTCAATGCTGCCAACAAATCAATTTTTGAAGAAGGAAATGGACGTGTTGACCGAAAAGCAGATCCCCTTGCCTACCAAGCTTTCCAAGATACCATTCGTTCTCAGATGAATACTTTCGGGAAAACAATGGACTACACGCACAACTATTCCATCAACTATGTCATTCCTTTGGACAAATTCCCAGCGACAGATTGGATGAGTGCAAGTTTCAAGTATTCAGGCACCTACAACTGGCAACGTTCCCCACTTGGACAAACAGCTTTTGGAAATACCATCCAAAACAACCGCAGCATCAACATGACAGGGCAGTTGAACTTCATGAATCTTTACAACAAAGTTCCTTACTTGAAAAAGGTACTGCAAGACGGTAAAGGTGGAAGAGGCACTGCGACATCAAAAGATGTTGGTGGTAGAAACACCGGTGCTGAAGGTGGTGCAAAAGGTCAAACGGATAAGACAACAGAGAAAAAGACCGAGCCTGAAAAGGACGAGTCACTCATGACTGAAAAGGAAAAAGCAAAGGCAAAACGCAAAAAAGAACGCGAAGACAAACGCAAAGAGCAAGAGAAAAAACGCGGTGGGAAAGTTCACCCTGTTGCTGGATTCTTCGCCCGTGCTTTGATGACCGTTCGAAATGTTTCAGCAACCTATGCGCTCAATGATGGAACATTACTTCCAGGCTACAACCAAGAAAGCAGAATTCTAGGCTTTAATCCGTCATTTGATGCACCACTTGGTGGATTTGTATTCGGACAGCAACGTTACGACATTTTGGGACGTGAAACCGGCTATAACATTGCTCAAACTGCTGCAAACAATGGTTGGTTGGTTCAAAATCAAGATCTGAACAAGCAATACACGATGACGCATTCAAAGAACCTAACCATGCGTGCGTCACTCGAACCATTGAAAGATTTAACCATCGAACTTTCATTAAACCGCACCTTTGGAAACAATTCAAATGAATTCTACCGTTGGAACGAATCTACGCAACAGTACGAGGGTCAAAGCCGCGTGGAAACAGGTACATTGACATACTCTACAATTGGTGTAGGATCAGCGTTTGCATTGATTGGTAAAGAATTTTCTTCCTCTGTATTCGATAACCTATTGGCCAACCGCCCACTGGTTTCTCAAGTACTAGGTGCAAACAACGCGAACTCATCAGCATTGACATCAGGGTATTACAGCGGTTATAACGGAACGCAGCAGGAAGTGATCATTGGTGCATTCTTGACATCGTACACGGACCGCACGGTAAACGAGAAAAACATCAACCCAGTGAAGAACATGCCGCTTCCGAACTGGTCCATCAACTACAACGGCTTGACGAAGTTCGATTTTGCCAAGAAATACGTGAAAAACTTCGTTGTTCGTCATGCCTACAGCTCAACCGTGAGTGTTACAGGATTACAAACGAACTTGAATGCTGCATTTGATGCAGGTGGCAACGCATCGGCCTTGGACATCAACAACAACTTCTTGGCTGGACGACAAATTCAAAACCTGACCTTGACACAACGTTTCTCTCCGTTGATTGGATTTGATGCGACTTGGAACATTAAAGGTCAATCACTCTTGACAAAGTTTGAGTACAAAAAAGACCGCTCTGCAACGCTGTCCATGAACAACAACCAAGTGACTGAAGTTATCGGAGATGAGTGGGTCATCGGTGCAGGGTATAAATTCGCAAAGGTGAAACTGCCGTTTGAAAAGATTCCAGCTGCTGACTTGAACATCCGCTTCGACTTCTCCTTTAGAGACAACCTTACCGTGATTCGCAAAATCGTTGAAAACACCAACCAAGCAACTGCCGGTCAACGTGTCGTTTCGATTAAAACATCTGCAGATTATAACCTTACGCAGAATTTAACGATTCAGTTGTAC
>Ga0222712_10004892_pt1 | contig 13798 bp, 18 predicted proteins | sample C33_657DmetaG_FD_165043 | JGI IMG/M metagenome (GOLD analysis project Ga0222712, IMG submission 165043) | Estuarine water microbial communities from San Francisco Bay, California, United States - C33_657D | ecosystem: Environmental > Aquatic > Marine > Unclassified | place: USA: California...
ATTTTCTTCTAATATTGTATTTATTGCTCCAATACGTCTTTCGAGTGGTTTACCTTTTAATTTTTTTGATCTTATTTTTATCTTTTTCTCTATTGATAAAGCAAGATTTTTTTCCAATACATCATTAGCTTGTATCCATCCATAGTATTTCCATTCACCTTCTCCTTTATTTGATGTTGTATATCTAGCCCCACCGGTTATTTCTCCATTATGTTGCCTAATGCGTCTTGATTGATTATTCGTAATGCCTATATATGTTTTATTATGAGTAGTATTAATTAATAAATAAACAATATAATTTTTATTCATAATATATATATTATGGATATTTTATTAAGAGGATTAACAGATATTTCAAATGAAATAAATACAAAAAGTTTAGTCAGAGATGCTGCAAATGAAAAATTTTATATTGCATTTGAAGATAAAATTGCACAAATAAAACATTTTTTAGAGAATCCAGAAGATTTAAATCTTAATCTAAAAATTAATCCAAGATATGTAATGGAATATCAAATTGGTGGTTTAAGTTGTGGTAGAAGAGCATTAAATAATTTATTAGAGGAACATATATTTGAAAAAGATATTGGGTATGAAATTGAAAATTTAGAAATCCCATTACCAAAAGACGCTAATGGTAAAAAGATAAATTTATTTGCATTTTGTAATTTATTACAAAAAGAAATTCATACAATTGATGCATCTTTCTTAGATTTAGGTGAAGATAATGGTATATATTGTAAAGAAAATGAATATTATGATGTAAATGTAATTCAAAGAATATTAGAATATATGGGGTATGCAAATCATGATCTTGTACCTGCACTTTTTGTAGAAGAAAGTAATATAAAGGGATATATAATTAATATACCTGGACACTGGTATTCAATTGTAAAAAAAGGTAGTAAATATTATGAATTAAATTCAACTGGTAATAAATATTATGAAGAAAAAACTTTTGAAGATGTTAGAAACTTATTTCAGGGTAATTTAATAAGAAAAGTAATAAAAGTTGAAAATAAGAATAAGTTTATTAATCCATTAAAAATAATAAAGGATGGATCGGAAACAAAAAGAATAGCATTAATAAAAGAAAAGAAAACGCAAGAGTTAAAAACACAAGTTATTCTAACAATTAATAGTAATACTAATATAAATCAAGATAATAAAGATAAATTAATAAAAATAATGGTATCGTTAGATGAATCAAAAATACCTAAATTTATAGAATTAATACCAAAAATTGATCCTAACAAATTGGCTATAATTAATAATTTATTATCAAATTGGGGTGAAAAAATATATAATAAGTTTGGTCTTGAAAGAGAATTAAAAATGCCAGATTTAGAATATAGAATATTATTATCAATGTTTTTATTAACTGTATTAAGTGAAACTAATGCAAAAAATATAATTAATAAAATGAATGATCGTGAATATATGAAATCAGTAGCAACTAAATTATTTAATACTGATTCGGATCGATATGTAGATAAAGCAGACTTAAATGAATTATATCAATTATTAAATACTAATAGATTAACAGATTCTAAATTAACTGGTATAAATACAAGTGATAATTTTCATACAATTATATCAAAATTATAGTAATAAGTTTAAAAATTGAATACTAATTCTATTGATATATATATTATCAATAAAAATAAAAATGAATATGATTACAAATATGTTACATGTGAAACCAAAATCAAAGCCGAAGATATATTCAGATATTCATATAGAATGTATTGTTTATGAATTATCTGATTTTGATGAAGAATTAAAAGATCTAAGAATTAAATGTCATGAAATGAATGTAATGTTTATTACAAGAAGATATAATTCAACTAAATATTCAAATGATAGACATTATATAACAAGTTTACCAGCTTTCCACATATATGTAAATCAAATTTATAAATTAACAACATATCCAAATAAAGAACCATTAAAATTAATAAAAAACGAAATGTCACTTTATAAACATAAATTAATAGAACAACAAAGAAAAATAGAATATAGAGAAAAATATTATGATGAATTATATCAATGGATTAAATCATTATTTATAAATAAAACGGCATTAGAGAAAGCGGAAGAAATCAGAAGAAAAACAAAAAAAGAAACTAAGATTGAATTAGATAGTTCGGAAGATATAAATGTGTATTTATCATCAATTGATAAAAATAAAATTATTTCTTAGATAAATTTTTAAATTTATGCAATGTTTCTTCAAGTCTATTAATATTTTCAAAAATAGTATTAATTAAAATTTTTTTATTTTTATCTCTTATATTAGAGATATCCTTAGGAATTTCATTTGGTATATATACAGATTGTTCTATATTTTTTTTAGATTTTAAATCGTTTACCAAATTTAAATAATCAGTAATGTTACCATTAACTAACATATTATGTAATTTTTGATCTATATCTTCATCAAAATTATCATTTACTAATGGATCAATTGGTAGTATTTTATTATATATTTTCATAATTTATTAGTATAAATATTAATATTTTTTTATATTATAAATAAATAATAATACTTTTAATTATGACAAATTATAGAATTCATATAGCGTATGTAATTAACAGCAAACAAGAAAACAAACATTGTTATGAAAGACTAAAATATAATCTAAAAGATTATAATATTCAATTTAATAGTAATTATATTAATTTTAAAAGAGGTAATCTTATTACTAATAGGAGTATTAATTTTGATACAGAATATACTAATTTATTAGATATTATCCAAAAGATTCCAAGAGATTATATTTTTATTTATTTAACTAATGTAGACGATGATCATAAAATCATATATGATCATTCGGATATAATTAGAACTAAACATTTAAATGAAGAAGAAGTAACAATTGTTGCAAAAATTAAGGAGAAAATTAATACCAATCAACAAGAATTTAAATATATTGAAGAATTAGAAATGAAGATTTCTAATATTGAAAAAGAAATTATTGTACTAGAAAAAAGAATTATTATGATGAATGACATGGATTAATCCCTCTATAAAAAATTGATAATTATATTTTCTAATTACAATTCTTATATATTATTATAAAATGAACGTAGATACATCTGAATTTGATATTAATCTAAAAGGTCTAATTATTATCGAGAATCTTAAAACTGAACAAGCTAGAGAAATGACAAAACAAGCTGAAGAAAAAACTAAACAAGCTTTTGAAAGAACTAAACAACTAGAATCACAATTAGGAATTAAGAGATTAGAATTTGAAATTAAGAGATTAGAATTTGAAGAAGAAGATGAAGAAGATGATGTTGAAGATGATGTTGAAGATGAAGAAGAAGACGACGATGATGAAGAGAATAATGATGAAGATGTAACGGTGTCTGATGATAGTGAAACAAGTAATACAGAACCAGTAGATAGACCTGATCGTATTAAACAATTAGAAGAAAAATATAAAGAATTAAATGATAAAAAAGATGACCTATTAAATAAGATTAATAAAAATTGAAAATAAAAGATAAATTATAATATTATTTTATATGTATAACCAAAATGGCTAATTATCTAATTAACAATGTCGATGTAATTAATATGAATAATATGAACAATATTATTCATAATGAAAACTTTCCAGTTTATAATGGACCAAATTGTAATTATACAATTTATGAACTACTAGAACAGGTTAGAATTAGTTTTGATACTAATCACATGAAAACATATATTCTAACAAAAATTGATTGGAGTATTTATTCTAATTCTGAAGATCAATATAACTACATTAATCATTATGTTGATGAATTAAATAATCGTGTTAATCATGCAAATAATATGATTTTTACAAATAGAGATCATTATACTTTACAAATGATTGTAAATATTATTGACAATTGTACCAATTATCAAAAGAAACTTATTTATAATATGTTTTCAAATCTATGAATATAAAAAATTGATTATTTTATTTTAATTATACATTCTTTATTAATGTAATATAATATGCATATTAATTACATTAAGGAGAAAGATGGCACGCATTCTGTATTTGTTGTTATTAATAATTTTCTTAATAAAGAAGAAATAATTAAGTATCATTCAATATTAGAAAATGAAAATGATTGGAAAGGAGGAACATTTTTTGGAAATGGTATGCCGAGACTACAAAAGTGGTTTCAAGACGATAATAAATATTTTTCAAAAAACTGGCATGTACAAACACATGAAAGATGGATGTCTCAACAAAGTGATGAATGGCTTATAAATTTGCGAAAGAAAATACAAGATAAAATAGATGAAGTTTTTAAAAGTGAAATTAATAATAAATTTAATGGATGTAATTATCCAAATGTAAATAGTTCACTGATTAATTATTATCGTGATGGAAATGATTATATACGTTTTCACAAAGATGATGAAACAGTATTTGGTGACAATCCTACAATTTCAATGATTACTTTTGGTGTGGAACGTGAACTAAAATTTAAAAGAATTGATAATAGTGAATTAAATGAAAGTTATATCATTAAAAGTGGATCAATGTTTATGATGCTAGGAAGTGTTCAAAAACATTACATACATGGAATTGATCGTGACATTAACATTCGTGATAGTCGTTATAGTTTAACTTTTCGTGAACACAAATGTTAATTAAAAAAAATTAATTTATAATAAATATATATAATGGATTTAACATTTACTAAATCAGATATAATTAATGGAGATGCCATAAAAAAATATAATGATTATAAATATAATGAACAATTAACAAATATAGTTAATTATTTTTTTAATATTATAATGGTACAAGTTTTCAGATCTAAAGATACTAAATATATATTAAAATTTAATTTATATAAATATTCAGATACATATGTATCTATAGATAATAAAACAATTAAAATAGATTATGTTCCTACATTAATAGAGAAATTAACAAAAACATTTCCAGATTCAATAGTTCAAGGAGATCCATTAAAGACATATATACTTATTGATTGGTCATAAAAAATTGATTTATAATATAAATGTTATATTATATATTAATTATATAAATATGAATTTAGATGAAAAATTTAATGTTATAAAAATGCAATATAATAAAATTTCTGAAAATTTAGAAAAATATAAACACAACTTATTTTCAGTTGAATATTTAAATAAACAAAAAGAAAAATTAGATAATGCAATTGAAAATATATTATTAGATTGTTCTATGGATGATATTCAATTTGAAATTAATGACCTTCAAGATCAGCGTACTCAATTACTAAAAAAATATAATACATATTATACTAAAATGTCAAATGATGATAATAATAAATTATTGAAATTAAATGAAAAATTAGTATATTTATCAAATATAAAAAGATCAAAAAATTAAAAAATTATTTTATATATCAAGCTTTATATAATATTATAGTTATATTATACCAAGGAGTGTAATTTTTGAGATTAAGATAGAGTAACAATTTTTTTATAATTTATATAAATATATGATTATAACAAATATTTATATTTTGAAATTAGTAGATAATAAATACTATATCGGGTTTACAGATAATATAAAAAAAAGAGTTCAAGAACATATTGATGGAAATGGTTCATCATTTACTAAAATGTATAGACCAATTAATTTAGTTAAAGTATATGAAAATGTTAATCCTGAAAAAGTTGATGTTAGTATAATAAAATATATGAAAAAGTTTGGTGTTGATAATGTTAGAGGAGGATCTTATAAAAATGTTAAATTAAAAAAAACTCAAATTAAAGAATTAAAGAAACAAGGAGTTGTATTTCCTAAAGTATCAATCGATGATATAAATTTAGATGATTTAATATTAGATGATATAGAAGAGTCAACCGTAAAGATACAAAAAATATTAAAGATACCAGTTAGACAAGCAAATGGTACATGTTTTAGATGTATGAAAGATGGACACTATGTACACCAATGTAGAGAGACAATTGATAAATATGGAAATAGAATAAAAGAGGAAGAAGTAAATGAATTGGATGAATTTTATAAATATAATCCAATGGCTTAATTTTTTATTAAATTTTTATAAAAAATTATAAAATTTTAATATGATATATTAATGCTATATTATCCAAAAATATTATCCAAATAATATACCAGGAAATAATTTTTATTAAATTTTCAAAAAAAATCGGGTCCGCGGCCGCAAAATGATTTTTCAATTCTTTGCAAGTTTTGGACAGTGAAAATTTTCAACACCCTTTTCGTTTTACGTAAAACGAAAGTTGTATATCATACTTTTTTAATATTTATTATATATTCCTATTATTTATTACCTTTATTAATTATTGTTGTAAAAAGAAAGAAAGTAGTGTAAAAAGAAAGAGAAATATAATAAAAATAAAATTATGATGTAATTATATATGTGTTTATTAATATTTATAAAATAATTGGTGATGCGTAAAACGAAAATAAACTTGTGTAAAAAGAAAAATATATAGTTGTAAAACGAAAAATAAATTATTAATAAAATTATAGAGACGAAATGTTTATATGTGATATTTGTGAAGGTCAATTTTCATCAAAGCGGAATTTAGAAGCCCATAATAAGCGAAAATTTAAATGTAATATTGTTACACCATATCAATGTCACGAATGTAAAAAATATTTTAAACAAAATAAAAATTTAAAAGAACATATTACAAAGAAGAGTTGTAGAATATATGAAAATACTAGTATAAGAGTTATATCTAATACTGATAATATAGAAGAATATGAAGATGATGATGATTATATTAATTTATTATTAATGTCAAAAATTGATGTTGAATCAAAATTAAAATTAATTAAAAATAAAATAAATTTAGACGATGAATTAATAAAAATAATACTAGATAGTAAAGATGATGTAAAAATTAAAACAAAATTATTATTAAACAATAAGAAAACTACAAATATATTAAATGCAAATATAAATAATGGTACAATAAACACCAATAATACAAAGACTGAAAATTCTAATAATATAACAAATAATATTCAAATAAATTCTTTTGGTAAAGAAGACATATCATATTTAGATGCAGAATATTTTAAAGATTTGATTATGAACCAGCATATTGAGAAAGGGTATGTACAACTTATTAAAGATATTTACTTAAATAAGGAGCATCCAGAAAATGGAACAGTAAAAGTTGAAAATATAAATAATAAATACGCATTAGTATATAATAATGGTAAATGGGATACAGTATTAAAATCAGATTTAAAAGAGATGTTACATAAAAAAAATTATACAGTATTAAAGATGCATTATGATAAATTGCGTAAATCAATGAGTATACCTAAGAGAGAAGAAACAAAAGCATTTTTATCACGTGATGAAACAGGTGATCCTCATATGATGTATGTAATCGATAAAATAATACTATTATTTTATAATGGCGATTATGAAGAAGTATTAGAAAAAGATAAGATTAATAAGAATGTTTAAATGAAAAATTGAAAAATATTTTATATATTATAATATATAAAATTCATAATTATAAAAATGACTCGCAGCTATCACTATGTCCGCTATCCCGGAGGATGGTATAATACGTATCTTGAAAAGGCACATCCTAATGCTATCAAAGAAGTCATCCAGACTGATAAAACCTATTGCTTTCCTAAACGTTCGCGTGGATTTAACCGAAGAGGAAAAATACTTGTAAGTCACTGTCCAGTACGTGGAGAATGCTCTGAATGTGAAAAAATTGTAGCCAAAAAGGGTGAACCAAAACCTGGAGATGAAAAAAAGACAACAAACCGTCGCAATCGTTACACAATGATTGATGAGAATACTATAGACAATATAGACGATTAAATCATTTGATTTCTTTTTTCTATAAAATTATTAGATCCTAAAGATCTATTACAATGAAAACAAAATGGTCTTAAATTTTTAATATCAGTTTTGCCTCCATTTTTATGACTTCTTAAATGTCCACATTCAAATTGTGTATAATCAATTTCACGTGGACAAGTATAACATGTTCCTTTTTTACATGCTGATCCAATATAAGTATTCCATACTAAATCTCTCATAGAATTAGTAATTTTAGGTCTTTTATAATTAATTTTTGTTGGACACGAAATATCATTATTCGTGTTTCGTATACAATCAATAAAATTTACATTTTTTAGACATAAATAAAATCCTATATCATCTGCAATATTATCGCGCGCTGATAGATATTCGCTTATAGTTTTCTTACTTTTAAATTCATCAAAGAATTCTTTAATAATATGATTAATTGTTTCAATTTCATTTATTAATAGTAAACCATCATCATAATCTTTATTAATATCATTATAAAAATCTTCAATAATTTCAGGAGTAAATAAATTTAAAAATTCATTTATATTATATCTATTACCACTTGATTCTTTTGATTTAATAAATGTATCTTTATAATTATCACTAATATATTTTTGTAATTTTACTCGTATGCATTCAATATAATCATTGTTAAATATCATGTATTCGGTATCAAAATTAGTATTTTGATTAATAGATTTAAAATAATTTTTCATAGAATTAATTGAGTCAAAATCAATAACTTGACAAATTATAAGAAAATTATTTTTACATTTCTTTAATGCTTCTACTCGATGTTGACCATCTAATAAAAAATAACTGTATTCATTTATTTTTTGTAATCTTCCTATAATTATATATCCGTGAGTATTGAACCATTTTTGATGATCATTTGATTCTTTAAAAATACTAATAACCTTTTCTTGGCTAATTTCTCTTTGAAATTCTGGTATTGTAATATTATTATTAATTTTATCTAATAATTCATTTTTAGTTATAGTGAATATTGAATAATCTAAATCTTGGTATATCTTTTTAGTATTAGTTCCTTGAAAAATATCTTTCATAAAATTATTTATTTATATACTTTTAAATTGTAAACAAATCTTAAATATAAAATAATTAGACTGCTGGAACTCTAGGTCTACGCTTAGAAGCAGTTTGTTCATTTACTGTAGGTGGAGATGATTTTTGTTTTGGTGGAGCTTCTTCCTCAGAATCATAAGGTAATTCTTCATCAAGTTTTTTAGAAATATTTACAAGTTCTTCTTGTAATTTTTCATTTGCTGCATTTAGATATTTTATTCTAGAATCAAGTTCTGCAAATCTTTCATTAATATAATCCATTTGTTCTTTTTGATGTAAAGTCATTGGAATTTTTATTGAAAACTTTTTATTAAATAATCCAAATTTAATATTATAACTAATGCTATAATAAGATGTTTGTGTATCACCTTTTACAAATTCACCAATAATTGTTTCAGATTCAGATTTATATCCTTTGATTGCATTTTGTGTAATTTGAATATGATCAGTTAAATCTTCTGGAAATTGTAATTTATCTACTATTCCTGAATAATAATGATCACCTTGATCAATCTTTAATGTATATTGATCGTCTTGGTTAAGTAAAATTGGATTTATTGTTGTCATTAATAATTATAAATTAATAATTAATTATAATAAAAAAAATTATAATCAATTTTTTATAAAAAAAAGTATTTTATTGATTTAGTTTTTTACTTAAGAAGTAAATTATCTAAAATATAAATTTTATAATAAAAACTAGATAAATAATATATGATATTATTCTGGTATCTTATCCAATAATCTTATCCAAATAATATATCAGAAAATAATTTTTATTAAATTTTCAGAAAAAATCCGGTGGATAAAATACTAATTTGTTTTACAAATTAGTATTTTATGCAGCTTAAAAAAATAAAAATTTTATTTTTTTAAGATCCGCGGCCACAAAATGATTTTTCAATTCTTGGCAAGTTTTGGACAGTGAAAATTTTCAACACTCCTTGACATTTGTTTAACTTCAATTTTTGTTCTAATAAATGTTCTACTGTTTTAGATAAGATCATTTTATCATATATTTATTTTACTTTTAATTTTTAATTAGAATAAAAGTTAGAACAAAAGTATAAAAAAGAACAAAAATAGGAACATTTGTTAAAAATAATTTTTATTAAATTTTCAGAAAAAATCAAATCCGCGGCCACAAAATGATTTTTCAATTCTTGGCAAGTTTTGGACAGTGAAAATTTTCAACACTCTTTTACATTTAGATTAATCCAAAATAGACTCTAATTATAGATGATAAATTTTTAATTTTATTATTATTTATATCTTTCTTAGTTATCTAAATTGGATAAATCTAAAATAGAATAATTAGTAATAAATAATATCAAAAAAGCAATACTTGTAAAGTCAATAAATGGATATACAAATCATAAATTCAAAATAGAAAAAAATCTAAAATGGATTTATCCAAAATAGAAAAAATATATAGTTATTATATTAATGTCAAATAAATATATTTGTAATGATTGTAATCTTACATTTAAAACAAAACAGAATCTTGATAAGCATATTAATAAAAGATATAAATGTAATATGATATCAGAATTTCAATGTAATACATGTAAAAAATATTTTACTAATAAAAAAAATTATACATATCATTTAAATAATCAATCTTGTAAAAAAATCAGATATAATATATCTGAAGATAAAAATGAAGAAAATACTGATTTTGTAGAATCTATTCTTATTGCTAAATTATCTGATGATACAAAAGTCGAATTATTAAAACTTAAAGGTATTATATTAGATGCTAAAAAATTATCTGAAATAATGAATTCGGATAATGAATTGATAATAAAAAAAAGTATTATTAATGGTTTCTATGAAAAGAATAATATATCAACAATAAACAACGGTACAATAAACACCAATAATACAAAGACTGAAAATTCTAATAATGTAACTAATAATATTCAAATAAATTCTTTTGGTAAAGAAGACATATCATATTTAGATGGAGATTATTTTAAGAATCTTATAATGAATCAGCATATTGAGAAAGGGTATGTGCAACTGATTAAGGATATTTATTTAAATAAGGAGCATCCCGAAAATGGAACAGTTAAAGTTGAAAATATTAATAATAAATATGCTCATATTTATAGAAATGATAAATGGGATGTAATATTAAAAGCTGATCTAAAAGAACAATTGCATCAAAAAAATTATACTATCTTAAAAATGCATTACGATAAATTAAGTAAATCAATGAGTGTTCCAAAGAGAGAAGAAACAAGAACATTTTTATCTCGAGATGAATTTGGTGATCCTCATATGATGTATGTAATTGATAAAATTATATTATTATTTTATAATGGAGAATATGAAGAAGTATTAGAGAAAGACAAGATTAATAAGAATATTTAATAAGAAAACTTTCCATCCCATGATTCAACTATATTAATTTATGTACATAATAAATATGTTTTTAACCATATAAAATATTATAATATAGTTTTATGAGTTCGAGTGATTCAGATATAGAATCTAAATGTAAAAAAAATAAGAAGCATAAAAAGAAAATATATATTGATATTGATCCTGATTTATTTAATTTAAAATATAATAAATCAAAAACAATATGTGATCAAGGAATAAAAGGTGAACGAGGAGATAAAGGCGATAAAGGCAGAAAAGGTGATACTGGAGATAGAGGAGATAAAGGTGATAGAGGAGATAAAGGTGACAAAGGTCGAATAGGAGATAAAGGTGATAAAGGAGATAAGGGTATATGTGGAGAAAAAGGTGACAAAGGTGCATCTGGAGAAAAAGGGGATGCATATAAATATATTGTATTAATATCATGTGAATGTAGTGATGGTAAAAGTAAGAATGAAAGAGTATTAGTAATTGATAATAAGGATAATTGTATGGAATCAAAAAATATTGTAATTAATGCGAATCATTTAGAAAATAAACCAGATGTTTTGCATAAAACAATATTAGTATTTTCATCTGGTCATCAAATATCAAATTCACAATTTTTTGGTAGTAATTCTACATCTACAGATTTTTTTAGTAATTCAGTGTTGATAAATTATAATTGTATAATACATAGGATTGGATTTAGTATTAGAAAAATTAGATCAAATGTATCATATATTGCAACATTATATGTAAATAATAAATCAACTGATATAAAAGTTATTATTAATAATGGATCGACATCAATTAGTAATTTAATTATTTGTAATCTTCGTGTAAATACACTTGATTTAATTAATATAAAATTAGAATACTCTGATAATAATATATTATTAGATGGAGTTTGTGCAACTTTATCATTAGGTATATTAAATGAATAAATGTACATTACATCATATTATGATATGTTTAAATAATAATTTAGTTTTTTTATCTACTATATATTATATACATGAGTTCAAACGGAAATGGAAACGCAAACGAAAACAATACTGGATCTAATAGTCCAGTTGCTGATCCATCTGGGTCAACAGGATCATCTGGGTCAACAGGATCATCTGCATTACCAAATACAGATAATCAAGGAACAGTAAATCAATGGTCATATACTAATGGTAATGTAGTTATAAACTCAAATGTTTTCATTCCAAATAGCGATACTATTGCGAATATTATATTAAACCAAACTATAACAGGTCCAGGATATGTTGTAACAAATCAACAAGGTATTGCAGAAAATGGAAATGTTTTAACAAATACTGATTTCACTACTACATCAAATCTTACAGTTGATGTTCTTGGAGATTTTGATGGAGTTGTAAGTACAGGATATGATGATTCAAGTGTAACTGGTAATTTAGTAGCTCAGATTAGAACATATGCACAGGATATTCTATGTGAAGACTTTCATCATAAGGGAAGTATAGATGATTACAGTGCATTATTTACAGCTGCTGCAAAAATTGCAAATGAATCTAAACAAATGAAATTAGATGTAGATCTAGATGGATTTGAAGACTTTGCACAAGCAGCAGATGATTTAAGTGCATTATTTGTAAGTTTTACACAAAAATTACAAACTGTTAATATAATAGATGATGCTGATTTCTTAACCGCTGTATTAAATGCACTTAAAAAGATTGCCAATTTATCAAATGTATTTGGTAAATTTAAAGATACAATCTTATTAACATCAACAATTAGAATACCCCAATCAGCTCACACAACATCATTAATATTATCAAATGTTATGGCAGAAGTATCATGTGCTATGAATTATATAAATCACTTTGTTAACCCAATAGATGTTATGCCCCAAGCAAATTTATCAGTACAAGATAAAGGTATTATAACAAAAGCAGTTGAAACAATTGATAGTTGGAATGTATTATGTGAACAAGGTGTAACAATTGCATTATCACATGATACAGATATTCAATATATTAATCAAGCAAATGCAGATCTAAAAACAAAAACAAATATATTAAAGAATGCAACAAGTACATTAAAAGCTAAATTATTAGCATTAACTTCATAAAAATAAATTTATATATATATTATATATAAATGAATTCAGCAATTATTAATATTTTTCATGTTCTTGTAGTAGGTCCATTATTTATCTATTTAGGTATATTTAAAAAGGATATACCTGATATTATCTTTACTATATTATTATATTTAGGTATAGTTATTGTTATTTATCATACATATTTAGCATATAAAAAATTATCAATAAAGAAATAGGTTATTCGTAATTTATTATGAATCATCTATTAATTATTTTTAAGGTCTTTCACAATATATAATAAATCACCAATATGATATATATCAAAATAATCAGATAAGAATGACCAATTAATATTACTAATATTATTATTTTCATATGATACTTTGTATGATGTTATAATACGAATAATTTCATTTTTTTGATTCTTATAATGATAAT
>Ga0222712_10004897_pt1 | contig 13781 bp, 25 predicted proteins | sample C33_657DmetaG_FD_165043 | JGI IMG/M metagenome (GOLD analysis project Ga0222712, IMG submission 165043) | Estuarine water microbial communities from San Francisco Bay, California, United States - C33_657D | ecosystem: Environmental > Aquatic > Marine > Unclassified | place: USA: California...
AATTCCCATGTACCGGTATTTTGCATGCGGGATGCTCCAATATTAACCGGCTTGCTATAAGTCTCGGTTTTACCACCGTTCATGAAAGTAACCTTTGTTCCGTTTGAGGAAAACGTTCCGTTTTTTGCAGCAGGGCCTAGTTTGTGACTAATCCAACTAGCTAAAGCATGGTCCATCACCGAGTATTGATTACCTGGACCAGTTGCAGGCTTTCCCTCAGTAACACGTAGGTTTGCAGCAGCTTCCATCATGCACTCTGTCATGTAAGAACCGCATTCATTCAAATACGATTCGTAAGTGTGCATTGGATCCTTGTCCTCATCGCACATTTGAGCCTCTTTAATCAAAATTTCTTCGCAAATCGTCTTAACAGCTCTCTTTGCCTCTTCTGACATTGCTAGATTGTAGCCTTCTTCCATTGGATTCCAACACTCATTCACGAAACTCTGAAAAGACTCAACGACCTTTGTTGATTTGCTTTTTCTTAGCAATTCAAAATCATTTTTGTCCAACTTACCGTTTTTATTCTTATCAAGTTTCTTTTGACCCTTAGTTAATTTTTCAGAAACAGGTTCAATCATTGGACCTGGTGCAGGCTTACGAAGTTCTTCGTGTCTAACTTTATCTACGAATCTAACTAATCGGCGTTGAATGTTATCTGGAAACTGCCCAGTCTTGTCAACTCGACCGTCTGAATATATTACAATTCTTGCAAAAATTCCACGAGCTTCGTGAAACTCTATTGAAATCGACTGTTGATAATCATCAGAACTACCCATTCCGGTCTTTTTGACCTCAGCTGTAACATCATCTCCGAACATGCTTGCGATTGATTGAGCTTCTCTCTTGATTTCTGGGCTAATATGAGTTTCAAAAGAACGTGCTTGTTGCAATACTTTATTACGTCTGAATCCCTCTTTTTCTGGATCAAGCTCCTTTTCTTTATCCCAAGCTTTTATGAAAGCACTACGTTTAACCGCATTAGAAATCTCGTCAACTTGGCTAGATTCTTCCATGCCAGAAACGATTTCGACCTCAACTGGAATTGAGTACTCGTGATCGCCGTGTTGAGCGATCAACATTCCGTCACCGTCATAGTCAAATCTCAACTCAACTTCTTGACCGTCGTGTGTTTTTATTAGGATCATGGCATGATCATCACCATGTCCACTTAATGATAATATTTCTGGATGAATTGCTCTTCCCTCGTGTGATTCTGGAATGGGCTCTCCCATCATGAATTTAGGTATTCTCTTGTTACCGAACTTTCCCATTTAATTATGGATATTTTTGGTTATTTATATGGACAAGTCAACCGAAACGACGCCCTTATGTGAAACCGCTTCGCCCGCGCATTGATTTGCGAACTTAATTGACTCTAAGATGTCACCGGTTTTGGCGTATTTTGCCACCAGGCCGGCTAAAAATGTGTCCCCTGCGCCAGAAACGTCCTTGACCTCAACTCTTTTTGTTTGCATCACTTTAATTTTGCCTAAGTCCGCACCCTCTTCTCCCCTAGTGACTATGATCTTATCTAAATTAGAGCTAATGAAGTCTTTATCGTGCTCGGGATTTGCGAACTCCTTTTTATTGATCTTAATGTAGTCGAATTCCTCTGCCCATTTGCTCAAAGGCTTCTTTGTGTCAATAAAACTGATCTTTGCTATGCATGCAATATCCGATAAATCATCCTCCGTTAAGAAACCTTTGTTGTAATCTGATACAACCACAATGTCAGCCTCATGTATCATGGAAATCACATCAGGGGTTAGCCTGAATGAATCAACTGGCCCATCCTTATCGACTCTCAATATAATATAATTGGAAGCGGTGTCGACGAACCTATGCTTAATGATATCGCCGGAGAATTGATGAAGGAAGCTGATTTGCCAAGAGTTTGGGCAAATTTTGGTTAGATTTGTGTATACGTTACCTGCCATTCCACGATTCTGTATCACTTGATTTGATACGAAAACCGGTGTTGGGGCTTCTGGATTAAGTCGAGTGCAAATCCCGTACTCAAATACGTCAGTGCAGTCTTCTCCGATAACTAGTATGTTAGCCATTTGTTTTTAAAATTTTTGTGGTCGATAAATCTTCAAATCTATCAAAATATTGTACTTCGCCAGCCCATTCGGATCCAATTACCCTTTTACCGATATAGTCTGAACCGACTACCATTACGGTGGGCTTAAAAGACTTAATGTGTTCGGTCAATTCATTATCGGTTCCGAAAGTTACGACCGAATCGACGTACTTGATTGATTTTAAAAAGTCAATTCGGTATTGGCAATTATTTATGGGTCTTGGCGAGCCCTTTAGCTCTCTAACTCGGTGATCCCTATCGATTCCGACCACAAGAAAATCTCCTAGACTTTTTGCGAATTCTAGGAGTTTGATATGACCTAAGTGAAGCACATCGAACGTGCCATTGACCCATATAACTTTCATAGTTCTTCAATCCTTTTTGATTTATCGCAAATGTACAGGTCGTAATGAGGTTTATGATTCATCCTGAGTTCGTGAAATTTGCAGCCCCACTCATTTAATTGAACTAGAGTCAATGCGCTCCAATCCTTTTTGGAAACTTGACCTCTTGCTGTGTAATAAACGATATGATGACCCTCATCGTAGAGTCGATTGATCTTTGCAATGTAATGAGGTATTGGTTTGGCTAAATTATAATCTGACTCTTGAGAACAGATAGTGCCGTCAATATCTACATAAATTATTTTTGACTGTCTCCCTTCCATACTCTATAAGAATCTTCGTCAAAATGTTGTGTTGATACTTCAAAGACCACTCCATCCTCAAGTGCTTCAAGCTGATGAGGTTGACCTGGCATCTGTCTAACGACATCACCGGGCTTTAAAACCTGCTCATGTAAATCAGCAGTTTCAGTATCAATCCATCGATACACAAATGAACCTTTATCAACGTACCAAGTTTCATCCTTGATCATGTGATAGTGCATTGAAAATTTGCAACCCTGCTTGAAGATCAAGAGCTTTCCGCAGTACTTCTCATTATTTTCAATTATGATCTCTTCTCCCCAACCTTTCGGCACTCTGCACCCTTCACAAACCGTTGGCTTAATTCTCTCCATCTTGTTCTGATTTTTTTAAGTAGTCCAGGTATTCTGGAACCCCAGTATCGATATTGTGCTTTGGTGTCCATCCGCTAAGCCATTCATTTGAGTTACTAACCGTAAAGAATTGATAGCCTTCAGGTATTTGAGACTCGTCCGCATATTCAAAAGGAATCTGCATAAGATTAAGCACATCTTCAAAAGATCTACTTTCTCCACTACCTACATCGAAGTGATTACCTTTAAAGTACTCGTAATGAGCCCATGCGTGCATGTTAGCATAGACTATATCATCAACATGAACAAAGTCTCTGGTTGGATTCTTTGGAAATAGAATCACTCTTTCTCCTGCTTTGTGTTTTAAGTACGATTGATATGCAACTGATGCCATTCGACCTTTATGTTCTTCGCCTGGCCCATAAACGTTAAAGTATCTCAATGCAACTCCTCCAGTCAAAGTCACAACGTCTTCTGCTGCATACTTACTCCAACCATATAGATTCGAAGGATGCTTTCCATCACTTCCGTAATTCGCAGCTGATGAAGAATAAATGAGCTTGCACTCAGTATAACTGCAGTAACTGGCAAGAATCTTAGTAGATTCATAATTGAGCTTCATCATGTAATTGACATCCTTCTCTAGAGTATCGGAACATGCACCAACATGGAATATTACGTCTGGCGAAAGGTCGGCAACAATACTTGCAAGTTCTTTCTGCCAGTCTTCAGAGTTCATGAAGTCGTCCACATCAATTCCGAATACTGTAAAATTGCGGTCTAATTTTGAAATGAGTCTTTTTGCAATAAATCCGTTATCGCCAGTTACTAGTATCTTCATTACTTAATCGATAATTTTTCGTCCTTTGACTTACATGTGATTACTAAATGATCACCGTCCTTGATGTTACCGTCAATGTAGGCTTCAGCGATTAGGTCCTCAACGTAAGTTTGAATGGCTCTTTTTAGAGGTCGAGCTCCGAATTTTTCGTCATAACCTTTTTCAATCAAGAATTCTTTTGCAGGTTTAGTTAATTCAACAGAGTATCCGTTTTCTTTAACTCTTGAGTAGAGATCGACTAATTCGGTCTCAACGATTTTAGCGATATCTTCCCTCTTTAGAGATTCGAATATGATAATGTCGTCCAAACGATTTATGAATTCCGGTGCGAACTGTTTGCTAACCGCTTTTCTTAAAACACCGGCCGCGATTTCTTTCTGCTTCTCATAGTTATTACCAGTCGCAAAGCCTATTCCATTTCCAAACTCCTGTAACTCTTTAACTCCAAGATTTGAGGTCATAATGATCACTGTATTCTTGAAATCGATCTTTCGACCAAGTCCATCAGTCATGTGACCTTCATCCAATACTTGTAGTAGAGTGTGGAAAATATCAGGGTGAGCTTTTTCAACTTCATCCAATAGAACGACTGAGTAAGGCTTACGTTTTACGCGCTCAGTCAATTGACCTCCCTCTTCGTATCCAACGTAACCCGGAGGAGCTCCCAATAATTTAGTAGCATTGAACTTTTCTCCGTATTCTGACATGTCAATTCGGATCATTGCATCCTCTGAGTCGAACATGAATTTGGAAAGTTGTTTTGCCAATTCTGTTTTGCCTACTCCAGTTGGGCCCAAGAACATGAATGTTCCGACAGGTCTCTTTTTGGATTTTAGACCTGCTCTAGAGCGCTGAATTGCTTTAGTTAATTTAAGCACAGCTTCTGACTGGCCAATTACTCTTGATTCCAACCATTTTGCCATGCTCGCAAGCCTTTCCAATTCCGATCCAGTTAATCTAGTGATCGGGATACCTGTCATTGTTGAGATCACTTGTGCAATATCGTCTTCCGTTACAGTCAATCGATTGACCTTCAAAGACTCTTCCCACTTGATTTTTTCTTCATCGATTTCCTTCTGCACGGAGAGAGCGTCATCTCTTAGTCGAGCAGCGGCTTCGTATTGTTGAGAATCCACTGCTTTTTGTTTTCTTGCAGTCGCTTCAACCAGCTTTTCTTCAAGTTTCTTAATTGAATCGGGTACTACGACGCCGTTGATGTGAACGCTTGAACCAGCTTCATCCATTAAGTCAATCGCTTTGTCCGGCAAGAACCTATCCTGTAAATATCGATCGCTATAGCTAACGCATGCATCAAGTGCAGCGTCCGTGTACTTAACTGAGTGATGATCTTCGTATTTAGATCGAATATTCTCGATGATCTGGCGTGATTGTTCCGGAGTTGATGGTTCTACCATCACTTGCTGAAAACGGCGATTCAGAGCACCATCCTTTTCAATTGAACCTCTGAACTCATCAAGCGTAGTTGCTCCCAAACACTGAATCTCTCCACGAGAAAGAGCCGGTTTTAGAATATTTGCTGCGTCCAACGAACCGCTCGCAGAACCTGCTCCAATCAAGGTGTGAATTTCATCGATGAATAGAATGATGTTTGGATTCTGTTGAACCTCATCAATGATCTGTTCCATTCTCTCTTCGAATTGGCCTCTATACTTTGTGCCAGCTACAAGATTCGCAAGCTCAAGCGAAACTATCTTTTTATCAAAAAGAACTCGAGGACAGGTTCTGTCCACTATCATTTTTGCTAAACCTTCAACTATCGCTGTCTTACCTACACCAGGTTCGCCAATCAATATTGGATTGTTCTTTTTTCTGCGAGCTAGAATTTGACTGCATCGCTTAATTTCCTTTTCTCTACCAACTACTGGATCTAGCTTACCTTCAATTGCTAATTGAGTTAGGTCTTTGCCGTATGAATCCAACATTGGAGTCTTTCCTGGTTTATTCACTTGTTTTGCCATATATTATTATTATACCATACTTTAGTCCCACCATCCTCGAATCCCGCTGCCGTCAAAATGACTATCCCAATCGTAATCTTCACGCTTTTTAATATTTTCGTAGTCCTGGCCCTTTAGTATTTCCCAAAGCTCAGCCCACTCAGTCTCTCCCAGCTCACGGGCTCTTTCAAAAACCTTACGATTGTGTTGCTTTTCTTCGGGCGTATCCTTATCGACCATTTGATAATACGACGGATGATCGGGAGCCGGCTCAAATTCAATGTCATGTAGCACTAACTCGCCAAGCTCAGCCTCTGCCATGTCTATGTACAGATCATCATTGTAATTCCGGATAAGCTGTGAAGCTCTACGCATTTTAGCAACCTTCTTTAGTCGACTCTCGTCAACCTCAATACCTTGAGATTCGATTTTGTCCGCCATTTGATCTAATGCGATTTGCAGATGCATCAGTGGACCGTGATGATCCCACCAATAAGTATTCCATAGAGATTTCCTAAATAACCAAACATTCCTAATGAACCTAGGAATGTCGTATCGGATTGTCTCGTAAGTTTTATACCACCAAGTGTTGTGGAGGATCAGCGTCTTTATACTCTTCGCAAAAGAGTCTGCAAATTTAATTTCCATTTGTAATGTGTGAATCTTTTTGAATTGAGTCAATTCGTGTCAATGATTGACTTTTGCTTATGATTAGAGCGTTATCACAATGCCGTCTTGAACATGGAACCTCAATTCGGATTGTGTCACGAACAACACGCTCAACTACTCTTTCAATCCTAACTGTGTCCGCTCGGTCAATAGAATCCTGTATTTGTACTATAGGTCGATTCTCAATTGCCTGTTTTATTCCAAAATAGAGCATGGAAGAGCCAAGTACAATAAGTCCAATCACTATGGTTGAACCCAAGAGAGTGAGTCGCGTAAACTTATTCATCGATTTTTACCAATATTGTTTTTAAAGAGTGCTTAACGTTTTCTTTGAAACTTACTTCCATTTCAAGCCTGCGTTTTTCAAGCTCAATATTGAAAGCCTCATTCAATGATTTGTTAGTTTTTTGAGAAATACGAATGTTGTAACTAAATACATGATTGATCACAGTCAATTCAGTGTTGTCTAAAATTAGCAAAATTCGCTTTTCATCGTTTCTAACGTATTGCTTTTGAGAAATTGGACTCATTAACAGTTCGCTTTCTTGGCATTTAATCATCTTTCTAAAAATGACTGATGCATCTTTCTCTGCTTCGCTTGACCGAGTTTCGGATCGATCAGTTGGGTCCAACATTCGATGGACTTTGATGCTGATCTTTTTAGAAAGCCTCTTAAATTTATGAATCGACCTTTTGGTTCCTTCTGAAAATTCCTTTGTAAGTTCCATTTTTATTAATAAATTACTTTTAACTTTTTCCATTGAAAAACCCTCCCATTAGATTAATTATGAAGTTCTCATCAACCTCCTTGGGTTCAGGAAGTTCATACTCGACAAAATCGTCCGCGCATCTAAGTTCTTCAACGCATTTCCATAGGCTTGGAATATCATAGCAAATCTCATTGCCGTCCTTGTCCCAAGCTTGTAAAATCTCTCCGCTAAAGCTTTCTTTTTCGTAAAGATACCAGCTTATCCAGTCCTCACCGTCTTTTCCGTAGTATGCTCTCAACAACAAAGTTATTACGGCCGCGTAAGAATCATCGTAGTTGATTAGATCAACTCCCATCTCCGCCAGCTTAAAACTCCGATCGTTGTGTTCCTTAATTAGAGTTATTATCTTTTCGAATACTTCCAGTTTCATTTATGATTATCTTTGATTGATTTTCGACCTCAATAACGTACTCTTCTAGAGCAGTTTCTATCCCGGATGCTATTAGTACAGTAAGTTCTTCCTGAGAAGAAACCATTCCCATTTGTTGGGCTAGCGCCAGTGCCTGTACTGTTTCTTCAGCGGCTTCTCTTGCGATTTTTTCAATTAGTCCTTGAGTTTCCATGTTTCTTTTAGTTATTATACTACGTTTATTGTAAAAATTTCAAAATTTTATCCTTGACTCCACTTTGTTTGATTCCCTCCAATGATTTTGGAGTTAACACAAAATTCGTAAGACCCCAATCCCTTTCGGTTTCTCCCCAATGCTTGTCCTTATAGTGAAATCCCATGTTCAAATCATCAATTGCGACCCAATGAGTAACTTCCGGATGATCATGTAAATACTGCTTGATTTGAACCGCTCTACACTGTTCAAGATCCCAGTCCTTGGACCAGATAAAGACTTGGTCTAGGTGAGATGTGCAGTCCTTTAGATCTGGAGTGAATGCAATGGGTCTCTTCACAATGCCCTTCATCTCATAATAGTCACCCATCTCCTCGACAGTTGCCCATCTTGTCCAATCCGAACTTACGACGATTTCGGCGCCGGTCTCTTCAATGATTGAGTTAAGAACTGAGATAGCTTTTCTATTGAAATTATCGAATCTAACATCAACTGGTCCATTCTGAGCAAGCCCCTGTCTGGGATTAGCTTCGGTGAAGTATGCTCGCTGTTTTTTATATCTGCTACCCCATTCAGTTGAGAGGCAGATCACTCCATCATGATCCAGAAATATTACTTTCATAGTCTTTCTTGATTTGATTGATTAGATCCTGAGGAGCCTCAATCAATTCGAATTTTTGGTCAACGAGCCCAAATTCAGGATTCTCGGTCAATTCCTTTAATAGGGAATCGTAATCAGCTGCGCTAGGTTTTTCAAAATACCCACAAAAGTGTAGCACATCGATTCCTTGTGAATCACCAATTCGCTTTACTGCAGCAATGCCGTGAGTAATGTCCATTATGGTTTTATCGTCTGATCTCATATACTGAATTTTCTGTTTTGAATCTAATTAGCTCGTAATAGCCTTCATCGTCCTTTTTCTCTTCAACTATTTCAGTTACTTTAGTAGTTAGCCAATAGTCTTGAGCCGAGTAGCTTCGAGCTGTGACTGACCCAACTAATAATGAACAGCCAACTACTGGCTTGGAATCAACGATCTCTTTGAAAGTACCGTCTTCATTCCATGCAATTGCTTCGACCCTTTGGCCCTGCTCTTTAATTTCCTCGCGGCCGTCTTTGTGTATTTTAATTAGAGTTGGCATCTTCTTGTATTTTATGAAGTCGTGTGTAAACCTTTTCATCTAAAAGGTTTCTTAGCTTTCTAGAGTACAAGGAATAGGCTCCCTTACCGTCTCTTAGTAGGCGCTCTTCAAAGAGCCTTAATAATTTTCTAGCAGTAATCTCCTGTTGCGGAGTTTCGCAAGAGTTGATTACCTTTTCTATCCAGATTCCAACGTCGCCGTCGTGATTACTTGTTGCTGCCATGTAATTTAGTTTTTTTACGGTTATTAAATACGGCCTCACTGCGATCGATGGTTGACTGTCTGAATTGAACGCCCTTATCTGTTAACCATACTGAGCAGATCATGTTCTTATCTACCTGAAGGATCCATGCAGAACAATTCTCTTCGCCAGCTTTAGTTAACAGAGCCACCGCATTATCTAGTGAATCTATTTGAAATACGTGGCCAGTTTCATAAACCAACCATCTTCCAGGTACGCTGATCTCAGCAACCTTTGTTTGTGCGTTCAATGTAAGTGCAATCAAACACGCAATTATTAATATTAAATTTTTCATGATTTTTCGTCAATTATTTTAAGTTCAAGATCATCGTTTACCTGCTGTATTCCCATTTTAAACATCCATGTTTGTAGCACAGGGCCGGCATTGAATTCAAGATACTCGATCACAGGCTTACCTTCGTGATTTTCAATATAATCCAGAGCTCTCGCTCGGATACACTCGGTGTACAGCTCCTTATCGCTTTTCCACATACTGATAGTATCTATAGGTTATTGTATCTTGGGGTCTTGTAGTTCCGGTAACTGGAACAATATCGCCATTATCTAGAACGGCATAGTATCTTGGTGAAATTTCGTCGTGAATGCTGACCGGTCGCTTTTTAAAGACGCTCACAATCACGTGTTTTTCGACTTTTACTGAAGATGGGCCTGCGCAGCTTGCAATCAGGCCTAAGACCAATGTTAATATGATTAAATTTCTCATACGAAAGATTCTTTTGTTATTGCAGCAATTCGGGCTTTTTGCTCGTTAGTTAACAACCAACGGTCTTCCCAAAGTTTATGTAATACAGTACCAAATTCCTGTTCAGAATAGGTTCCGCCAGAGAAAAGCTCTTCGGGAGTTTTTGGCGAATCATCGTCATCTCCAAATTCCTCCTTTAAATCTTCGTACATTCGCTGCTTGTCCCATGAGCTTGCTTCCCAAAGTATGTCATCAATATCGACATAGGTGGAGGCTTCTAGATTTCTGGGATGATACTCTCCATCGGGAATTGGAGTGCCGAACTCTTCTTCCATATCCTCCCTTAAGTATTCAACCAGTTTTCGTTTTTCATTTAGGTTCAGATCGTCAACCAATTCGGTGACATCGACTGTGACTCTTATGTCTGACATGATAGTATTGTTATTTGTTTAATTTACTTGTTAATACTGATGGATTCATCCGCCTAGCACGTCTATGACAACTATGTCAATTAAACTTGCTACTATTTTAAGTCTTTTACCGGATCTTATCATCATTAATATTTAGGTTATTATACTCAATAAAAACAAAAAAGTCCCCAATTGGGGACTTAATTAAATAGTGGTCGTAAAAATTAGCTTTACACAGATTTAAAAACTATGCTAACTAGTATGCCGGCAACTGCTGTGAATAGAATCCACAGAATTTTGGTTACCGTGCTCTTCCATGACATTAATTCCTTGTGTTCGTCAATGATGTTTTGAAAAGTCTTTTCGGACTCCTCTTTTCTTTTACGAAATTCGGTGTTCTTATTAACTCTGACAACGATTCCGTCCTCTGGATCTAATAGTTGCTTTTTGATCTGTCTCAGATCTTCATGCATGTCCTCTTGAGCAGATTCAATATTCTCAATCTTGTCCTGTATTGACTTGATCTCGCCGTTTGGCATCTTGTCCTTGATCACATCAAGGGCATCAAGAATGTCATTCATCATAGAGTCAATATCGTGATTGACTTCTCTGCGTCTTCCGCTCATCTAGGAAAAATTAGTCTTTTTTAGGCTCGTCATCCATCATGACGTTTGCATCAACTGCAGGGGCATTAGCTTCTCCGTTTTCGTCATCCGTCATGTGAACTGCTGCGTCCGCTTCAGGCTCATCATCAATAGGCTCTTGAGCTGGAACTGGCATATCGTCACCGGTCGGCTCATCGCTAATTGGCTCGTCCATTACCGTAGGCAGTTCGTCTTGCATTGGCTCAATTTCAGAAGCTGGCATCTCTGGGCCAACTTGACCTTGTGCATTCTGCTTCACGAAATCCTCAAAGCTTAAGATTGTACTGTTATTAGTCTCCATTTTAGTGAAATAATTTGAGTTTATTTATCTGGGAAATTGGAACAATTTGAGCCTCGCTCTAGGCTAATTGTTATTCTGAGACTGGGGTTCCGCAATTAGGACAGAACTTCCAGCTTGATTTTTTGTGACGGGTGCCACAGCCTGTGCAGTACGAGCGGATTTCTCCCATCTCGACAGGTTTTTTGCTCTCGGGCAAGATTTGCCATTCGGATGTGACGCTAGCCCAATCGCTAAAGTTGCCGTAACCGTTTGAGAACTCCTGTTTTGAATCGGAGCCCTGCTCAACTCGACCTGTTTCAAAGGACCCGGCAATACTTGAATTGCAGTAGTTCAAGCTAGCTCCAATTGAGCTTGTGAAAGTCGCTGGGCTTGATGAGTATGTGATTGTGCTTGGATAAAGCTGCCAGTTGGTTGTGCCTGAATTGCTTTTCCAGGCTGGAGAGATCTCGTCGTAAAAGAACACTTTGATCTTACCATTGTTTGCAACTGCTGCTTTCGCTTCAGCCGAATCCTCAACCTCGTAAGTTTCAAAGACAAGCTTCTTTGCTACGTCAATGAACCTTTCAAGATAAACTCGTTGGCCTGGTTTCAGGATGATGCCTGCTTCCGAAAGCCATTGACCATTCACCATGATCTTTGCAAGTACTTGGGTTGTTTTTGGATTAAAGAGCTCAATTTCGAAATTTGAACCCGTTTTTAAGTAGACCGTGTGGCCGTATGCCTTTAGTCTTCCTCTGCTCTTTGTGATGTGAGCGGTTGGTTGCGGTTGACTGTCAAAAGTATTGAATACTGCAGTCGAACCACCTAGTGTGATTGTTTGTTGGTACATAGTAGTTATGTTATTTTTGCGCATCTCATCGTAACCTTTAGCGATTACTCAAGGGCTCGTAAACCCGAGACGAACAGAGCGAGGCTCTATGTTCCAATAATATTTAACTCAGTTCCCTAAAAAAGTTTTTTACTTTCGTATCCACTTATTTTCAGAGGTTAGCGTAAAACTGCCAATGAAACAGTCTGCTTTGCCCCATTCCTGCGGTGATATGAGGCTTAGTGTGTTCGTTCCATCAAAATCATATAAATGATAGGTTTTTCCAACGATTGGATCAAACGATATTTTAGATTCCCAAACCATTAGCGAATCGTTGAATTCAGTTGTTAGTTTCGCAGCTCTTTCAATTAGCTCAACCCGTTCTCTCTCAAAAACGTCCATCATCTTTTTGGACGACTCTGTTCGAATTAATGATACGTTGGGTAATTTGAATGCCGGAGCACCAATATTGGTTGGATAGGGCTTGAGATTTGCATCGTATCCATTTTCTTCTGACCAAACAACTAAATCGGGTTTTTTACTCATATCATTTTTACTCTACTTTAATATTTCACCACTTTGACGCTAAGCCCAGCCTTTTTCGCCAGCTCAATCATGTGGCCTGTGCCCTTGCTTTGACCGTCCCAGAAACATATACAGGAGTCAGCGTACTGAGCCATTTCAGCATTTCTCTTGAATCCAGCAGCCTTGCCGAATCTTTCCCAATCCGCTGGAAATCTTTTGACTGGCAGGTCCTTATCGATTGCGTAGTGCTCTCCCAGAAGATCAGCACCCTTGGCTCCACCTGAAACAATCTCAACTCCTGGAACTCCTGAAATTAGTTTATCTACTTCCTCGCATAATAATTCATAGTTAGCGAAATTTCTTCCGCCTGCGATTATCAATTTCATCCTTGATCTTTCATTAGATGTTGAGGTAGTTCCGATTCATTGAACGCTCGACATATTCCAAAGTGGATCCATCGATTAATAAAATCGGTAGAGTATTCATTAGCTTCAGTAATGACCTTTCCTTTGATTGGGTCCGATGATGCCTTAACAATTTTTTCCTGACGTTTGCCTTCCGCAAACACAAGAACCATTCCTTTTTTCAGTTTCATTTGCATTGGTGTTTTCTGATCCAAAATACAATCTTCTAATCTTTTCGCCCAGTTCCATATCGTTTGGAATCGTTTGAATAAGCTCGATAACTTTTTTGCTGAAGACTTCATCGATTTTGCTCATAGTTTAATTATTATTTTATATGTACCCCCGGAGAGATTCGAACTCCCATCTGATGATCCGTAGTCACCGGTTCTGATCCATTGAACTACAGGGGCAAAATTGGTGATCCCGACAAGGCTCGAACTTGTAACCCCCAGCTTAGAAGGCTGGTGCTCTATCCAATTGAGCTACGGGACCATTTTTTGTTATTATACCAAAAAAGCGGAGAGCGGAGGGATCGAACCTCATACGTTTTACCGTACGTCGCGCTTAGCAGGCGGACCCACTCACCGTCGTGGATCACTCTCCATGGTACCTCAGGCCGGACTCGAACCGGCACGGACCTTACGGTCCACTAGATTTTAAGTCTAGCGTGGCTACCTTTACACCACTGAGGCATTCGTACCCAGAGTCGGACTCGA
>Ga0222712_10004898_pt1 | contig 13779 bp, 8 predicted proteins | sample C33_657DmetaG_FD_165043 | JGI IMG/M metagenome (GOLD analysis project Ga0222712, IMG submission 165043) | Estuarine water microbial communities from San Francisco Bay, California, United States - C33_657D | ecosystem: Environmental > Aquatic > Marine > Unclassified | place: USA: California...
AAAGAACTAGAAGCTCAAGGATATTATGTCATCAAACTAATCAACACCAATAAAAATGGTATCCCTGATCTAATAGCCATTCCTCCAAACTGTGACGTGCTATTCGTTGAAGTAAAAAAGCCGGATGGTAAATTATCAAAATTACAAGAGTTCAGACTCAAAGAACTTGAACAACACGGAATCAAAGTAGAAATATTTAAAGGAAACTAAAATCAAATCAAATGAGCGAAATGCAAGAATTAACGGAGATTATCAAATCCGTATTTAATGAAGACGTAAAAGACAAAACACAAAGACGTGAGATTGTAGATGCAAGAATAGTATTCTCTAAAATTCTTAGGGAAAGAGGCTATACTTACTCTTCAATTGGTAGGTTTTTAAGAAAAGACCATTCTACTATTATAAGTTATATGCGTAATGTACACGCTTTGCTTACTCAGGTAGATGGATTAATGCAAAAGTACAAGGTTTGCAAAGACTCATTTTTAGCAAATAAAGAGGAACTTGTAGTGGTTAAACCACAAAATGAAAAAGAAATGTCTATTATTAGTTTAAATAATCAAATAGAAAAGCTAATTTTGGAAAGGAAATCAGTATTAGAAATGGAACAGAAGTACACAAGGCTTTCTAGTATACTTGAAATGATAGATAAAAGAACGCCAAAGGGGAAGGAAAAATTAGTATTGAAAAATATCAACCTAATGTTTAATGATATAGCTAACTATGGAAAATAGTGAAAATTTAAGGGCAGAACGGATTTCATTTAGAATAAATGAACATCACCTGCTATTGGCAAATATTTATGAAAATTTGGTGGACAGGGATTTCGTGCCTGTGGAAAAAGATATACGGAACCTAATTATAGATTTACGGTTAATCTTAAAATCAATGGAAGAAGATGATTTTTGAAAAGGAAGCAGACCTAGTTAGAGAAAAAAGAGCAATAGAATTATTCACAAGCACGTTCAGTTGTACATACAAAAAGTTAGATCCTCAAGATATTGATTATAAAATATTCGATAAGGATGAAAAACTGATAGCTTACGCAGAGGTAAAGGGTCGTATCCGGACATTGCACGATGCGTACCCTCTACCAATATCAGCACATAAATTAGTAAAGTTAATAGACAAACGCCTTGTGCCTCTCATAATATGGGCGTGCGAGGATGGTATTATCTACGGTAAAGCCAACGAGTTAAAAGGGGAAATAAAGTGGGGAGGAAGACCTCCCCGTGCTAATTCCTATTCAGATTCAGAGATGATGGTTTATTACGATAAGCAAAAACCATTAAAGTATATAAGGTTTATCTAGAAGATTCTGATGAATACTTTCTATAATATGATCTTTTAAAACTTCCATCTGAGTTTCTTTTTTTAGAAGAAGTCTTTTCAGGTTTTTGGTAGTTATGCTCTTCGTCTTCCATCTTTATAATCTCAGCGTTCATTTTTTTCTCAACAAGTTTCTCGTATTTGTGGTCTTTATACCATTGAGACCTAATACCAAAGTTTTTATTGTAAAGACGTGGGTTATATTTTTTTAATGCAGTTTCATTGTCATACTCTTCTCCGGTAACAGGATTTGTAAGTAGTTCTTTTTTAAGTTCTTTCTCTTCAGCATTTGCTTCTTTAATAAGCTTCTTTTCTTCTTTATCTGCCTCTAGCTCATATATCTTTTCATCAATAGCTTCTTGCTCGTACTGATTCCTTGCTTTTTGCTTTAACTTATCAAGCACTTCTACTTTTTGATCAATATCTTCCTGTTTGTTTTCAGCATTCTCTATCTTTTGTTCTACTTCCTCGTCTGTTGTTTGTTTTCTTTTAGAGAACTTTATTATGTCTCTTACTCCTGTAGCAACATCAGAAGGCATTAGACCTAACACAGTACCTACAGAAAGAGGTATTAGTTCTGATATAATTTTTTGATCCTCTTCAGTTATTTGTTTTTCTTTGCCAAACTCATCTGTATATGTTCCTGTAGTACCTAGTTTAATTGCATCATAAAGTTCTTCTGCTCTTTGAATAGGAATACCATATGCACCTAATAAATTAGAATAATCTTGTTTTTTATTTCCATATATAGATAATGGAAGTCCTGTTGCTTTCTCAATTCCCTCTAATGTTGGTGATAATATTTCTTTTACAGGAACATCAAGGAATGGTGCAGGAGATAAAATATCCATAACGGAACCTGTTAATTGTCCCTTAATTATTGCATCTATTCTTTTCTTTTTATCTTCCTCAGATTCATCATCACCTCTCATACCTAAAACAATTGATCCTATTCCTATAGCAAGACCTGTAGATATTAATCTGTAAATAGCCTGCTCAACAGCGTATCCTGCTATTGACCTTGCAGCAATAGCTTTATCTTCTGTTGTAGATACACCCCAATGACCTAATACAGATAAATCAGCAGCTAATCTTGATGATTGATTCATTCTAAAATTAGCCATATTTAAAAATAGTTTAGCAAGTATCTTTCTATCAGACCCACTTTTGCTAAACCAAGACCCTGATAATGCACTGTCAGGAGTATTTTGTTGTCTTGATACCATCGTCTCTGCATAGTCTCCTGCCTGCTCATTTAATTTATGTTTACTATAATCTAAATTTTTAGTATCAATTCCTTGTTTTTTTAGTTCTTGTTCATAATAAGTTTGCCAAGAAGCTCTTGCAATAAACACATCAGGTTTAACCAAGAATGTTTTTAACCACCACTTATTAGCATTCTCAATTGCTTTCAAAAGTTCTACTTTATTTGATGCAGTCTCAATCTTTTTGTTTAAAGAACTAATCTCTGCTTGAGATTCAATTCCCCTATTTGCACTAGCATATCCGGTATTGTAGAAAAAATTATTGAAGTCAGGATTGAATGCAGCTCCTAATTTTAGTAATGATGATGCATTTATCATAGTATTTACTCCAATTGGAATAGTTTGTTTAATTGCCTGTGTTGGAGAACCTAACGCCATACCTACCCCTAAAGTTGCTAGTTTATCAAGAAATTTCATCATTCCATCTAAATCTTCACTACCATTGTATTCTGCATTTCTAATATTAGATACATATAAAGCAAATCTTCTTTTTAATAAATCCCTATCTTCTGCATTTGGCATTAATTTATCAAAATATTTTGAATTTTTAAATGCATCTAATTGTCTAATAGCAGCACCTGTATGCATATCAACTAATACATCCCGTAATGAGTTAACATTATTTTTATCAAAAGAGTAATCACGATACATACCTTTTGGTAATTTATCAGGATGTTCTGCTTTCATCAATCCACCTGCTTCTTTTTTAATTAAAAATTCTCCATCCCTTCCATACATAGGTTGGTCATCTGTTAAAAGTTTATTTTTTTCTTTACTTAATTTAACATACCTATCAGGAGAAGAATAATTTAAGTTTTTTTCTAATAATGTATTTCTAACATTTAACATATAGTCAGATATTTCAGGGAAAATATCATCATAGGTTTTTATCCAAAGATTAATAGCCTCTAGATTTGTTTTGTCTAACTTTTTTTCTATATCGTTTATATTTTTAGAACCTTTAACTATATTGTCATATACCTTTTGGTATATTTTACCTTTCTGCTGTTGCTCATCTGTACCTGTTGAAAGTTCTTCAATGGATTGTTCTAATATTGACTTTCTTCTGTTAAATTCTTTTTGCATTTCAGACTCAGTGCCAATAACACTTCTCATTAAATCTGAAGCTATACCTCTTTCTGCATCATTGTATGCGGTGTTAAACTTTTCACCATTAGGTTTTGTTTTAAATAATTTGTCAATATATTCTTTAGTTATATTTTGAATCCTTGTATTTGCAAATGCATTACCATTAACTATTTTGTTGAATCCTGATTTAGTTGCTATGTAAAGACCTTCTCTAACTCCTTTGAATATTTTAGTAAATACTTCAGGTAAAGGAGTGCCTCCTTCTGTTAAAACTCTTGCTAATGGTTTACTCCATAATTTACGTAAAGCAATACCTACTTTGCCTTGTTTTACAAGTGTTTTTATGTTTAACCTTCCTGTGTAATCAGCAAAAACTCCTTCCATTTTAGCTGTTGAATGGTTTTGTAAAAAAATAGTTAAAGCATCTACTGCTGCAACTGATTCTTTAGCATCTAATAAATCTAAATCCATATCAGCAAAATTGTTTACTAATTCTTTTTGTTTTTTAGTAAAATCAACTTTTTCTCCCGTAAATGCATCCACCCCTGTTCTAATTGTATTTTTTACAATAGAAGAGTATATTTTAAATGCATTTTTAGCTTTTTCTTTTATAGACTTTTCATTATTTACTTTAACTTTTTCATCAACATTTAACAAGTCTAACATTTCTTCAGCACTAAATTTAGATGCGTCTACCCCCATAAGGTCTTCTATCTCATCAATTCTTTCTTCTTTAATTTTTTTATTTTGAGCATCTATTTTTTCTTTAATATAATTAGATACATCTTTTATATTTACAATTTCTGCAAAGTTTATTTCTCCTTTTCTAGTGGTAGATCCTTTTATTGACTCTTTAATTTGAGCAGCAATTTCATTGTACTTTTCTATATCATCTACCATTGATGGATCAATCTCAGAAAATTGTCTACCTAACTCTCTTAAATCAGCATTTTTATCTTTATTTCTTGAAAGTTCAGATATGCTTTGTTTTAATTTTTTAGCTGTAGCTAATTTAGCTATGTAGTCTGCATTTTCAAAAACCTTAGTCATATAATCAGTAAATGAATTGATTGACTTTTGACTAAGCACATTTACTTTACTAAACTTGCGAACAACATTTGCTGCTTGGTTGGTATTTAATTTCCCTTGCTTACGTAATTCTTTTACTTCTTTACTTAATTGTTGAGCTGCTGAATAAATAGCTTTCTTAGCATCTTTTCCTCCTCTTGCTAAATCTTTTATTTGTTTTACAAGACCTTGCTTCTCAGTCATTGTTATTTTAGCAACATCTTTAATGTTTCCAATAATCTTCGCTGCTGATGGAGCTGCTTTTTCTTTTACTCCAAACATTTTATTTACATCACGAACTAATCTCTCACGCTGTACATCAGTTGCTTTTTCGTATACTGATGACTTTGCGACATAGTTCATCACGCTTTCTTTTGTCCTTTCATTAGATGCACCACGCTCCTGTAATCTTTGGATTATGCCATCAACCTCTTTCATCATTTTATCATATCCCGGCAATACTTCTTCAGATAACTCTACTTTCTTTGCTGCCTCTATTGGTTTTTCAAGTGCAGATGCTATCTCTTGTTCACTAAAATCCTTGTCTTTAAGAACTTTTGTTATTGCCTCTTCAGATATACCGTTAGCTCTTCCTATTTTTATTATTTCATTTATATCTGTAATCGCAGACATCCTAGCTTTAAATGAAGCCTCTGAAAGTTCAGGAGCAAATTTCGCTGAAACTTCTTTCCCTGAAAATAAATCGGCTAATCCTGTATTAATAAAATCTTCTAATTTAATTTTAGATATTTTATTTACATCTAAATCTTTAAACGTAATAAATTTTTCTTGTATATATTTAAATACAGCATTCAACCAAGATTTAAATTGTGATTTTTTAGCAGCATCAATAATAGTTGCACCTTTATTTGCCATCAATTCTACTAATGCTTCCTCTAATGCTAACTCATTATTACCATACTTTTCAATTGCTTTTTTATGCTCTTCTGTATCTTTAATTAATTCTAGTCCCCTATCCAATAAATCAGTACCTTTTTTACCTGATTCATCTGAACGTAAAAAATCAATCCATATATGACCAAATTCGTGTATTGGTGTTTGTAAAGAAGCCATCTCAGGATTTAAATATATTTTACCATCTTTTGTAACACCAAGTATTATCTTGCCATTTGACACTTGAGTTCTTACATCAGGACTATCGATTATATTGTTAAACTCTTCTTGCGTTGTTGAAACACTAACACTTGGAAAAGCAAATCTTAACTTGCCAATCAATAAATTTAAATCATCTATTAATCCAACAGAAACTTTTGCTCCTTTAAATGCTTTATCAGTAAAAAATGCTCCACCTGTTTGTATTGCCACACTTTCAGGTGATGGAACTTTACCTGCTTTATTTTCTTTAAATACCCTTGATGTTTTTGCTTTCCATTCAGGAAATACATCTATACCGTGTGTAGGATTTTCAATTAATGCAATCGTTTTACCTTTAGGACCAAACCCATAATTACCGTGTTCTACAGGTATAACTCCTCCGTTCTTTACATCTATACCAACTACACTGACAACTTCACCCTGTTTAGTTTTTAACATTGATGGTTCTCCTACAGCACTATAAATTACATCAGAAGTAAATAATTTATTTTTAGAATTATCAGTACCACTTAATAATGCTTTTACAGTTGGTTTACTAGCTGTTCTTATTCCTTTTGGAGCAAAAATTAAATCATATATCATTGACCTATTGTCAAGTTTTAACTTAGACTCAACATTTCCTTTTGCTCTATTATTAGAATCTGTAATTATTTCTTTTAAAAATTGATTAAGTGATGTTATTTTTTTCTCTTTAATAAAATCTAATATTCTTTGTGCAGATGATGTATCTGCTTCACTTTTTGTATTTAATTTTTCTTTAACAGATTCAATAAATGCTTTCATAGCATTTACATTATTCTTTTTAGAAAACTTTTCTACCGTAGGAAGTATCCATCTAAATATAGCCTCATTTGAATTAACTGCTGTGTCAGCCATTCTCATAATAGCCATAGGTATATGTCCGTCAGGCAACTTTCCCTCAGACCAAAGTCTATCAAATAGTTCTTTATTTGATTCATATAACTTAACAGCATTATCATACTGTCCCTGAGCACTTTCTTTATTTACACCTGCCCAAGCTGCTTCTTTATTTTTTCCTAATACATTAAACAACAAACCACCTTCCACATCCATCTCATTGCCTTCAGAATCTTTTATCTTTCCTGCAGATAACATATCAGACATACCTGTTATCATAGGGATACCATTAAAAGATTGTATTGGTTTCAATAAATCTTTACTTACTTTTTCATCAATTTTAACTGTTGAATTTGATTCAGCTACCGGGTTTACTTTTAATCCTTTTTGTGAAACTTCAGGTTCAGTAAAATTAAGTTCAACTGCAGGCATATTGTTCATTTCTTTCTCAATAACCTCCGTATCAGTTGTAAGTGGTTTTTCTTTCTCTTCTGCTAACCTAAATTTAGGTTCTCCACTTGGAGATCCTAATAAAGCTTGTAATTTTTCTGCTTCAGCATTAATTTGTTCTTGTGTTTTTACTTCTTTCTTAATTTTAGGAGCGATGGTTTCTTCGGTCCCTGTGGTAGTGACTTCAGGTTGGACGTTTCCTTTGCCCATTTCTTGCAATCCCATTTCGGGTTGCCCTGTGCGTAACACGCCTTCATTTGTTGCTTGTTTTTGAATGGCATCTTGTTCTGATTTTATAGTTTCTAATGTAGCTTCTTCTTGTAATTGATTCTCTTGAATATCTTTAATTTTACTTCTAATGGCAGCAGCTTTATCTTTACCTGTTTGAGTAGTGTTGCCTTCTAACTTTCTTAATTGTAATTCTAAATCTGTGATAGCATTTAAACTTGGTTCATTTAAATCAGGGTTGCCTTGTTTTACTTGTTCTTTAATTGAATTGGTTACAATTTTATCTTGTATTTTTAATTCAAGAACAGGGTCATTTTTTATCTCTAACTTAGATTTAATTAACTCAGCACCACTCATTTTATCTAAAAGATCAGGTGCAATTTTAGGATCAAGAGCTATACCATTTAGTTTGTATGAAGGAGGAGGTCCTTTTGGTTTTTCTTCAAACTCCTGAATTTGTTTTTCTATTATAGCAGCTTCAGTTTCTTTTCCTTCTTTCCTCAGTATTTTAGCATTTGCCCCCATTGCATTAAGCAAAAATCCAACTCCAAATCCAACACCACCTGATTCACCTACACCCTCTAATAAATCTTGATTAACATCATATATATCCTTTGCTGTTTTATTAGAATATAATTGTTGTAATATCTCTGTAGTCATTTCTTCTGTACCACCTACAATACCACTAATTGATTTGGTTTTAAGATAATTCTTTACACCTCCTGCCGTTGCTTTATCAAATCTTTTTAAAAACCCCATAACAGGAATTGTCTCTAAAATTGAACCTACTGATGCATTTTTTAAAAACGCTTCATACGCTTGTTCATCAGTAGCACCGGCATCTTTTGCCCTATCAAATTCAGCTTGACCCATTGAAAGACCTGCACTTACTGAGGTAGGAGCTGACAATTGAGCACCAACTGTTTCTAATGCACCTGAAACAGCTCCTGCAGCTTTTGGAGCAGTTTGAGCAGCTAACTCTGCCATCTGTAATGCGGATGTTGATTTACCTGCAGCACCTGCAGCTTTTGCTATACCTCCTGTTGCTATTAAAGATGCTACTTGCCCAAATGCTTGAGCAAATTGGTCTGATAAACTATTTTTATACTCTTCATCTTGAGGAGCAAGTTCATCAATCATTTTATTATAATAGTTTCCGAAATTAATTAAAGCATCAGTGATAGGCTCCTTTCCTGATGTCCCTGTAACTTTTGCATTTAATCCTTGAATAAATGTACCTAACCCTTTAATAGGATTACCAATAATGTTTTTAGCAAATCCTCTATCTAAAGCTGCTGCTGTATTATTTATCCAATCACCTACTGATTCTAATGTTGATTTTTCTTCTTTTGTAGTTTCTTCTTCTTTAGGTTCTTCTTGTACAGTAGGATATTTTATTTTTACTGTACGTGCTTGTTCTTCAGGTGTTAAAACACTTGTTATCTTTTGATTAAAAACTCCAAATGGTGTTTGGTCCTCTTGCTGATTAACAACAGGAACGTCAGTTGGTCTAACCGGAATTGCATTACTTTGAGAAGACTGCGAAACCAAAGAAGTATCTTCCAAAGGAGATCCCGTAAAAGGTTGTGCTCCGGGTATTGCGCTTGGTGTTTGCTCTTGCTGAGGTGCCATTGGTGGTATTGGCTCCTCTTTTTTTTTTAAAGGAGATTCTTGCCCACTAACTCCAAATTCAGGAAACTTAGCAAACAATTCATCTTCTGTTTTATATTTTCCACTATTAGAAGTGGCTACAAAATCTTTTAATACATTAATATCATATCCTTTTAACTCAGGAAATTTAGATAATAAGGTAGCTTCATCGGGATATTTTCCGCTATTAGAAGTAGCTACAAAATCTTTTAACGCTTGTTTTAAATCCGGCATAATTAATTATTTTATTTTGTTCTACCTAGTCTTACCACCTTTTATAGTTCCTGTTCCTGCTTTTTTTGCTGCTGCTGCTGCTTCTTCTGCCTTTTCTTCTGCTGTTTGAAATAATTTTGATGCTTTTATTACATTATTATCTCTATTCTTTTTAATAAAATCTGCAATTTTATTTGTATTTTTTAAATCATCAATATTTATCCATTCACTCATTGTACCATTAGGTGCTTTAATTTGTATAACATCATCTCGAGTTATTCCACGAGTTTCTCCTTCAAATGTATAACCTAATTTACCAAAAGATTGTTTTAACTTTTTAACTGTTTCCACCGGGTTATCTTCTACAATTGATGTTGAAATTGCTTCATTTGCATAATTGCCTAAATCAGTTCCATAATCTCTTTCTACAATTTCTTTTGTTGAACTTGTTGCAGAAAATCCTGTTGGTCCTTTCCCTTTTTTCAACACATCATCCATAGCTTTTACAACTGCTTCTTCAGGCAATTTGTCTATATTTAATAATTTAGCAATTGATATACCTACATTGTGAGCATTTTTAAATCCTCCATTTTTATCTAATTCAAATTTTCTATTTATTAAATTACCTTCTTTATCAGTAACAGTAAGATCAAAAGTAAATTCATCTTTTACTGCTTTTACTCCCGGTAAAGTATTAAAATAATCAGCAGAAGCTTGAGTTTCTTCTGCATTTTCTCCTGAAACAAAATTACCTACTTTTTGTCCAAAAATTAAAGCCTCATCTTTTGATTGTTCAAGTCCAATTTCTGCTGCTGTTTTTGCTCGTGGTTCGTTTCTATCTAATTGAGCTGTGGTTTTAATATCTTCTTTGTAATCATATCTACGCCTAAATTCATTACGCATAAAATTATCAGAATCCTTTATTTGTACATCTGAAAAAACAGGTTTTGGTTTACCTGAATTTGGATCTACTTTCAATAATATTTTCTCAGGATTGTTTTTTGCATCTGTTTCATCCCTTGTAAATGTATATTGTTTACCATTTGTACTACAAAATTTAACACTATTTGTAACAGCAGATAATCTATTAATATCATTAGCATAAACTGACTCTATTCCTTGATTTTCTGCGTCTATAAATTTAAAAAGAATTTTTTTAGTGTCAGGGTCAATATCTGTTCTACTTGTAATATCAGCTATAGTTGTTATTTGACCTGTTTGACTTAGTGAAGCAATCTGAGTTGTTGTTGCCTTTAATTCGTCACCTAATGCTCCAACAAAAGCATCTGCTGCAGCATTGGTATTAAATTTATCATATTGTCCTGTAATCCAATTATTTATAGTACTTACAGTAGCGAATGTATTTGGATTTTTATTCATTACATAAACATCCTTACCATCAACATTTTTTAATTCTTTTGCTGCTAAACTTACAGTTCCATCTGTAGGATTAATCCATAAGTCGTGTTTATTAAAGTTAGAATATATCTCAGATTGACCCATTAACCATTGCTCTAAATCTTGCGACTTGTCAGTCCTATACCTTTCCATCTTTTCTCCATAGAATTTTTGGTAGTTTTTTGTAAGATTAAAAGCTACATCAGTTCCGTCTGTTAAATTTTGTCTTGCAATGGTATAATCTTTAACTTTCATTTGACCAGACTTTAAAAGTTGGTCTTGCATCTTTAAAAACTGAGATGCGTTGTCTGAATATTTTAATGCAAACGCACTTGCTCCTGTATGTTCTCCTTGAGGTGGGTCAGACAATACTTTTCCAAATTCTCTTGATGCAGCATCAATTGCAGCTTTTTTTTCTTCTCTAATTTTTACCTCATCTTTGAGCATATCGCTCATATCCTTACCAACCTCTGCCCAATTTATTTGAGAATCAGCATTTCTTTCTGCGTATTTATAATATGTTCCCATTGATTATTTTTTTATATTTACTTAGTTAGTAAATCCAAATTTCCTCATTGCTCTTAGATTTTTATAATTTTGTCTTGTCATATAATCTTGAAATGGTTGAGCTTCCATTCCACCAACTCCCGATACATCAAATCCATAACCTACACCACCTGTTTTACTTCCCATTAATTTAATAGCTTCTTGGAATGGCATAGCTACTCCATTTTGCATATATCTAGGATCTAATTTTTTATTTTGAGCAGCAGAAGCATAGTCTGATTGCAATTTTGCAAACTCTTTTGCTGATTGTGATTTCTCATAAAGTGGAGCATATTGAGTTAATTGTTGCCCCAAACTTGTAACACCTTGCATCCCCTGTTGCATTGCTTGAGCACCCAATTCTTGAGCATTTGCTGCTGCTAATTGAGCACCTGCAACCTCTTCCAAATCTAATTGAGTTCCTACATCACGAAGTCTACTATCTTCTTGAGCACTTAATTTCTCAAGATTACTTAACTCTTGACCCATTGCAGACCTTATTCCTCCTTGTCCTTCATTCATAGCCATTTGTACACGACCTGCAGTTGCTGCTGCACCTCTTTCACTTTCTACACCTGCTTGAATAGCTTGAGCACCTTGAGAAAGAAGAGCCTCTCTCTCTAATTCATATGGTTCTTTTTGTATAGATAATTTGTCATAATAATTTACTTCAAGTTTTTTCCTTGCTTCTTGCATAGCTTGATCTGCATCTCTTTCAGCTTGACGTTGTGCTCTTTTTTGATTACCTGCTTGCACAAATGACATAGTAGTAGAAGCTGCAGTTGTTGCTAACCCTATTCCTGCTGCAATGGTTGTAAATGCTGCCATATTATAATGTTTTTATCATTTCAGTTGTATAAGAATCTCCTTTTATATACCCTAATTCCGTATAGGTATTTATAAGGCTTTCATTTTTAATTAATGCGTATATAAATTTATTGCCTGTTTTTTCACAAATATTTGTAAGTGCTGATACCAATAACTTAATGGCATCCTTTCTTTGTGGTTTTTTTGTATATTCCTTGTTTGATATTATCCAATCTACCCAAGCTACTTTTGAATTGGTTATGTACATAAACCCTGCACAAACCGGAACATCTTGGTCAAATACTATAATACCACCTTTACCATTATCAGGGAGAAAATCCCTTTCAGGAGGCAACCATCCCCACTGCTTCCACCATCCTACAAGAATCTCGTCATAATCATTTTCGTTCAGTTCTCGTATATATAACTCCATATTGTCACAAATTTAAGGAAAACTTTTCATTACTTCTGACTGAACTGCAAATAACTCAATTTTATCACTAGAAGTGTTCTCAATACTAAATGTGCAATAATGTCCTAACACCCCGTGAGACTCAGCTACTGAATTTTTTATATATAAGAAAAATGCATTTTGTATAGGTATTGGAGTAGCTCCCGGAATGGTGGTGTCAATAGTTAATTGATTTATACCATTGGGCAAGTCTACCGTAATAGCTGTAACTTTTCCTGCTAAAACAGGAACAGTATAAGGAGGTAGTGAAAAATATAATATATCTCCCACACTTATTATACTTCCTATAGCAATTAATGGAGAAACTGAAAATTTAACAATTACTGCTGACCCACTTCCTGTAACTTGATAACTTCTTCCTATACCATTTACACTTCTAAGAGCAAGTTCACCTAGTGAATTGTTTCTTATAAATGCAAAATAAGAGGCTTCCTTTTTCTCAAACCAAGAAGCTTGAATAAATCCTGAATATTGCAGGTCTGTTTCTAACGCTGCCGACCAACTTGCATCTCCTTGAAGATTAATGGTTTTAAATAATTTGTTCTCTAAAGGGGCTGTATTCAACACACTTTGTAATGTAGTAGGACTAAATTGTCCATAAAATGTATTTCTAGAAGCATTTACATTGTGCCTATATAGGTTGCCTCCTTTAAAAGTATAGAAATAATTATTCATCCCAATCATCCAATCAGGATAGTATGAGTAAAAGGATACCCATCCTCCAACCATATCGCTATATGTTAATGTATAATTTGCCATTTATTTTATTTTATTAAGGTACAGGACAAGTAGAATAACCGGTTCCCATAGTTTGTACGTGATCGTATGGATCGCTAGTAAAATTATTTACATAATATATTATATCAGTATCAATCCTATAATATAAACCAACTGATGCTCCATCTCCGGGAAGTACTACTATAGAACCTATAGGAGTGCAACTATCATCATAAATAGTACAATTAACATTTATTGCAGGAGGTTCACAAGCAGCTTCACAAGCTTCTAAGTTAATATAATCACCACCACTACCACTAACTTCTACACAAGTACCTGACTCGCAATTATATGATGTAACAGGAGTAAGACTACAAACTGCTTCACACTCTACCAATGTAGCATAGGTTCCGCTTCCATCTCCCGGATCAATACAAGTTCCTGATACGCAATTAAAAGAAATAGGTTCTGAGCAAGGTGTTATTGAGATAAATCCTGAATGAGGGAATCTATAGTCATAACAATTTACACCGTCACTATAAAATCCTGCAGGAGCCTCAATAGTCATAGCTT
>Ga0222712_10004899_pt1 | contig 13779 bp, 18 predicted proteins | sample C33_657DmetaG_FD_165043 | JGI IMG/M metagenome (GOLD analysis project Ga0222712, IMG submission 165043) | Estuarine water microbial communities from San Francisco Bay, California, United States - C33_657D | ecosystem: Environmental > Aquatic > Marine > Unclassified | place: USA: California...
TAGGAGGCACATTAGAACGATTTGGAGTTATTAAATTGGGTAGACTACCATATAAAGCAACGGCCGGAATTTACACAGTAACAGTAACCGGAACAATTGGAGGAGTTATACCAGCATCAACAACATTTAAAAGCGATGATACAAGTTTAAATCCAGGATATTTATTTGTTTTAGATAATGCTTATACATTAGTAGCAACAACAGATACAATAACATTAAGAGCTTTAACGGCAGGAGAAGAATCAAAGTTAAATGTTGGAGATACATTAACCGCAACTGGTCCAATAGCATTAGTAAATAGTTCGGTTGAAGTCGCAACTATTTCAACATCTCCATTAGCAGCAGAAACTATTGAAGCATATCGAACAGCTATCATAAATTCATATCGTTTAGAGGCTCAAGGCGGAGCAGCAACAGATTATAGAATTTGGTCAGCAGATGCTCAAGGAGTTCAAAAAGTATATCCTTATGCAAAAAGCGGAGCGGTATGTGAAGTTGATTTATATGTTGAAGCTACAACGGCAGATTCTACAGACGGAAAAGGGACTCCAACAGCTCAATTATTATTAGATGTTGAAGCCGTTGTTAATTTTAATCCAAATACATCTTTAGATTTAAACGAGAGAGGTCGTAGGCCGTTAGATGTTATTGTAAATTATTTGCCGGTAACTCCACGATCAGTTAATTTAACAATAGCAAGTAGTTCATTTACAACGGCTCAAAAAGCAACATTATTGACGGCATTAACAGATGTTATAAATGAAATTAGACCATTTGTAGATTCAGCAGATGACTTAGATTATAAAAACAACATATTAGATTCAAATAAAGTAATTGGAGTAATTATAAATGCTATTCCAGGAGCATCTTTTGGAGCTATAACAATAGAAGTAGCAGGAATAGTTTATCCTACATATACTTTTGTATTAGGTAATATTCCATATTTAAATTCAATAACTTATTCATAATGGGAGTGTTTGAAAAAATAATGTCATTAACTAGACAGCTTTACCCAACTGGTAGAGCGTTCAAAATGCCATTTGGTGGATATTTAGAAAAGTTACATTTAGGACTATCAGAAAGTGAAGTACAAGCCTATTCAGACGCTGTTAGTATTTTAAATTCAATTTTACCAGATAATGATAATTTTACTGTTGACGATGCTACTGATTGGGAAAGAAGACTAGGAATGATTACAAATCAAGCGACCTCTTTAGCAGATAGAAAATTAGCAATTACTAGAAAATTACAATATCCTGGTAAAAATCCAGCAAAGGGGCATTATTTAAATTTAGAAAGAGAATTACAATTAGCAGGATTTGATGTTTATATATTCGAGAATATACCTGCACAAACTCCATTTGCATTTAGTGGAATAAATACAACTCAGCAAATACAACATGGACAAACAACACATGGTAATGCTGTGCCTGGGTTAACTTATACAAATAAAATAGCAAATAGAATAAATGAAAGTGAAGATTTATATTTCAATTTAGGAGGTTCTTACAAATCAACATTTTTTATCGCAGATGCTTATGGAGGCATGGCAAATGTTCCATTAGCACGTAAAGACGAATTTAGGCAATTAATATTAAAAATAAAACGAGTACAGTCAATAGGATTTCTGTACGTTAACTATGTATAATTATGGCAATTAGATTACAAGATAAACAAAACGTAACAGCTCCAGATAGCGATTACCCATTTGGAAACATTAAAGATGACACAGGAGCAGGAGATGGAACTCCAGTAAACGTACAAGTGTATGCTGACTTTCATCAGTTTTTTGCAAAAATGTTTGCATTAAGTGGATTAACTTATAATGGGTTGCCGGATAATGAATATAGTGGATTTCAATACATTGAAGCTGCTACTAAATTGTGGAAAACATTTGATGGAGTCAAATTAATATCAGTAGATACAACATTAACAGCTGCTGATAAAAGTAAATTAATAGTTGTTAGTGGTTCTGTGGCAGGAATTATCGTTAGCTTACCATCATCAACAACATTAGAAGATGGTGACGATTTTAACATAATGAATAATAGTGACTATTCAGTCACGATAGCTAGAGCCGTTCCTGATGCTATTCAATTTAATGGAAATTCAGCAGTTACATTAGTGTTGCCATACGCTAGGGATTTTGTAAAATTAGCATTAGATAAGTCAAATACTGATTGGTATGTGGCTAATTATCAAATCACAAAAGATACTAAAATATCTCAACAAATTACATTATCTAGTCAAACAACTGCAAGTGGCTCTTATGTTGATTTAACTGGATTAACTTATACTAATACATCCGGAGCAAGTAAAAAGTTTAGATTTTCATTAAAAGGAGACGCTGATTTAGCAGGAACAGGTGGTTTAAACTCATCAATTGCACAATCATTTTTCAGAATTTATAATGATACTACTGCAACCGAATTAGATGAGGTACAAAGAACAACTGCTGTTTATATTCCAGGTCCAGCAAACGATGTCGCTGCTGTTTTATCTATTGGATCAGAATGTATTGAAACGATTGCATCAGGAGACGTTGTAAAATGTCAATTCAAATTAAGTGCAGGTGATGGAGTAACTGCAACTAAAGTTAAATTTTTAATAGAAGAACTTGAATCTTAATATAAATAGTAATGAGGTAATGCACCATACGAACAGACTTAGAGAACTTCATAAGTCTGCATTACCTGTTGCTATTCGTGAAACATTAAATAGTGCTGCGTTTGACGTTAAGAAAAACACAATGCCATTAAGTGCAAAGAAATCATTTATTGAAAGGCAACCAACATTTTTTAAAGCAAATAGTAAAGTAGATAAATCAACTGGATTCAATGTAAATACAATGAAAGCTACTGTTGGTTTTTTCTCAAACAATTTAAAAGGTTCTGATAATTATTCAGTAAAAGACTTAGAACAGCAAGAGAATAGTGGCCGTATAGGAGGGAAAAGTTTTATACCATTACCAACTGCAAGAAAAGGCGGCACAATTAACGGATTAGTTAAACCGAATAATAGGCTAAAAAAAATTAGAGAAAGAGGCATAATAAACGCAAAAAACTCTAAAGGCAAAAATATAAAAGAGAAATTCATAAAAGCAGCGGTAGTGGCTGGAAAAGGTGGGTATGTTATATCTGGAAAAAATAAAATATTATTTAGAGTAGATTCGTATTACTCTGATTTTAAAAGTAAAAAAACAAAATTAAAAGTAAAGCCATTATATACGTTTAAAAGAAAAAGAAGCATAAGAGTAAAATCAACAAACTTTATGAAGTCAGCATCTTTACAAAGTGCAAATAAGATGAATAAATACTATCTTGCGGAGGCTGAAAAACAAATAAAAAGACTAGGAGCAAAATGAGTTGGATAGATAAATTAACAAACGATTTAATAATAACAACAGGCGATAGTCAACGCTATAAGCCTTTATGGATGCGTCCAATAAAATCTACTGAGTTTAATTATGCTGAATTTAAGTTTCCGAATTTATCTGGTTCTTTAGTAGTTCGTGGCACTCCAATAGGTAGAAGATTTCCATTAGAAATATTTTTTGTAGGAGAAAATCACTTAGATGAAGCTGCAAAATTTGAAACATCCGCAAATGATAAAAGAGCATGGAGATTAGAACATCCATATTATGGGCTAATATTCGTTCAACCAACGTCTATTTCGTTTGATAATACTGGAGAAAATGTCAGCAAGGTGTCTATTCAAGTAATTGAAACGATTACAGAAGATTATCCAAAAGGTAAATCAGACCCTTTACAAAGTATTTTATTGCAGAAAATTGAATTGGATGGATTAGCTGAGAGAGATATTACAGCAACGATTCAAACAACTGATGTTAATAAAATGACAAATGTCAATAAAAAAGCGTTTAGTTTTTCAGTTCCTATTATTGAATTACCAGAAGAATTAACAGAATATACCGATTTATTTAATAAAGCCAATTCAGTAGTTACAACTGCTATCGCAAGTCCAGTAGCTGCAATGCGTGGAATTATAGCATTATTGAATTATCCTGCTAACTTACAATCTAATGTTCAAGATAGAATTAATACATTATCATCAACATTTACCGAATTAAGAAATACATTAACTGGAATGACCGGAGTAGCTTCTAAGCAGATTTATCAAACTCAGGGTTCATCTATTATATCTTCAATGTGTATAGCTGCTGTTACTCCATTAGATAAAGATTATACGAACAGTAAAAAAGTAATGAATATTTCAGATACTATTATTGAGCAGTATAATAATTTCATGGCTGATTTGGATTTATTACAATCTACAAACGGAGGCAATACGACTTCATTCATTCCTTCACCTGATACTATTATTGCATTGAATGATTTAGTGAATTTTACGATATCTAATTTATATAGCATAGCATTAAGTAGTAGAACTGAGCGTTCTATAATTACAGAAAAAGACACGAATATTATTTTATTAACTCATCGTTTTTATGGTTTAGATCCAAACGATGATAATATAAATGAATTATTTTATAATAATAATTGGGGATTAAATCATATATTGCAGATTAAAAAGAACACTAAAGTAGTTTATTTTATTTAATGGAATTACGCATAAATCATAGAATTGGAGATGGAATTGTTGATGTTATTTACTTCAATGATTTCGATATTGATTTAAAGTTCGATTCTGTTGCTAGTACATTTTCATTTAAGGCATTATTTGACCCTTATAATAAAGTTCACGCTGAGTTATATTGCGTATCTCATTTTCATGAAGCTACATTGATACACGAAGGAGAGACATTAATAAGTGGATTTTTATTATCTCAAGGATTTTCTCATGGTTCTGTAAAAGAAATGACTGAATTAGCAGGATATTCTAAGCCAGGCGTTTTAGAAGATTGTGAAATTCCACCTACATTATATCCATTGCAATCTGATGGATTAACATTAACACAAATAGCTCAAAAATTAGCTGCCCCATTTAGATTAAAGGTAGTAGTTGATGATTCTGTTGCTAGTGAAATGAATAAAGTTATTCCTAAAAGTACGGCAAGTGAGACACAAAATATAAAGTCTTATTTGACTGAGTTAGCAACTCAAAGGCATATTGTAATGACACATACTCCAGAAGGATATTTGTTATTTACAAAGGCTAAAACTAAATTAAAACCTATTGCACATTTTGAAGAGGGAACGGCTGGAACTACCTTTAAAATGAGTTTTAATGGACAAGGTATTCATAGTCATATTACAGTTGTAAAACAAGCTAGTGATGACGGAGGTAATGCAGCAGAATATACTATAAGAAATCCTTATTGTCCAGTAGCTTATGTTTATAGACCGAAAGTAGTAACTCAATCGAGTGGAGATGATATAACTATTGAGGAATTTGGAAAACAACAGTTGGCAAATGAATTAAAAAACATTAAATTTGTAATTAATACAGATAGATGGAAAATTGATGGTAAAATTATTAGGCCAAATAATATTATTACTATTTTTTGTCCTGAAATATTTGTATATAAAAAGATTGAATTATTTATAGAAAGCGTAAAATTAAAAGGAAATTCTCAAGAAGCAACTGCCGAATTAGTATGCGTATTGCCAGAAGTTTATAACGGTGAAATGCCTAAAAATGTATTTGTTGATTCACACGAAAATTTACCTAGATTAAAAAGACCATAATGAATAACTTTGTAAAAGTCATATCTACCGAATTAGACACGATTAAAAGACGTGTAGTAAAAATACTACGCTTTGGAAAATCTGATGTTCAAACAGCTTTAGAATGTGGCCCTTATGGAATTGACAGCAATCCTATAAAGGACATGGTAGCTGTTTATGCTCCAACGGAAGAGAAAGGAAAAGTAGCAATAATTGGATATATCAATAAAAATCAAAAAGCGTTGCCTGGCGAATTTAGAATGTTTAGCACCGATGCGAATGGAGTTGAAAAATTCTATGTTTGGTTAAAAAATGATGAAACTATTGAGATAGGAGGGAACTCTAATTTTGCAGTTAAATTTAATGAATTAAAAACAGAATTTAATGCGCTAAAGACTGATTACAATAATCACATAAACGAATATAATTTACATACTCATTTAGGGGTGACTGTTGGTAGTGGAGCAACTGGAACAACAACGCCTTCAACAAACACAAACGCTAGCAATATTGATAATGCTAAAAACGATAAGATAAAAACAATATGATTCAATATATAAAAATAGATGCAAATTTTGAAAGTTGCACAAGTATAAAAGCAAAAATAGCAAAAGTCGATATTATTATATCTTCATTAATGGATACTGCCTTAAAATCAGTAGTGAATGGCGATACTGTTGAATATACATTAGATACTGGACAAACGAAAATAAATAAAACATTTGCATCTACTCAAAGTGTTACAAAAGCGATTAAAGATTATGAAGCGATTAGAACGATGTATGTAAATAAATTAAATTCTCGCGTTGTGAGATTAGTAGATAGTAAAAATTTTAACAGAGGTAATTATGGAAATTAACATAAAAAAAGCATGGGACGCGCTAACTGGCAAATCCTTAAATACTAAGCAACCAAAAGCGGATTTTCAAGGCAATGGTTCTTATACTAACATTATGACCTTGTCATATTCTGGTGAAAAGAATTTAGGTGAAATGGGCCCAGCTATTGATTATCGTTTAGATTATGGAATGCTTAGATTACGTTCATGGCAATCACAATTAGAAAGCGATGTTTGTAAAACAGTTATTAAACGTTTTATTACATGGGTAGTTGGCGAAGGGTTAAAATTACAATGCGAACCACAAATAGATGTTTTAAAAACAGAAGGAATTGAAATTAATAAACAAGATTTTAGTAAAATTGTTGAAGCTCGTTTTGGTTTATTTAAAAAATCTAAAATTTCAGATTATTCAGAAATGAGCAATATTGACATTATCGCTGCAAATGCTTTTAAAAATGCGATAATTGGAGGTGACGTTTTAGTTATTCAAAGATTTAATGGTAAAAATATTACAGTACAATTAATTGATGGCTCACACGTTCAATCTCCTTATATTGGAGATAATTATTTTGCAACTGCAACCGGTAACGGAAATACTATTTTAAACGGAATAGAAATAGACCCTAAAGGTAAACATATTGCTTATTATATTCGTACATATTCACCAAATGGAACATTTAATAAGTATGAACGTATCGAAGCTCGCTCGAAATCAAATGGGTTACAAATGGCGTTTTTAGTTTATGGCTCAAAGCATCGTTTAGATAATTTACGTGGATTACCATTATTAGCTGCATGTTTAGAGACTGCAAAGAAAATGGAGCGATACAAAGAAGCTGTTTTAGGACTTGCTGAAGAAGTTGCAAAAACTGTTTATCAAGTAACGCATCAAGCGTATTCGGACGGGTCTAATCCATTAGGAGACAGATTAGCAAAAGCTAGTGGATTTGAAAACGATAAAGTAGAAATACCAAACGATGTATTAGGCCAACAAATTGCTAATACGGTTGCAGCAACTACAAATAAACAAGCAGTAAATATGCCGGTAGGAGCCGAATTAAAAGCGGTTAAAAATGATACTCCTATTATGTTTAAAGATTTTTATCAAGTGAATACAGATTTATTGTGTGCAACTGTTGGAATACCTCCAAATGTAGCCATGAGTAAATACGATGATTCATTTAGTGCGTCACGAGCAGCTATTAAGGATTGGGAACACACATTAATGGTTGAGCGTAGAAATTTTGCATTTGAGTTTTACGAGCCTATTTTTCAATTTTGGCTAGATGTTGAAATTCTTAAAAATAAAATCAATGCACCTGGTTATTTAGATGCTCGAAATAATGGCAATACAGTTGTTTTAGATGCTTATAGAAAAACTCGTTGGGTAGGCTCTCAAGTGCCACATATTGACCCGGTAAAAGAAGTAAAAGCAGAGCGTGAAAAATTAGGAGAAGCAGCAAAAGCAATTCCATTAACAACTGTAGAACGTGCTACTGAGGTTTTAAATGGCGGTGAATCAGATTCTAATGTTGAACAGTTTGCGATTGAATTAGCAAAGTGTAAAGAATTAGGAATTGAAATTGAAGAGAAAGGGGTTGAGGAAAAATTACCTATCGAGTAAATAAGTTATTATTTCTAAATACCACACAAAATAAAGTGGCGATAGTATTATGTGGGATATTGTTAGCATACTCCAAAATTTTTAATTAATTTACATCCGTACCAATTTTGCCAATGTTTTTTATGAGTAATTAAATAGCGAGTATTTTCGCTATCCCAAATTAATCTCATTTTACTTTCTTTTGCCTTGCGGAATTGTTGAATAAATTTTTCCATAATCTTTGTATTAAATTTAATTTAGGTTCTTCTATACGATTGCTTACGCTTTTAATAATTCCATTAATAGATTCTACATATCCATTAATACCATCTTTACCATGCTTTTTATAAATAGAAATTAAATTAACTTCATGATTTAAAAATACTGGAACTTTTACTTTTCTTTCGTAATATTCAATTGGCGACCAATCATTATTTTTCTTAAATTCCTTTGGCAAATCTTTGCCTAATATTCTTTCAGATTGAATTCTAAACATTAGTGATCCATCTGGATTTTTCTTTTGAAATTTAGGTAATTCTTTTGCAATTCGTTTAATATCTTTATACACTTGCGGATTCATATATCTCTGGTTTTGGTATTGGTATTTCTATTTCATTTAATTCACTACATGATTTCATTAGTTCCATTAGCTTTGCTATGTTTTCTTTAGTAAATGCAAATCTATCTAATCTAAATCCTTCATATGGATAATATTCTTTTCCTAATGTTATTTCGGCAAGTGTTACGCATAATACACTTGTTCCTAATGTAGTTCCAATGTGTGTTATATTATATTCATTATCTTTTTTAATCCATTTTTCATGAGGAATAATATAAGGTTTTCCTTTATCGTTTATACAGATGCATTCTATCATATCCTCTCATCATCATCGTTAAAGAAATCTTTGAATAAATACATCACATAGAACAATGAGCCTATAATAACGATTAATCCAATTCCTATTACATATTTAAGCATTTAGCACCTCCTTTGCATTTCTATAAACACGTCCCCATATCTCTTTTGAACATGGCATACATAAATCGGCTATAATTCTAGCCTTTTCATCAATCTTAGTATCGTTGTTTATCTTTACTTTCTTATGTGGCCTACGCATATCCTCTGGATAAGATTCTACAATTTTTCTCAAATGAGGTTTCATAAAATCACTAAATGTATTGCCTAAATTATCAGCAATATTATTTATCTCTTCGTGAATCTTTACTGAAACTCCATAAATTCTTAACTCTGGATTCCTTTCCATACTCTTTTTATACGTTGTTTGCGTACAAATATACAAAAACTTTTTAATATGCAATATTTTTACGACAAAATATGCCAAAAGAAATTTATTTATATTCACCAGTTTACGATTTCGTAGCTCAGGATTTAATTTCTGCTATGAATGAAAACACAGAAGAGTTGACCATGCGTGTTAATTCTCCTGGCGGCTCGGTGTTTGCAAATTATGGAATTTGTGCTAAAATGCAAGAACATGGTAACGTTAATGTTAAAGTTGATGGAGCTGCTATGTCAAGTGCCGCTAATTTATTACCTTATGCAAAATCAGTTGAATGCTTAGACGTTTCAACTTTCTTATTGCACCGTGCTGATATGTATGTCGAATCTGAATCAGATAAGGCATTTTTAGCTCGTATTAATAAAGATTTAAGAATAAAATTATTAGCTCGTGTAGATGCAGTTATTTTTAAAGAAGTAACTGGATATTCTATTGATGAAATGTTTGATTCTGAAAAAAGAATTGACATTATGCTAGATGCAAAACAAGCAAAAAGAATTGGATTAGTTCAAAAAATTAACAAACTAACTCCATCAGAAGTTGAGGCTTTTAATAGCAAAATGTTATTCAACATTGCTGCCTATAACGATAATAAAAACCAACAAAAACAAAAACAAATGACAATTGACACGTTAAAAGCAGAACACCCTGCTCTATTTGCACAGGTAGTTGCATTAGGTGTGGAAAAAGAGAAAGACAGAGTAGAGGCTTGTTTAGCTTTTATTGATGTTGATGCTAAAGGAGCAATTGAAGCTATTAATTCTGGGAAAGATTTATCTCAAAAACAAATGGCTGAGTTCGCTGTAAAAGCAATGAGTAAAAAATCATTAACTGATTTAGCTGCTGAATCTAACAAAGGTGTAGCTACTACTGAGGTTGTTGAAACTGAAAAAGATGCTAAAGCAAAAGCTATTGAAGCATTTGAAAAAGGAGTTGATTCACATTTAAAAGTTGTTAAATAATCATGAGTTCACAAACTATTGTTACAAACACAGGTGTACAAGCGACAATAAACACCGACTTATCTAGAGTTTTCTTATGGGAAAACAGATATGCGTCTGCCGATTTCAACAACGAACTTTATGACCCTTTGGTTATGAAAGCTGGTAAATTATTAGGACGTGTTGCAGCTACTCAAACATTAGCATTATGCGATACTGATTCTACTGATGGATCTCAATATCCTATTGGAATTTTAGCAGAAGATGTTACTATCGCAGATGGAGAAACTAAATCAGTAGCTTACTGTATTTACGGAGACGTTGCAGAAGATAAAATCATTTTAAACGGAAACGATACATTGAGTTCTGTTGTAGGTGGTCAATCTTTACGTGACCGTATCGCTATGATGGGTGTTAGAATTATACCATCAACTGAAATGACAGCTCACGATAATTCTTAATAATTAAAAAAAACAGAAATTATGCCAACTATACAAACAACAGACGCACAAGGTCTTTTTACCAAAAAATTAATTGACGTTTACAAAGAAAAACGTCCAGTTACTAACTTTTTACGTACTTTCTTCCCAACAGTTGAAGCACCTACTTTAGAAGTATCTATCGAAGTTCAACGTGGATTTGAAAAAGTTGCCGTTGACGTGGTTCGTGGTACTGATGGAAATAGAAACACTTTTTCTAAATCAACAGAAAAAATCTTTATTCCGCCAATGTATCGTGAATATTTTGATGCGACTCAATTGCAATTATATGATCGATTATACGGTGCTACTGAAATTAATGATGCTATTTTTGCAGCATACATTAATTCAGTTGCTGATTCTTTAATGGAATTACAAAACAAAATCGAACGTTCTTATGAAGTTCAATGTGCTGAGGTTTTAGAATTAGGTACAGTTACAACTGTTGCTCAAGATTCAATTGATTATAAACGTAAAGCTGCATCTTTTGCAAATCCCGGCGCTGGTAATTATTTTGCAAATGCTTCAACTGATCCATTCAAACAAATTGAAGATAGATGTACTTTCTTACGTCAAGTAGGTAAAGCAGGAGGTAATACATTTATTGCGTTAATGGGCGGTACTGCATTAAATGATTTATTGAATAATGTTATTTTCCAAAAACGCCAAAACTTATTTAATATGGCTTTAGATGCTGTTGTTAGCCCTCAATTTGGAGCTACTGGAGCAACTTATCATGGTACAATTACTTGTGGTTCTTATAAAGTACAATTATGGGCATATCCTCAATATTATGATAAAAATGGCGTTTCAACTCCATATTTAAATGATAAAAAAGTTGTTATTATTCCTCAAAATCCACAATTTAAACTAGCATTCGGTGCGGTGCCTCAATTAATTAAACCAAACACAATGCCTAAAATAGGTTCTTATATCTTTGGTGAATATGTTGACGAGCGTTCTGCATCTCACATCATGGATATTAAATCATGTGGTTTAGCAGTACCTACTGCAATCGATCAAATCACTACATTAGTAGCTGTGGCTTAATTAAATTAATTACACAAACTTTAAAAAGCCTATCTAGTAATAAATAGGCTTTTTTTATAACCACAAATGGGATTAATAGATAACATAAATGCTGATATTGCTTCAATTACTTCAAATCTGAATGATTTTGGCGTATCTATTGAAATGATTACTCCAAATGGAACAGCAACAACTATTAACGGCATCCATACAAAACATCATTTAGGAATTGATACTGATGGGAACATGGTTAATTCTAAAAAAGCGTCAATAGCTTTTAGTGAAACTTTTTTAAATTGTAGAAATTCAAATGAAGAGGTTGCATTAACTAATTATAGAGTTAGCGTAAAAGATAGTACAGGGATAGTAAAAGAATATATTGTTCAACAATGGTTTCCTGATGAAACTATTGGATTAATTGTTTGCATTTTAGAAGATTATGACAATAACTAATGTAGTGCCAAAACAAGGATTTGAAGTAGTACGAGATCGCATTGCTGAAATTCTAGATATTGAAATAGATACTCAGGCTCAATTGAGTTATGAGGCTTATTTAGATTTAGTTACGGTACATACTGAAATTGCAAATCCAATTGATAAAATTGATTTACCTTGCGTTGTTGTTTATTATGCAAATACAAGCTTTAGTAATAAATCGCAAGGTAGTGAAGATGGTTTAGATGTTTATCATATTGATGTTTACACGAGTGCAAAAACAACTGCTACTAATCCTGGGGATAAAATAGCTGCTTTACGATGCCAAAAGTTATTAGGATTATGCAGATATATTTTAGCTGATCCAATTTATAAAACATTAGGATTAACAGCTCCATCAATTTCAAGAGTTTATAATAGCGAAATAAATATTGGACAAATAAGTCAATCAGATGCAATTAATACGTGTATGGGAAGATTAACCGTAAATGTCGTATGTAATGAATCAAATAAATTTATTGTACCTAATTTAATCGCTGGTTATCAAACTACCGTTTTATTAGATGAATCAGATTCTGGATATTTTTATGAAGGTGTATAATTATGGGACGAGCAACAATATTAAGTAAAATATCAACATTTATATTAACTGGTGGCCGTAGAACAACGGCTTCTGGAACTAGAGATGTTTTAATTGAAATGGCTAATAATTATGTAGCTTGTATTTACGATACAGCCACAAATTTTACTACTTCAAATCCTATTTTAGAGACAAAACAGCATGGTGTAGAAACTGATGGGTTAACAACTGCTCCAAAATTTAAGATAGGTGATGGTGTTACGGCATGGAATAGTTTGCCTTATGCAAATGCTGGCACTGGTTTATCTGGATTAACAACAAATACAATACCTAAAGCTACTTCAAGTGATACTATTGTAGATAGTAATATAACAGATAATGGTACAAATGTAAATATTAATAGTGAAACTAGCATTAATGGTTCATTTAATGCGATTAGCAATGATGGAAATTCGTCAATTGTAGTTGAAGATGGAGATGTAATTTCACAATGGACTAATGGACCAATTTATTCTTTTCAGAGTAATGATGCGAATGAATCATCTTTAAATTTTTATAATGTAGGTGTTGGTTATACTGCCTTTATAAAGGCAAAAGAATTTTCAAATGATATATTTCATTCAGTTAAAAATGTTTTTAATTCACCTATAAACGAGTTTACAAATGGCGGTGCATATTTTGTTTCTGGCATTGGTATTGACACAACAGCAACAGCAGGCATAGACATTTTAAATATAGGCGCAACAAATGCGAATGTGATTAATTACGGTAATGCTTCTACAATCCATAATTTTTTAGGTACTGCAATTTATGAGTTACAGGTTAATAGTTATGTAACAGATAAATTAATTACTCTTAATCATGGAGGTTCTGTCGCTTCTGGTATTGGCGTTGGTTTTGAAATTGAAGAGAATAGTGTAAT
>Ga0222712_10004900_pt1 | contig 13778 bp, 5 predicted proteins | sample C33_657DmetaG_FD_165043 | JGI IMG/M metagenome (GOLD analysis project Ga0222712, IMG submission 165043) | Estuarine water microbial communities from San Francisco Bay, California, United States - C33_657D | ecosystem: Environmental > Aquatic > Marine > Unclassified | place: USA: California...
ATTGGTTTTCAGTTCGATGGCTCTACTTCTGGCTGATCGAGCCGGCTCAGAAACGTTCCCCGGCCCGAACGGGAAGATCGCGTTCTCGAGCAACAGGGACGGCGACGACGAGATCTACCTAATGGACGCCGACGGCTCCAACCAGACTCGGCTGACGACACGGAGCGACACCGATGCCTATCCGTCGTTGAATGCGAGCGGAGATCGAATTGTGTTCGAAGGAGGTGTCGGAGGCGTCCGCCAGATCTTCATCATGAACATCGATGGTTCGAATCTCACGCAACTCACCACCTCTGGTGGTCAGAATGAATCGCCATCTTGGTCGCCCGACGGCACGAAGGTCGTCTTCTCCTCAGGACGTGACAGCGACGAGGAGATCTACGTGATGGATGCCGACGGCTCCAACCAAGTTCGCGTGACAAATACACCTGGATTCGACATCGAACCCAATTGGTCACCTGACGGAACGAAAATCGTTTTCACCTGCGAACCCGAAAACGACTCGAACCTCGAAATCTGCACGATGAATGCAGACGGGTCCAACCGCACTCGACTGACGACGCGACAGGGTTACGACTTCGCTGCGGCGTGGTCACCCGATGGCTCGAAGATCGTCTACGTCGAGGATTCAGGTTCGAACTATCAGATCTTCTTGATGAACGCCGACGGTTCTTATCGAACACAACTGACGAGCTCGGGGACTCGGAGCAAACTACCGAAATTCTCTCCGGATGGGCAGCTCATCCTCTTCGCGTCACGTGCGTCGGGAACCTACCAACTAACAACGATGACTACCGACGGTTCCAACCAGATTGCGTTGACAAGCATCGGCGAGAATTCGACGCCGTCTTGGGGTCCCGGCCCGACACCCCCTTCGCCGACGAGTTCGTCGACTACCTCAACGAGTTCACCAGTTCCCGTGGTGCCTGCCTTCACTGGTTGATCTCGCTACTCTCCGAGCCGCCGACCACAACCGAATGTTGTCCGCGGGAACTACTCCGGTCTTGAGGGCGCAACGAACCAAGACCGACAAGGAGAGTGTCTAGAACCTCAGCGAGTGCGAGTTCGCTCTCACCGATGGAACCAAGATGCAAATTGTGGACCGGGTGGCTTCAGCGCGCCCAAACAGCGCTCGAAACTTCGAATCGATTGAACTGATCCTTCCACCGCCCGATAGACCCCGAACGAGCCTCACCCCATGGCTTCCGGGCCGTTGCGCCGAGTTTCGCGCCGCGTTCCGGTCGATCCCCGCCCTCGTGGGGAAGGCGCATAATTCAAAACCCGCAGGTCGGCGGGTTTACAGGAATAAGGAGTGAAACGCGTTTCGGCAAAAAGTGAAACGCGCCTGCGCAACATCAATGAGGTTGGTGGGCGTATTGGAGTAGTTGACCTAACGACAGTCGACACTTCGACGTCATGTTCTGATCAAGAGTTCTAACCGGCAAAGCGCGGAGGAACAGGTGGGTCCGAAGAATCTGGCACAACTGGCGCATCAGTCGGTATGGCGGATGTCGTGCCAAGTTCGCTCTGCGTGTCGGGACCACACGTGGCAAACACACCGAACTCGTAGAGAACGCCACCTTCCAATTCAGGAATCAATGCTGTGCGTGCGATCAGATTCGACGGTCCTGAGAACCAAGCGCTCGCGCCGGCCGGTCGGTAGACGACTTGATAGGCATTAGGTCCGGAGCGGCCCCCGCAACTTGGTGCGGTCCAGTACAACTGCACCGACTGCTCCCCCGCCACGGCCGATACCTCTGGCGTTCCGATGGGACCGAGCGGCGTGGCCGTTGCAACGTTGCTCGGCGGCCCGTCACCGACATTGTTCACCGCAGCAACCGTGAACTCGTACTCGGTTCCATCCGTGAGTCCAGAGATCGTGTTCGTCAGCGTTCCGACTCCGGAGACCGCAACACTCGTACACGGAACGACCGACCCGCGGATCCGGTAGCAGATCGAATATCCGGTGATCGGGCCGGTCAGCGGATCGGGCACCCGATTCCAAGTGAGTGCTACCTCGCCACCGCCTCCGATCGATCGGGCGTCGAGATGCGGCGACAACGCCAGTTGGATGGCACCGATGTTGCGTGTGTCGTTCGAGTCCCAGCGAGGCTGTCCGAAGATGTCTGTCGTGATGCAGGTGCTGTCGATTGGGTTGATCAATGCGTTGGCGCCCGCACAGGTCGCATCTGGCACCACATCGATGAGACGACCTGGGTTGACGCCATCGGATAGCACAGGCATGACGAGTCTCGGGAACGTGAGTCCCGACATCAGGTAACCGGGCGGAGTGTTCTCATTGGGCAGTCCGGAAACGTCGGTGATCGCGTTCGGCAGAATCGAAGCTATCGCTGCGGCATTCTGCGATGAAGTGGGCTGAATCCACGTGCGATCATTCGATGTGTACGTGCCGCCAGCCGGCATGACGATCGGGCCACCCGGCGATAGCAAGAACGAACCGATTGCGGAGTCGGTGAGATTGATGGTCGCACTTGCGCCCCTCGCCTCGAGAGGTCCTCCTGGTTCGCTGCACGGGAACGTCACGTTGTCAACGAGGACGCAGTTGGAAGAAAGCGTGGAGACGCTGCTCGCGACAAGGTTCACAGTTCCGGTGTTGTATGCGCCGATTCGGTCGTGCGGGTGGAAGACGGTGGCCGGCACGAAGGCGGAGTTGACGATGTTCATGGTGCCACCGAGCGCCCGGACGCCACCGGAACTGGTGACTGCCGTGGAGACGATGTTCGACAGGCCGCTTCCCCAGAACGCTCGTCCTGCGAGATTGTCGGACAGCACGCTCTGATAGACGTCGAGGTTCCCCGTTCCAACAGCGATCACCGCGCCGGTGTCGTATTGGTTTGCGGTATCAGCCCACGATTCGGAGATCACCGACGTAGCAATTGAGACGTTCGCCGCAGCGGCAAGTGCATCGATCATCGGACGCCCGCAGCCCGCGTAGATGTCATTGATCTGGTTGAGTTTCGAGCTAGCGATGCTCAACGAAGCACTCTCGTTCACCAAGAATGCCGAAGGGATCCGTGTGAGATTGAGATTGCGAACCGACACCGTCAAGCCAGGGTTGGCAGTGTTGAAGTTGCCAATTTCGGCGAACGCGGGCGCGTACGTAAGCGTTAGGAATCCGGGGCTCGTGGGACACGCGTCCTTGGGGTTTACATGACCATTGCTGTAGATCCAGGCCAAGCGCCCATCAATGGTGGCGCCGTTCCCTTCGAACAGGACCGAGTCGGTGACAGTGACTCCGTACCAATCTTGGGCTTGGACTCCAGCCGGCCGAACGCACGAGCTGTAATCGATGTTGAGTCCGGGCATGAAACTGATGGTGTCCAGACCAGGATTGGCGTTGGCGCCTGCGACCGCTTCCTGAATTGATCCTTGCCCTGAACACGACGTCGACGTGACGTCGAAAGTGAGCGGAGCGGCATGCACTGGCGATGCCTCGACAACGGTGAGTCCGACAGCGATGAAGACCACCGCGAGCAACGGACGGACTCGAGTGACGGATTTCCGCCTCGAGTCCTCAAATCTGCCTCGAAAAACACTCACGCTTGTCCGTCCATTTCGCACTAGAGGAACTGTCCAAAATCTGAAGAATCCTGAACACCAGCGATCGCAGCTTCCATTGACTTCTCCCTCATGAGGGTCAAGGCGGAAACTGCTCCACTGAAGTCCATGTCGGTGGTGGTGACTGCCAGTCCAAGAGCGCTCATTCCGACGAAGTAAGCATCTCCCAAGTGCCACGCCCCCCGAACGAGGGCGATTTCCTCAACTCCGAGCTCAGCCAACACCCGAGCCCTTGCCTCAAGATTGTCAGACACTATTTTTCCAATTCGAACACGTGCATTGGCAACCAAACTGATCTCTGAGACGAGTCTCCTCACGGTCGTGTTCTCTTCGGCATTCCAACTCGCAATGGCGACCGCAGACTCCTCAATTCCCTGCGCATCCCTCAACAGATTCTGGAAATCCAACACCGGAGGTACCAGGGACTCAATAAGCCTCTCCATGAGATCACTCTTGCTGCCGAACTCCTTCTCTAGGCGCGAGAACGGTCTTTCCGATTCGCGTGCAAGTCGTGCAGCAGTTGTACCTTCGAAACCGACTCGCGCGATAAGTGAGATCCCTGCATCCAGAAGATCTGAATCCATTCCTTCACCCTCTAAGGCAAAGGCAATCGGTGAGACGTTCACCTCAACTGGGACTTCTATCCTCGGAGCTCCGATCATGAATCGGGCGGCTTCTTCGACCGCAGGTACATCAACTGCCACAATCTCTGACAACAAGCAGCGGCCAAGGACAAGGCTCAGACTCGCAAACCTCAAACCGGCTTCGACCGGATCATCAGACAATTGGGGAGAGCAGTACGTTTCGACTTCTTCTCTCACCTGTTGACCGATTAATGGCACACGACGAGAGGCCGACAAGATCAATGCAGCGGCCCGAGCATTCGGGGAGGGTTTGACAAACGAGGAAACGGTCGTTTCGACTTCTGCCTTAGAGCTTGAGTGGCCAGCATACGAAGCTTCAGCGAAATCACGCAGGAACGGCCAGCAAACCTTCCAAACATCGTTCAGGATGTCATCTGATGAGTCGTATCGACGGTAGAAAGCCCCAGTAGTCAGGGAGGTCTTCCGGGCCAGTTCAGCCAATGTGAACTGATCCGGTCCAACTTCGTTTACGAGTTCTATGGAACCTTCAAGTATCCGACCATCAATTTGTCGGCTCTGTAATTTACGGGTTCCGCGTATCCCTGAAGGTTCTCCATTTTCCTGCAAAACCACAGGCTTCACCACCGGGCCGCTCATCTCTCGATGACTCTGTTGTAAGCAGAGATTAGACCTGCAGTCACGGTGGTGAGTGCCGCTCAACATCACGTTCTCGCTAGTTGGGCGTTCCCTGTGAGATCTCACGCAACCTTCCTTCTTTGGATTGCAACGCCAAGGGCTACTAGCGCGATGAGTGCTACCGCAATAGTCATCCAGCCCGTGATGGTGCGCCTCTGTTCTGGCCACTACGGCCGATGACTACGAAACTGCTGAGATCAGCCACTCACTCTTTTCCTATGCGATCGATTAATCATCCAAAGCAGCGAACCGATGAGAATCAGTCCGATACCAAGATAGAGAGTCACAGGGCTCTGGCCCGTTGCGGGCAATGAGGCACCGTCAATCGTTTGTGATGCGTTTTGGTCAACCGGATCAGGGCTCGCGGTGTCCGACGTACCAGGTGGCAATGTCGTACCAGGCGGCAACGTCGTACCAGGCGGCAACGTCGTACCAGGCGGCAACGTCGTACCAGGCGGCAACGTCGTACCAGGCGGCAACGTCGTACCAGGCGGCAACGTCGTACCAGGGCCTTGGTCGGCGACCACTCGAACCGCTGCTGCGATCGCAGCGTCTTCGAACTGCTTGGTGATGCCCTCGGCCTGAATCGTGTGCTGTCCCAGATCGATATTCGCCGGAACGATGAAGGTCTTTGAGAACGTTCCGTCGTTCGTGACGTCAGCATATCCGAGGAAGATCTGGTCGGAGAACAACCAGACCTCCGCCACGCTTCCCGGCAGGAATCCTTCGCCTGTCGCTATGCCCTCTTTGCCCGCGTTGAAGAGAAGCATGTTGAGCTCTGGGTCGACCGCAGCAGCGCCTTCTTCGTTTCCAGCGAGATCCATGTCGAAGACGTCACCTTCGAAGAGAGTCCCTGCAGTCATTGAACCATCGCCATTATCTACGAGAGGTGTCTGCAACGTCGTACCATCGGCATAGACGTATCGGGCATCTCCTGCTGGGGCGTCGAAATTCAAATCTTCGTCCGGAATCGCTCGAGGGGTATCCGACGCACATTCACCCGGAGGGAACGTCACCTCCAACCAACTGCCCGTCCAGTGCACCGAATCGTTCGTGCCGGGACCAGAAGGTCGGCCGATCAGGTCCGCTGAAATCGTGCTTCCGGCCTTGTTCGAAGCCAACACTCGGAAGAGGTATGGAGTGCCCGGCGTCAAACCGGTTATGTAGCCCGCTGTCTGCTGTCGAGTGATGACTGCGACGGGCGCACCAGTCGGTTGAGCTGGCTGCGGCGGGTTTGCAGGCATGCTCACTTGAGAAAATCGCGTTGCAGGAACGAATTCGTCGAAGATCGAGATGATGTAGTCATCCGGTTCGCCCCCGCGATTAGTCGGTGCTGACCAGACCAATCTGACGGAGCATGCGTCGACAACTACTCCCGCGATATCCACCGGGGCAGTCGGGACTGCTGCGAACTGTGACTCAATCGAAATTTCTGGTCCACGTTCGATTCCCGAGGCCGGGCCTTGGAAGGAGAAGATCGAAAAGGTGAATTGATTGAGTTCGCCGAGAAGGGCGCCTCGACTATCAGCGAACAGGTCCGAGAAGACGGTCAAGCGAGCTGGAGCGCAGTAGTCCCCGTAGCTGGCAATCCGATCGCCCGTCATTCGGTACTTCACATTTGAGGCATCGAAGCATTCCGAGACGGTCGAGACCGAACCATCGTTGAGCTTCCACTCGATGCCCGAGAACGGCGTTCCCTCCGGAATTCCGACCCGAACTGTGTAGGGCAGGAGGGGAATCGTCCCCGAACATTGGCCCCAGTTCACACCGCACGTTGGGTTGGTAGGTGGTTGGCGATTTGGCGCCATAGGTGTCACCGACCCGCCGTTGTTCTCATAGAGCCTGTCGCGCTCGATGTCCGAAACTTGCGGGATGGGGATCTCTACGCTCTGCGCAGGCGAGAATTCAGAGAAGGAATATGCCCCGTTGAACCCAGATCGTCGCGCCACGCGGACCTGGACTTGATCAAAATCGCTGAGTGGTTGAAGGTTCGTCGCAGCAACGAGATCCGAAAGCCTGATCTTCACCTTCAGACACTCGTTCGTCGATCCACTCGATTGAAGCGAACAGTCGAATGCTCCGGGACTATCGGGGAAAGTGACCGTATCCACCACCCGTGATGGCAGATCTGAGGGGTGGCTCTGGAACACTCCGGCGCTGACATCCACCCAGTCGGGTTCGCCCGACTCCAGTCGTTGGACGGCCGCTTCGATCTTCCAGTTCGCTCCAAATTGCGAACTCAAGTATGGAATGCCGTTGTCGGTTCCCTTCACGGTTGCGATGACAGACCCGGTTCCCGTCGCGAGCGACACGATCGGCGTGCCAGGAACTCGTCGAAACGTATGATCCACGGGGTCGGAGTCGACAGTGCGTGAACCGGCTGTCTCCCTCACGTAGAACTGGAGGTTGGCGCCGTCTCGAAGGATGCAAGATTGACCGCTCGTCGCTGACGCGATCGAACCGGTCCCCGCGTTGTAGCCCGCCGAGATCGAACTCATCCGGAAGAACGGATCGAACCCCGAGGACGAATCCGAGAGAGTATTTATGCCAGTGATCGCTGTCGTGCCCGACCCACCATCAAGTGTGAAGGTTCCATCGGGAGGTCTGGAAGCGTTCCAAAACGTCTCCCGGACTTTTGTGTCGTTGATTGTCGGAATACACCCTCCCTCGACATCCGAGGGCTCAACGGGGCGCAGGAACAGCGCATAGCTGTGAACCGCAGGCGTGTTGAAGAGATTCCCGAATGAATCTGGAGCGGTCACTGCGGTGCCGTATGTGATGGTTTCAGCAACAGGTAGGTAAGCAGCGCCGAAGTCGAGCCCGAACGAGCCCTCCTGAACGATGCGATTCAACTGCGCCTTGGGTACGTCACAATTGTGGGTGGAACTCGTCAGCAGACAGAACTCCGTCGGCTCACTCCATGGACCGTAATCTCCACGCTCGTTGACCTTGGCACGAATGCGTACCTGAGTTCGAAGCCCCTCGAAGACAGTGCAATCCGTTGCTACCGCTCCGGCAGACGGCGGGTTCCCCGTCCGAGCCTGTGGCGTAAAACCGAAGGAGCGATCGCCCGCGGACGGAAGTCCACAATCGACCCATGGCTCCCAGGTGATCCCGTCGGCGAGGTCAAGATCAACACTTACGCGCCGATCGATATCGAAATTACCGAGTGTGGTTCCCGCCGGTAGAGCTGGGGCGCTCCAACTGGTGCTCGGGGCCCATACCCCATTCGTGACCGAGACCTTCGATGACGCGTCCACCGGTCCAGCGTTGTTGCTTGCGGGCGGTAACGGCTCGGTCACCGTGATGACTGCGCTATCGGAAGCTGCAGCGTAAGTACCCGTCGCTCCTACGGTGACCCTCACGGTGCATTGTCCAGTACCCGAGGAGGAGAGGAAACCTGTCGCTCCGTCGATCGAACATCCGGCTGTGTTCGCGCCGGAGTCAATCGAGAACGAGATCGCACCCGTTCCGGGGCCGGCCGAGAGTCTTGATCCGAACGTTCGAAATGGAAGCCACGTCGCGCTCGAAAGCGAAGCTCCGGATGCATCTGTCGCGTCGGGGGCGAGCAACTGCACCTCCTGAGGAATGCCACGCAATTCGACGACACCCGGGAAGATGTTGAGATCCCATATCTCGCTGTGATCTTCGTAGAGGCCGAACGTTGGCCAGTTCCGGACGTAGTAGTTGCCCGCCGGCAATGTTGAGTTTGGCCAAGAGATTTCAGCGAAACCAAGCGCAAACGGGTTCACGCACTCACGGTCGGCCGTCAGGGATGCGCAGGCCTCACCCGCAGTACCGGTCTGGAAACTCCCCGTGGTCTGAGTGAAGTTCTCGAGGGTGAAACCGGGCCCGTCGACTGGTTCATCGGTCGGGCAACCGTTGAGTTCAAAGTTCGCAGAGGTCACTTTGTACCACTGGTACTTCACGTTTCTATACGGATTGGATCCCGTGATCTGAGCAATCGCGCAATTGCTGTAAACGTCCGCCCGACTCGCCTCGGTGCCCAGCGCGATCTGCACCTTCCCATCAGGTTGGTTGGAGGCCTTGTACGCGTCCACCGCAGCGACGCCAAGCGAGGAATCGATGTCCCAATACTTCACCAAGATCTCGCAGAACCGCACCGGGAACACCTGCCCGTTGAACGTCAGCCGGTGGCGATCCACCACTCCGATCGTGATGTCGCAGAGATTCGCACCGACTCCCGGAATGACCGTCGAACGCGGGATCTGCTCGCCAGCGACGTATCTTGTTTTGCCTAGCGGAACTGGAGACGCGGTCAAGTACGGTCGCATCAGCGACCCTTGCACGTCTGACGGATCGACGGAAATGGTTCCCTGAAAACTGTTGTTCAAGCCGCGTGGCAATTCGAAGATGTGGCGTGCAATACCTCCAACACCGCCGTTTGATTGCACACCCCTATCCCAAAAATAGATCGGCCGAGTGTTTCGTACTTCGAAGTGAGCGGCCGCGAGCGTCGGGTTACCTGAGTTCGAATTGATTCCGCTGACAATTTTGATGCGGAAATAGGCCGCAGGAAATTCCCGGCTTCCTGACTGACTCGCTTGACCGCAGAAGAGCCCATCACAGAATTCGCGTTGACCCGGATCAGGGTCGAAGCCACGTTCATAGTTCACCGAGTATCTGTGGAGGAAGTACTCGCCCGCGACACCCAAGGGGACGAATTTGGCTTCGTTCGTTTGCGAATCGATCTGTGCTGGCTGAAGGGGTTCGGAAACCTGCCTCCCTGGCCCGCTGAAGCCGAACGGGTACGCCCACGCTGTTTCAGAGAGAGCGGAGGCAGTTCCGGTGTTCGCTCGATTGCGGATCGGCCTATCAGTCGTAACGACAAAGAGATTGTTGGTCGGATCCTGCCGAAGTGTCCACGTGATCACGTCGTTCGGGTCCGGCGTGGAGATATCAAGAGAGGTCGTCGTGTAGGTGAGTTGGGCAACCACTTCTGCTGAAGCTCGGGACTGACGCATCGGAAAAGCCAAGAGCGACGTAAGGATTCCGACGCAGACGAAGATACGAGCGACACTTCTCATGATCGGATTCTAACCATTCAGATAGACCATACGCGGATCACTACGCTCCAGATGAGCCATACGCTTCTGCGGCAACGGCTGCGTGAATGGCCAAAATCGAGCGCACCTACCGCCGACGACGCCGCCAGGCCATCCTCAGGCGATTGACCCTGATTGCATACGAAACCGTCATGACCAACCCCGCCAATTAAGCGGACCGACAACACACCAAACCTGTCAACAGACCGTGCAGCAGTCCCAGCAGATCTCTCGGGCTGGTTCGATCAATGGAAGCCGCCAAACCACGCGCTTTCCGCCGCCGCATACATACATACATATAAATAGATAGATAGATAGATAAATAGATAGCCGAACTTTCGGGCCGGGTTCTTCCAGCGCGCCCAAACAGCGCTCGAAACTTCCGTTTGATCAAACTGAACTTTCGACCGGCCTCAAACCCCCGAACAAGCCTTCCCCCAGTGACTTGCGGGCCGTTGCGCCGAGTTTCGCGCCAGGTTCCACTCAGTTCCCACCCTCGTGGGACGTGCGTGTAATCCCATTTGCGCAGGTCGGCGGGTTTACAGAAATAGATGGTGAAACGCGTTTTGGCCAAAAGTGAAACGCGGGCATGAACCGTGGGGCTGCAGCGCCAGCAACTCAACATGCACCCCTTCCAAGGAATCACCGCCATCAAAGCGTTGATCGCACACGCGATCCGCACCGGTCGGACCGGTCGATCCGGATCCGTCGGGTGCGAGGCCGTCCAACGGGGCAGCGACGATCGGGCCCCTGCTAGGCGGCGGACTCTTGCTGGCCGGAGTCGGTCTCGTACTGTTATGCGCACTGAAGGATGCAGTTCATCCATCGTCGCCGGATCTGATCCTGCGCCGGCACCGATCCCGGCACCGAACCCACCACGAGCAGCTCTTCGCGAGCCCACCATCACTGGAGTCCCATCATGACCCTGCCAGCGCTGTTCGCCTGGATCTTCTTCGGCCTGCCGGCGATGGTCGCCGTGACCTTCGTGGCCGGACGCATGCTGGGCGCCCGCCGCGGCTGGCTGGCCCTCACCCTCGCCGGAGTCGGCGGTTGGACCCTCGCCCTGCTGCTGGCCGGTGAACTCACCGACTGGCGATGGGACAGCATCGACATGGTGCTGGTCACACTGGCCGTCGGCCCGCTGCTGACCATGATCGGCGCCATCGGCCTCGACTTCCTCAGTCCCGTCGGATCGCTGGCCAACGGCGAGGAAGCCGGACTCATCACGCTGCGTAACCCGCTCGAGTCGCTCCGGGTGCGCCGTGACCGATTCGCCCGGTACCGGGAAGTGCTGCATCTCGCCCGCTCCAACGGCCTGATGAGTCGGCACATCGACGCCTCCGCCCTGCCCGAAGGTGTGCGCCACACCCTCGAGGAGGCTGGCGGCATCTTCGTCAAACTCGGACAGGTCGCCTCCACCCGAAACGATGTGCTGCCGCAGGCTTGGTGCGATGAACTGGGCAAGCTCCGCAGCGGTGCCGCCCCTGCCAGCGAGGACAGCATCCGACCGCTCCTTGAGCGCGAGCTCGATGGGCTCGTCGAGGTGCTCTACGCAGAGTTCGACTGGACCCCACTGGCCAGCGCCTCGATCGCGCAGGTGTACACCGCCACCCTGCGTGACGGCACCCCTGTCGTGGTCAAGGCCCAGCGCCCCGGACTCGAGCGACGCATGGAGGTCGACCGTGGAGCCATCCTGCAGATCGCCAGGATGATCGAGCGCCACACTCCACTCGGGCTCTCGGTCAAGCCCACCGATCTGGCCACCGAGTTCCTCGACAACGTGGCTGAGGAACTCGACTTCGCGATCGAGGCCCGCAACGCCCGCGAACTCGCCGATGGTCTCGCTGCGTTCCCCGGACTGCGCATCCCGGCCACCTATCCCGAGCTGAGCAACACCCGGGTGCTCACTGAGGAGCGCGTCACCGGCACGAGCATCGCTGATGTCGATGCGCTGCGGGCCGCCGGCGTCGACCCCGCCGAAGCCAGTGAGCGACTCATCACCGCGTTCCTCAACCAGATATTCGAGGTCGGCGTCTTCCATGCCGACCCGCATCCGGGCAACATCCTCGTCGAACCCGACGGAACGATCGTGCTCATCGATCTCGGAGCGATCGGTCGTCTCGGCCCCGGGCAGCGCGCCGCCACACTGGAACTGCTGGTGTCGGCCTCCCTCGGCGATGCCGCCGGTCTGCGAGTGGCGCTCACCGAGATCGTCGACATCAACGATGACGCCGACCTGCGGGCGCTCGAACGGGCCCTTGAGCGGATGCTCGCCCGCCATATGCACGCCGGTGGCGGCATGACCGCCGCTGCGTTCCAGGACCTCTCCATCGTCATCGCCCAGTTCGGCCTGCGCTTCCCCGACTGGTTGGCCACACTGATCCGCACCATGGTCACGCTCGAGGGCACCCTCAAGACCATCGACCCGAGCTTCTCGCTGGTCGAGGCGACCCGTGATCATGCTGGGGACTTCACCGGCACCAAGCTCGGCATCAGCGGGCTGCGCGCGACCATCGAGCACGAGGCCATGCGCCAGATGCCCCGGCTGCGGCGACTTCCCGAGCGGGTTGACTCACTGCTCGGTCAGGCCGTCAACGGTCGCCTCTCGATGCGACTGTCGTTCTTCGGCGACCCGAAGAACGAACAAGTGCTGTCCAAGCTCGTCGACCGCATGGTGCTCGCCGTTCTCGCTGCTGCGATCGGCGTCGGGTCCGTGCTGCTGATCGATGTACAGGTGGGACCCAAACTTGGCAGCCACACGATCCTCAACGAGGTGCTCGGCTACGTCGGTCTGGCTGCGGCGTCGATCCTGGCGTTGCGGGTGATCGCCGGGGTCATCCGCGACGGTTCGGTCTGAATCTGCCGGCTCCGTCAACGAGATCATGACGACTACGAAGATGAGCGTCTCATTCGGGCCGATGCTGCCACCGGTTCCGATGGAGCCGTAGGCCTGATCCGGCGGGATGACCAGCAGTCGACGACCGCAGGCTCGCATACCGGGAGGGCCGTCGGTCCAGCCCCTGATGACCGAGTTGAGCCCGAACGTCGCCGGCATGTGCGACCCCGCAAGGGGCTCATGAAGTGAACCAGCCGCCGAAAACATGCTGCGCGGTGAGGGAACATGGATTCAATTCCCGTCGACGCCATCGGGGGCGCACCATTCATCTACGTCACCTTCGAAGGTGAACACCTCCCCATCCAACTCGAGATGCGGAAACTTGACCGTGAATCCAACCGCCGCACCGGCTACCGCATCTACGGGAGATGGCGCATACCCGACCGACCTGAGGTTCCGAAACGACTGCGCGGAGCTCTCGGGCGAATCCGACACAACTCAACCGAAGACGAGATCGCCACTGGTCATCGTCGAACTCGAGCACTTCGCCCAATCGCACCAGGCACCGACGAGTTCCATCGACTGTTCGGCCTCCGCGAAGACTCCGAGTCGATGCATCACCATCTCAAATCACATCTCATCAACCGTCGTGCACGAACTATTGGACTGCATCGCCAGCAACTGAACATGCACGCCTACCAGGCAATCACCGCCGTCAAAGCGTTGATCGCTCATTCGATCCGCACCGGCGCTCCCCTCGATGAGTTCTTCGGGAACTGGCGCCCACCCGACAAGACCTGAACCAAAAGCCACCCGAAACTTCGGACCGGGTGGCTTCAGCGCGCCCAAACACCACTCGAAACTTCCGTTTGATCTAACTGAACTTTCGACCGGCCTAGAACCCCCGAACTACCCTTCCCCAATGGCTTCCGGGCCGTTGCGCCGAGTTTCGCGCCACGTTCCGCGCCATCCCCGCCCTCGTGGGGATGGCGCGTAATTCCGTTTCCGCAGGTCAAC
>Ga0222712_10004902_pt1 | contig 13777 bp, 9 predicted proteins | sample C33_657DmetaG_FD_165043 | JGI IMG/M metagenome (GOLD analysis project Ga0222712, IMG submission 165043) | Estuarine water microbial communities from San Francisco Bay, California, United States - C33_657D | ecosystem: Environmental > Aquatic > Marine > Unclassified | place: USA: California...
TGATAACCCTTGGAATGGACTTTACAACGGAAGCCCTTTACCTATTGGTACTTACTACTATATTATCAATCCTAAAAATGGAAGAAAAACAATAACTGGGTCGGTGACCATTATAAAATAGTGAACATGAAAAAGTTGATCGTTATATGCTTTGTTTTTATACTGCCAATGATGAGTATGGCGCAACAACGTCCATACTATACACAGTATATTTTAAACAACTTTTTAATTAATCCAGCACTTGCGGGAATAGAAAATTATTGGGACGTAAAAACCTCACACCGCATTCAGTGGCAGGGTGTGCAAGATGCTCCAGTAACGACCTATTTAACTTTTCATGGACCGCTTAAAAAACAAGGATATGCTTCATCAAATCCTACGAGCATGTCTGCGCCAGGCGAAAATCCGAGAGGTAGAGCCTACTGGCAAAATTATCAGGCGCCAGAACCACATCATGGTGTTGGCTTTACGGTATTAAACGATCAAACAGGACCACTCAATAGATTTGCTGCTTATGGAACTTACGCATATCATAGAGGTATAGCAGCGCAAACTACTTTATCATTTGGTGTATCTGCAGGGATGACCAATTTAACCTTAAATACTAGTAAATTAAACTTTGGTAATACTGTTGTTGATCCTGCAGTAGGAACGAGTGGACTCATTAATACTATTAAACCAGATATCAGTGCGGGTTTATGGTTGTATTCCAACAATTATTTTGTTGGATTATCGGCGCAACAAATTGTACCACAAAACGTAGCCTTCTCAGATAATAAAGTATACCTAACACAAGGTAAATTAGTTCCTCATATTTTTTTAAGTGCAGGATATAGATTACAAGTTTCTGATGACCTAAGTTTATTACCATCTGCACTTATCAGATACATAAGTCCATTGCCAGTAGGTATGGACATCAATGCAAAACTCATGTATCAAGATTTAATTTGGTTTGGTGGATCCTACCGTTTTAAAGAAGGCTATGCTGGCATGGTTGGTTTTAATGTAAACAACAATATTAATATTGGCTATTCTTACGACTTTCTTACTTCTACACTAAATACAGTGAGTAGAGGTACGCATGAAATTCTGATTGGATTTCAATTGGGTAATAAATATGGTGATTGGTGTCCTAAGAATTTGTGGTAGGAGCTTCCGATAAATAAGCAATCAGTAAAGCTTTATCGTCGTCAAAAAAGTTGGAAAGAATTTGCTTTACCTTAAATTCCTTTGCTTGGTCTTTGGTATAATTAGCTTTATAAATATGTTGTTTGGTAGTCGTATCTCTTTTTACGATTCCTTTTTCAAACATTATTTGCATGAGTTTTAATGTAGTAGTGTAACCTGTTTTTGAAGCCAATATTTCATGTACTTTTTTTACAGATGCCGAACCTTCCTGCCATAGTACAGATAATATCTCAAACTCTTTTTCTGTAGGCTTTATATATTTTCCCATACCAAAATTTGTATTACAATAGTACAAAAAAAATCCCTCCAAAATAGGAGGGATTTGAAATCATATACTTTAAAAGTTATTGTTTAATTGCCATTTTAATGTGCAAATAACTTTTGTATTTTTCATTTTGTTCTGGTGTAAGTGCTTTACCATTTACAGAAATGTTACCATCTTTCACTTCAATTTTTACATTGTCTTTTGGCGCTAAACCATCTTCTTGTAAAGCTTGAACTAGTGTTTTAGAATCGGCACTCATGGTAACTGTATTTGCAGTATCAATAGCATTAGCAGAAGTATCTGTGCTAATAATTGACATTTCTACTGTTTGCATTTTAGATACAGTTGCACTAGATGTTGGGTGCATTTTAGCAAGCGTTGGCGCAATTACTAAAGATACAATTGACATCAATTTAATTAAGATATTCATTGATGGACCTGATGTATCCTTAAATGGATCACCCACTGTATCACCCGTTACAGATGCTTTGTGTGGTTCAGATTTTTTGTAGAACATCTCACCATTAATTTCAACACCTTTCTCAAAAGATTTTTTAGCATTGTCCCAAGCACCACCTGCGTTGTTTTGGAAAATTCCCATTAATACGCCACTTACTGTAGCACCAGCTAAGAAACCACCAAGGGCTTCTGGGCCTAATAAGAATCCAACTAATAAAGGAGATACAATAGTGATAGCACCAGGTAACATCATTTTTTTAAGAGATGCTTCCGTAGAGATCGCTACACACTTATCGTATTCTGGTTTACCAGTACCTTCCATAATACCAGGAATAGTACGGAACTGACGACGCACTTCTTCCACCATACTCATAGCTGCTTCACCCACAGCTCTAATCGCTAATGAAGAGAAGATAAAAGGAATCATTCCACCTACAAATAAGGCAGCTAATACATCCGCTTTATAAATATCGATGTGCTGATTGTCAGGCATAGCAACACCCACAAACGCAGCAAATAATGCAAGTGAAGTTAATGCAGCAGAAGCAATGGCAAAACCTTTACCACTTGCAGCTGTTGTATTACCTACCGCATCTAAAATATCTGTTTTTTCACGAACCTCAGCAGGTAACTCACTCATTTCAGCAATACCACCAGCATTATCTGCGATAGGGCCAAATGCATCAATAGCAAGTTGCATACCAGTTGTTGCCATCATACCTGCAGCAGCAATAGCCACACCATATAAACCAGCACAGTAGAAAGAACCAAAGATACCAGCAGCTAAAACTAGAATTGGTAAGAAAGTAGACTCCATACCAATTGCTAAACCACCAATAATATTGGTTGCATGACCTGTGCTAGATTGTTTAATAATACTTAATACTGGACGCTTACCCATTGCAGTGTAATATTCAGTAATGATACTCATTAACACACCTACTACAAGACCTACACCAATCGCACCAATTACACCGTTTCTTGTGAATTCTAAACCACGTAAGTACATCGTTTCAGGTAATACATTTCCTACTAAGAAATAACAAACTACAGCTGTTAAAACCATAGAACCATAGTTACCCATGTTCAGTGCATTTTGCACCGTAGCTGTATTTAAACCCGCTTTATCACTGATTCTTACAAATAGAGTTCCGATAATTGATAAAATAATACCAATACCAGCAATTAACATAGGTAATAAAATAGGAGATAAGCCACCAAAAGCATCCACTAATTGGGCTTTGTTAGCACCTGTAACTTCTTGACCTAATACCATTGTTGCCAATACAGTTGCAACATAAGAACCAAATAAATCGGCACCCATACCTGCAACGTCACCAACGTTGTCACCAACGTTATCTGCAATAGTGGCAGGGTTACGAGGATCATCTTCAGGAATACCAGCTTCAACTTTACCTACTAAATCTGCTCCAACGTCGGCAGCTTTGGTGTAAATACCACCACCCACACGCGCAAATAAAGCAATTGATTCAGCACCTAAAGAAAATCCAGTTAAAATTTCTATGGTACGTAACATACCTTCTGCATCACCATCAGGAGAGAAGTAATGTTTTAAAATTAAAAATAGTCCGCCTAAACCTAAAACAGCTAAACCAGATACACCCATTCCCATTACAGATCCACCTGTAAAAGAAACTTTAAGAGCACGTGATAAACTTGTTTTAGCAGCTTCTGCAGTACGAACGTTTGCTTTAGTGGCAACCTTCATACCAATGTAACCAGCAGTTGCACTAAACACTGCACCAATTATAAAAGAGATAGCAATACTCCAATGGCTACTTTCATTAGAATTTGCCATGAAACCTAATAATAAGGCTACTATCACAACAAAATAAGCTAGGATTTTCCACTCTGCTTTTAAGAATGCCATAGCACCTTCAGCAATGTAGTCACTAATTTCTTTCATTCTTGGGTTACCCGCATCTTGCTTAGATACCCATAAAAATTTAACGAGTGTGTAAAGGAGACCTATAAGTCCCATCGCCGGAACGGCATAAAACAACATGTTGTTCATAATCGATTGGATCTAGTAAAAAATTAGATTTTAAAAGTCTGCAAAAATAAGGGTAATTGGCTAAAAATCACCCAAATTGGCCCCTGTTTGTATAAGTTTTTGGTTCAAATGCTTAACTATTCGGCCACTGAGGTTGTATCGGAACCCGCCAAAAAGGAAGCAGCTATGTTCTTGGCTTTGTAGATATTACGGTTAAATCTATTTCCTAATACGATTATGGTGGCCGTATCCTTAATAAAACGGCTAAAAACCGAATTATTTCCATGCCACCAGCCATTGTGGTAAATGATTTTTTGATCTGGCTGGTTGAGCATTCGCCATCCTAAACCGTAATTATGTATCGAAGGCCGATCATTGCTATTAGGTAAAAAAGCCAATTGTAAGGTTGTTTGACTGATGTAACTACCTTGATATAGGGCTTTATCCCACAATAAAAGGTCACGAACTGTACTATATATATTTTTATCACCATATATACAGTCAAACTTTTCAAGTAAATATGGTCGATTGTTGGGATAATATGAGGGTTGGTAACGAGCTACGTCCTTTTGCGCAAAAACATAACTATGCTCCATACCTAGTGGGGCAAATATGTTTTCCTTTAAATAAGTAGGGTAGTCTTTCCCAGATAACTTTTCGATTATCAGGGCTAAAATGGCATAATTGGTATTTGAATAACTAAAAGCCCTATTGGCAGCAAACACAACAGCGGGCTTGTATTTGATCATAAAATCTAGCATATCCTGATTGTTCACTAGACCTGGCTTTACAACAACTGGTAATTTAATGGTGCGGTATTTTTTGATCCACCTGCCTTTTTTGCCTTTTACTTTGTAAGCCTGCACCTGTTTATCCACCATAAAATAGGCATAATTGTTTAAGCCACTTCTGTGGTTTAAAAGCATTCTAACCGTAATATCTGTGTATGGGAAACCAGGTAAATAATTGTCTACTGTTTTTTCTAAATCAATTTTCCCTTCCTCCCATAACTTTAAAATAGCCATGGCAGTAAAGGTTTTAGAGGTAGAAGCGATATGAAAAGGGGTAGTAGGGGTGATAGGGGATTTAGACTTAACATCATACAATCCCTGATAATCTTCAAATAAAATTTCACCATTTTTAGCCACTAAAATAGACCCGCTAAAGCCTCTCTTGCCCAGTATATTTTGGTAAGCCTCTTTTATTTTGCCAGCATATAATTCTTTAGTGGTAGGATCTATCACCGAAAAAATATAGGGCTTTGATGGAATTGGCTTTGGCTTTGCACCACAGGCTATTAAAACAAAGAATAAACAAAAAGCATTTAAGTATTTAGCAACCATATGTTAGTTTTCTAGTCATGCTAAAATATTACATAAAAGCATTCGGGAGGCAAACGTGAATAACTGTTGAGCAAACCAAACTTTCTACACACAATTGCTTAAATTTGCAAACATGAGCAAGCAAGCATTAACCAGTTTCCCCAAAGAGAAAATTAATATTTTATTTCTTGAAAATATTAGTGAAAAAGCTGTCCAACAATTTAAACAAAATGGATATGCCAATGTTAAAAAAATTGCTGGTGCACTTAGTGAAGAGGAATTAATAAAAGAAATTAAGGACGTTCATTTAATAGGCATTCGTTCTAAAACACAAATTACCTCAAAAGTTTTAGCTGCTGCAAAAAAATTACAAGCTATTGGTTGTTTCTGTATCGGTGTCAATCAAGTAGATATTAAAGCAGCATCTAAAAAAGGGGTGGTTGTTTTTAACGCGCCCTATAGTAATACAAGAAGTGTTGCAGAACTCGTAATCGGAATTTCTACCATGCTTATCCGTCGTATTTCAGATAAAAATATGGCAGCACATAATGGCATTTGGATGAAAGAAGCCAAAGGTAGTTTTGAACTTCGCGGAAAAACTTTAGGTCTAGTGGGTTATGGAAATATTGGATCTCAAGTAAGTGTACTAGCAGAAGCTATTGGAATGAAAGTAATGTTTCATGACACCGAAACAAAACTCCCACTTGGTAATGCAGTACCTGCAAAAAACTTAAAAGAATTATTGGGCGCTTCAGATATAGTTTCGTTACACGTTCCTGAAACACCACAAACAAAAAATTTAATTAATAAAACCAATCTTAAATATTTTAAGAAGGGAGCGCTTTTATTAAACTATGCAAGGGGAGAAGTCGTAGACCTCAAAGCCCTAGCAGAAGCCATAAAAGACGGGCTTATTGGAGGTGCAGGCATCGATGTATTTCCGGTAGAGCCAGAAAAAAATGGAGATGCATTTTCTACACCATTACAAGGTTTACCAAACGTTATTTTAACCCCACATATTGGTGGATCCACCGAAGAAGCACAACAAAATATTGGTGAAGACGTAAGCATTAAATTATTTCAATACCTGGAACGTGGCATCACAAATGGTTCACACTCTGTTCCATCCATTGCATTACCACCTGTAGAAGGTGCACACCGAATATTACACATGCATAATAATGTGCCAGGTGTATTAAGTGCCATTAATACCGCACTATCTAAAAACAACATTAACATTGTTGGTCAATATTTAAAAACCAATGAAGAAATTGGCTATGTTGTTTTAGACGTAGATACTAAATTATCTAAGCGTGCATTGGAACTTTTAAAAGAAGTTAAAGAAACTATTAAAGTTCGAATGTTGTATTAATTCAGATGCTGATTTAAATTACAAAGGTATACTTATGCAATGGCAGCAAGCATAGTTTTAATATCTGCTGCATCTACTAGCATGTTTTGCATATTTTCTTGCATCGACTCTTTTGTAAATTGCATACCAGTGGGCACCAGTTTTCTTGCCGACGAATGAAATTCTTTTGCCTTAGTTACTGTTTTAATAGTGGCGATATTATTACCTCTAACGCCACTTCCTGGCATAATAATAATATTGTCACCCGCTTCGAGTACAAGTGTTTGTAATAGATCTAATGCATCTGGAGCGCTTGGCACTTGACCACTGGTTAAAATTCTTTTACAACCCGTTTCAATAATATCATGTAGACCTTTTATAGGATCATTACATCTATCAAACGCGCGGTGAAAAGTAACAGCCATAGGTGCAGCAAGATCTACCAGTATTTTAGTTCGTGCTTTATCGATACTGCCATCCGCTAATAACAATCCAATTACAATGCCCGCAAAACCAAGTTCCTTACAAATTTGAATGTCATTTTTCATGACTTCAAACTCTGCGTTCGTGTATAAAAAATCGCCACCACGGGGTCTTATAATAGGAAAAACAGGAATAGAAATTGTTTTTGCTACCACATTTAAAGTTCCATAAGATGGGGTAGTACCACCTTCATTTGGATTTTCACACAGCTCTAAACGGTTGGCACCAGCGGCTTCTGCAGCGATTGCAGATTCGATATTAAAAACAGCAACTTCAAGCATGGTTACAAAATTTGATTTCGAATAATTAAAGAATATGTTTACCGTCCACTAAAATATTAGAATCGTCAGCGGTACAAACTGCAAAGTTGAAACCTTTTTGAATACAGTATCCACCATATTCACCACGCTTATTGATAGCAATAAATCCAACCTGAATATCACGCGCTTTATCACCTTTAATTTTTATAATTCGCTCAACCGCTTTCTTACAAGCCTGCTCTGGAGAATTACCCATACGCATCAGTTCAACTACTAAATGCGATCCACAAATTCGAATCACATCTTCGCCCTGACCCGTTGCAGTGGCGGCACCAACTTCATTGTCTACAAATAAACCGGCGCCAATAATAGGAGAATCACCTAGGCGACCACGCATTTTAAATCCCTGGCCAGATGTGGTACAACTGCCACTTAAATTTCCATTGGCATCTAATGCCACCATACCAATGGTATCATGGTTCCAGTTGCCATCATCTAATTTTTTAGGAGCAAATGCTGTTTGAGATTTTAAATTGTTACCTGAGTTTTCAATATTGATAACAGGCTTGTATTCACTTTTTTCAAGCCATTTTTTATAAGAACGCTCAGCGTCTGGAGATAATTTTTCAGATTCTAATGGAAATCCTTCGGCTACAGCAAATTGTTGCGCACCAGAACCAACGAGCATTACATGGGGCGTTTTTTCCATAACACGTCTGGCCACAGATATCGGATGCTTGATGCGCTCTAAAAATGCTACCGAACCACAATTAGCAAATTCATCCATAATACAAGCATCGAGGGTAACATAACCGTCTCTGTCCGGATTGGCTCCAAGACCCACACAACAGTTTTGGCTGTTTTCGGTAACCATAACACCTTGTTCAACAGCATCGATAGCACGACCACCATTTTTTAAAACCGCCCAAGCGGCTTTATTGGCATTTAAACCCTCTGCCCAAGTAGAAATTACAATGGGCTTTTTACCAGCCGGATTATGGGTCTTACTGGTAAAACTAGAAAATGTGATGGCCGATAAACCAAGTGAACTGAGTTCTAAAAATTTGCGTCTTTGTAACATGAGGGTTAATTGTGTTAGGGTATAATGAGATTCAAATATAACCAATATAGACCCATATTTGATTAGCCAATGATTCGTCAATATTGACAGCCAAACCCTTATTTAGATCTAATATTTTAACCTATAATTAATATTATGTTAAATAGATACTTTTTACAAACAAAGCTTCTAGTCTACGACTGCCAAATGAAATGCCTTAATATTGCGCATGCATATTTTGATTGTCAACAATACTTCTATCCCGGTTCAGAAATACGGCGGAACCGAAAGAGTCATTTGGTGGCTGGGCAAAGCACTGGTTCAATCTGGCCATCAAGTTTCTTATTTGGTTGCCCCAGGATCAAGTTGCGATTTTGCAAATGTGTATACCTACAACGAATCGGTTCCATTTAATACATTAATACCTGGTGACATTGATGTGGTGCATTTAAACCACCATGTAAACGAAATTCCAAATATCCCATATATACAAACCATGCATGGTAACATTAACTATGCTATGGAATTAGATCAAAACACGGTTTTTGTTTCTAAAAATCATGCGGCTCGCTTTGGATCTGAATCGTATGTTCACAATGGCATTGACCCCATGGATTATGGTATGCCTATCTTACAAAATGAAGCAGTCAAAAACTATTTTCACTTTTTAGGAGATGCTGCTTGGCGTGTAAAAAACGTTAAGGGAGCTATTCAAATAACCAAACTAGCCCAGCAAAAATTAAGGGTTGTTGGTGGCGTTCGTTTTAATTTTAATCAGGGCATTCGTTTAAGCTTTGATACCCATGTTAGATTTGATGGCATGCAGGGCGGCGCAGAAAAAAATGAGATTATTAAATACTCAAAGGGTCTCATATTTCCGGTGCGCTGGCATGAACCCTTTGGACTGGCTCTTATCGAGAGTTTATATTTTGGTTGTCCAGTGTTTGGCACACCCTATGGTTCACTTCCAGAAATTATTACGCCAGAGGTTGGTTATTTAACAACAACAGCATCAGGGTTAGCTGATGCTGTTGAAAGTGTAAATGATTTTAATAGAAAACATTGTCACGAATATGTGATGGATAACTTTACACATATTCAAATGTCGGCGTCTTATGTACGCCTCTATGAAAAAGTATTGAATGGTGAAAAATTAAACCCAAAGGCCCCTATCATTCAATCCATACAATCCGATAAATTTTTACCGTTTAACTAAATATTAAATTAGTTGCCAAACGAATTTTGTAAGGCATCAAACTCTTTGTATTTAGCTTCGTACATATCAAATTTTTGCGGATCCTTACCTCTAAATTTATTTCTTTTAACCTCGTACAAATTAGTAAGGTAACGCGCACAGTTGTTTAATAAGTTATTGTCTCTTTTAGAACGATCTGTTTTGTCTTTTAATGCTAAATAAGCTTTTTCTAGTGCATCAATTGAAATATCAATATTTTTTTGAACTTCAACATCAATGCTTGCATTGAGCTGTTTTAATGGAGCCTGCGCGGCAGCTAACTTATCAGCTGATGCTTTATTAACAGCGGCTTTAGCTTGAGGTGTTTTTGCAGCCGCTTTTTTAGCAGCAAACTCCTCTTCGTTTGCAGTACTAATAGCACGAAGCGCTCTAATGTTTGCACTCACCTGATCATCATACTCACCAAAAATGTTATAATAAATAACACCTACGTTAAAAATGGCAGCAGCATTTGCATTATTTAATTGGAATGCTTTCTTAAATGCATCGGCAGCTTTAAGCGTGTATTTAACTTGTGTTGCACTGTCTAAATCTTTTTCTTTGTTTTTAACATTTACAAACAAATCACCAAACTGTAAATATTTCTTATCGGTTAATTTTCCAGCAGCATCTTCTGTATCATACGAAGAAGTTTTTTTAGCTAAATCATAATTGGTGTCAATAAAATCAACTTCATAATCATCCCATACTTCTTTAGGGTATACTTCTTTACTTAATGCTAGGTATTTGAAAAATGAAGCTTCATTATTAATTTTAGTATAATGTTGAACAAGAAATCGATATAAATCTAAATAGATCGCTTCGTTTACTTTACTATCTGCTAGTCGGCCATAAAATTTGGCAGCATCATCCATTTTATTGGCATTCTGATATGCATAACCAGCATATAAAAGAGCTGTTGTGTCCATTGTTAATGTTGGAGAAGCAGCCCATTTATTTTGAATAATAACATCGATATACTTAATAGCTTTAACAAAATTTTCGGCAGCAGCTACCCAATTTTTCTCATTAAAAACGTTTACTCCAGATTGAAAATAAGTAGCATACATATCAAAGTATGGTTCTACCCCACCCAACTCTTTTATTTTAGCAAAACCTGCATCCAATGATGCATATTTTTCTAAAGCAGAAGCAGCTACTTCACTAGCATTAGGATATTTTGCACGTAACGCAGCGTCTTTAAAAAGTGCAGCATAGATTTTAGCCTGATAATAATAAAATTCGGCTTTGTCTTTTGCTTTAGGATCATTGGCAAGTTTATCTACTTCGATTTTTGCATCTTCCCATTTCAAAATACCAACAGCAATTTTTACCTTTTTGAAGTCTTGTGCACTCACGCAATTGGCAGCAATTGCAAGGATAAGCACTAATAAAATCTTCTTCATAACTGGAGTTTTATTAAATTATAAATTAATTAGTAATTGTATTATCAGATTCACCCTGAACATCTGTAGCAGCGTCATCAGAAGCACTAGCTTGCGAATCAGCATCAGGTGTAGTAGTTTCAACACCTTCAGCTCCTTCTATTGTTACTTCAACATCATCTTCAGACTCTTCAATTTGAGAAATAGCAGCAATTTCATCACCTTCATCAATTCTGATGAGTTTAACACCTTGCGTTGCTCTTCCCGCCTCTCTAATATCTTGAATACCTGTACGTATAGTTACACCCGATTTACAAGTGATGATTAGATCTTCTTTTTCGGTTACATATAAAATACCTACAAGACTACCGGTTTTATCGGTAACGTTAATGGTTTTTACACCCTTACCGCCCCTATTGGTAATACGGTACTCATCAATTGGGGTACGCTTACCATAACCTTTTTCACTTACCACTAATATAGTACGGGTAGCGTCTTCTTTGTTTACACAAATCATACCTACTACTTCGTCCTTTTCGTCGTCAACTTCGATACCCGTTACACCAATGGCACCACGTCCGGTAGCACGTACTTTAACTTCTTCGAAACGAATGGCACGTCCAGATTTTAAAGCCAACATAATTTCTGATTCACCATCTGTCATGCGTGCTTCTAGTAATTCATCGCCTTCATTAATAGTGATAGCATTTACGCCATTTGCTCTTGGTCTACTAAAATCTTCGAGTGAAGTTTTTTTGATGATACCTTTTTTGGTACACAAAATGATGTAATGATTTTGAACAAAATCTTTATCCGCTAATTTTTTAACCTCAATAATAGCCTTTACTTTATCGTCTGGCGGAATTTGAATTAAGTTTTGAATAGCACGTCCTTTGGATTGTTTTTCACCCTCAGGAATTTCATATACACGTAGCCAAAAACATCTACCCTTTTCGGTAAAGAACATCATGGTGTCGTGTGTAGAGGCCACAAATAAATGCTCTACATAATCTTCTTCTCTGGTTTTAGAACCTACAGCACCCCTACCACCACGTCTTTGTTGACGGTACTCGGTAGCAGAAGTACGCTTGATATAACCTAAATGAGAAATGGTGATCACCACGTCTTCATCTTCAATTAAATCTTCGATGCGCATTTCATCTGCGAGGTATTGTATTTCACTTTTACGCGCATCACCAAACTTTTCTTTTACTTCTAGCAATTCAGTTCTGATAAGCGCATAACGTAAATCTTCGGAACCAAGTAATGCTTTAAGATCTTTGATGGTGTTAATTAAACCATTGAATTCTTCAATGATTTTATCACGCTCCATACCCGTTAAACGTTGTAAACGAAGTTCTAATATTGCTTTAGCTTGTGCTTCAGATAAACCGTTTTCTTGTTTGTATAATTCCCTGGTTACTTCATCAAACATTTCTTGCTTGAGCATCCAGCGTTCTTCTTTACTACGCGCAATTAAAGTGTCTTTTGCTTCGTCTGGTGTGCGGCTCGCTCTAATGAGTGCAATGACTTCATCTAAATGATCCAGCGCTTTTAAATAGCCTTCTAAAATGTGCGCACGCTCTTCTGCTTTTTTAAGTTCAAATTTAGCGCGGCGAATCACCACATCCATTCTAAACTCAATGAACTCAACAATTAAATCGCGGAGGTTCATGATTTTAGGTTTGCCCTTTGTTAAGGCAACGTTATTGATACCGTAACTTGTTTGTAGTTCGGTAAATTTATAAAGTTGATTGATAACAACCTGTGCTACTGCATCACGTTTTAAATCAAGCACAATACGTGTTCCTTCACGCTTGTTACTTTCATTGTTAACGTTAGAAATACCTTCGATGGTTTTATCGTTAACGAGTTGACCAATACGGTCCGTTAAATTATCGCGGTTTACTTGATAAGGAACTTCTGTAATAACGATTTGCTCACGACCACTTTGTTTGGTGTCTACCTGGCATTTACCACGAAGCACAACCCTACCTCTACCAGTAAGCAAACCTTGTCTAACACCTTCCATACCAAATATTACACCACCGGTAGGAAAATCTGGTGCTTTAACATGTGTGATTAATTCTTCGACAGTGATATCGCGGTTGTCTACGTAAGCAACACAACCATCAATCACTTCGCTTAAATTGTGCGGCATCATATTGGTTGCCATACCTACGGCAATACCAGAAGAACCGTTTACCAATAGTTGCGGAATACGCGTTGGTAAAACGGTTGGTTCTTTTAATGAATCATCAAAGTTGAGTTGAAAATCAACGGTATCTTTTTCGATATCGTCAATCATGGCTTCAGCTATTTTCTGAAGGCGTGCCTCTGTGTAACGCATAGCGGCTGGTGGATCACCATCTTGGTTACCAAAGTTACCCTGACCATCTACAAGCGTATAACGCATGGTCCAATCTTGCGCCATACGAACAAGGGTATCGTAAATAGATGCATCACCGTGTGGGTGAAACTTACCCATTACTTCCCCAACGATACGCGCAGATTTTTTATAAGGCTTGTTGTAATTATTGCCAAGCTCATTCATGGCAAATAAAACCCTGCGGTGAACAGGTTTAAAACCATCACGTGCATCTGGTAACGCACGACCAACAATCACAGACATCGAGTAATCGATGTAGGCTGTTTTCATTTGCTCTTCGATATTAACCTGTATAATACGGTCGTTATCGGAGGTTTGTTCTGGTATCAAATTTTCTTCCATAATTTCTAATCTATAAACGTATCTG
>Ga0222712_10004903_pt1 | contig 13776 bp, 8 predicted proteins | sample C33_657DmetaG_FD_165043 | JGI IMG/M metagenome (GOLD analysis project Ga0222712, IMG submission 165043) | Estuarine water microbial communities from San Francisco Bay, California, United States - C33_657D | ecosystem: Environmental > Aquatic > Marine > Unclassified | place: USA: California...
CCCTTGCTTAGCAAGTATTTCATGACCAATGGAACACCACCAATATTGTGCAGGTCTTCCATCAGGTATTTGCCACTGGGCTTGAAGTCTGCAATGACAGGCACTTTGTCGCTGGTGGCCTGCACGTTGTCTTGTGTAAGGGTGAGACCAACGCTGTGTGCCATGGCAATCATGTGCAAGACTGCATTGGTTGATCCGCCCATTGTAACGATAATAGTCAGTGCATTTTCAAATGCCTTTTTGGTCATGATATCCGAAGGCTTGATGTCCTTTTCCAGCAGGAGCCTGATGGCTTTTCCTGCTTCGACGCATTCTCTTTTTTTGTCTTCACTCAGGGCAGGATTGGAAGAGGAATAGGGGAGACTCATTCCCAAGGCCTCTATCGCCGAAGACATGGTATTGGCTGTATACATTCCACCGCATGCACCCGCACTGGGACAAGAATTCATGACGATGCCCTTGAAATCAGCATCATCCAATTGACCCGCAATCTTTTTTCCCAATGCTTCAAATGCAGAAACGATATTCAGGTCTTCGCCTTTGTAATGTCCGGGGGCAATGGTGCCGCCATATACCATGATGGAAGGCCTGTTCAAGCGACCCATGGCCATGATAGACCCTGGCATGTTTTTATCACAACCCGGTACAGTAATGAGTCCGTCATAATACTGGGCACCACAAACAGTTTCAATGGAATCTGCAATCACATCACGGCTTACCAATGAATACCGCATGCCATCTGTTCCGTTGGACATGCCATCGCTCACGCCAATGGTATTGAAGGTGAGTCCTACAAGGTCGTTGGCCCAAACACTTTTTTTGATGTCTGCCGCCAATTCATTCAGGTGCATGTTGCAGGTATTGCCATCCCAGCCCATGCTGGCGATGCCCACTTGTGCCTTGGCAAGGTCTTCATCTGTAAGACCGATGCCGTAAAACATGGCCTGTGCCGCAGGTTGGGTAGGGTCTTGGGTAATGGTTTTGCTGTATTTGTTCAATTCGGTCATGGTATGTTTTTTATATAATCGTTGATTTTCTGATTTGAATATTGGCCTTGTGGATGGCCTCATCCGTTTTGTTCATGATGCAGTCACAGACCAATTCTCCGATGGTTGAAGTGAAATAGAAATTGATCGGATCAATGTCTTTGGTGACAAATCCATTCTGGGTTGTCCATTCCACGGCATGCCTGATCGTATCGGCTTCTTCTTTCATGTCCAGATGATCCAGCATCATGGCAGCAGAAAGAATGGCACCAATGGGATTGGCAATGTCTTTGCCTGTGGCTTGTGGGTAGGAGCCATGGATGGGCTCAAACAAAGCAGTTCCTGTGCCGATTGATGCCGAGGGCAACATGCCCAATGATCCAGCCAATACACTGGCTTCATCGCTCAGGATATCACCAAACATATTTTCTGTCAATATGATATCAAATTGTGCAGGGTTGATGATCAGCTGCATGGCTGCATTGTCTACATACATGCAATGCAATTCAACCTCAGGATAATCTGCAGCCATTGCTGTGACGGTTTTTCGCCAAAGCTTCGATGTTTCCAATACATTGGATTTATCCACCAAGGTTAATTTGCGCTTTCTCTGTTGTGCATGGCTGAAGGCAAGATGAGCAATCCTCGTGATTTCATCTTTGTTGTAAATGCAAAGATCTGATGCCTCTGTTCCGGCTGCATTCAACTCTTTTTTTCCAAAATATATTCCACCCGTCAATTCTCTGTAGATGACAATGTCTACATGCTCCAGTAGGCTTGATTTAACAGGAGACAAATGATAGAGAGAAGCATAGGTTGACACTGGTCTGATGTTGGCAAATAGCCCAAGTTCTTTTCTGATTTTGAGCAAACCCTGTTCAGGTCTAACTTTCGCAGATGGATCTAGATCATATTTGGGATGACCCACAGCTCCCAGCAAAATGGCATCTGCTTTTTTGCAAAGGTCGATGGATTCTTGTGGAAGCGGATCTCCCGTCTTGTCGATGGCATCTGCACCCATCAATGCAAAGCTATAAGTGAAGTGGTGCCCAAACTTTTTTCCGATTGCATCAAGCGCACGTATGGCCTGGTTCGTAACCTCTGGTCCGATGCCATCTCCTGGTATGATTGCAATGTGTTTATTGGCGCTCACTATTGTTTGTTTTTTTCAAGGTATTGTACCGCAAGCGAATGGAGGTTTGCATCCTGTACCTCTTTGATGGTGTCTGCCAATTGCAGAAACTGTTCATACAAAAAGTCGATATCGTTCCTGTTGAATTCATGTCCCAGATTCTTGAACCGATAGGCCAGTGCTGATCTTCCGCTCCTTGCCGTCAATACAATTTTTGAGGTCTCCGCACCCACTTCTTCAGGTCTGATGATCTCATAGGTTTGTGAATCTTTCAAAAAGCCATCTTGATGAATGCCCGAAGAGTGGGAAAATGCATTGGCGCCCACGATAGCTTTGTTGGGTTGAACAGGCATGCGCATGGTTTCTGAAACCAATCTGCTCAAAGGATTGAGTTGTGTTGCATCGATGTTTGTATAAAGCCCCAGATGCGCATGTTGCTTCAAAACCATCACTACTTCTTCCAGCGCAGTGTTTCCTGCGCGTTCACCCAATCCATTGATGGTACACTCGATTTGCCTGGCACCATTCATCGCACCGGCAATAGAGTTGGCTGTGGCCAGGCCAAGGTCATTATGACAATGGCAGGAGAGGACAGCCTTGTCCACATTGGAAACATTGTTTTTTAAGAAAGCTATCTTTTCGCCATATTGGGTTGGCAGGCAATAACCTGTGGTATCAGGGATATTCACCGTTGTTGCCCCTGCTGCAATCACCGCTTCTACAACCCTTGCAAGATATTCGTTATCAGTCCGGCCTGCATCTTCTGCATAGAACTCAACATCGTCGGTGAAATTCCTGGCCCATTTGACAGCTTGGACAGCCCTGACCAGGATTTCATCCCTGTTGCTGTTGAACTTGCTTTTGATGTGTGAATCGGATGTTCCAATTCCAGTATGTATTCTTCCTCTTTTGGCATGTTTCAAAGCCAGTCCTGCCACTTCAATGTCCTTTTCCACTGCACGGGAAAGGCCACATACAGTGGCATTCTTGATGATTTTTGAAATCTCAGTCACCGACTCAAAATCACCGGGGCTGGAAATGGGGAAACCTGCTTCAATGATGTCTACACCCAGGGCTTCCAGCGCAAGGGCCAGTTCAATTTTTTCCTTGGTATTGAGCTTGCAACCAGGCACTTGTTCCCCATCGCGCAATGTGGTATCGAAGATGAAAATTTTTTGATCTGCCATGATGTTCTTTTTGCCATTTCGCTTCACGTTGGAGTGAGTCTATTTGGCCTATATGCCAAGTTAAGGCATTCATTTTTTCTTTTTTACCCAAAATGCGTCGTAATTTACGCTGTGTAAACGCCATGGATTTTGCTGGAACGCATATCCGGCAAGGATTTTACTGAAAGACAATTACGATGCCTAACCGGTCTGCTGACGAACTTTTTTTGCTCATCAAGACCCTTGAAAAAGGGGAAAAGCGAAATTTTAAGCTTTATGTGGGGAGGAATGCCGCCACTGATGACCTCAAAATCATCACATTATTTGATGCCATTGATAAGGCGGATGTTTATGATGAGGAATTGGTGCTTAAGAGGAACCCTACCATACAGAAGCAGCAGCTGTCCAACCTTAAAGCCCATCTTTACAAACAAATTCTTGCAAGCCTTCGCCTGCTCAGAAATGAGCAGTCCATTGACATGCAACTGCATGAACAGCTCGACCATGCCAGGATGCTATATAACAAGGGCTTGTATCACCAAAGCCTCAAAATGCTGCAAAAGACCAAGGACCTGGCAAAACAATACAACCAGATGACTTTTTGGTTACAGGCTTTGTTTTTTGAAAAAAAGATTGAAACACTGCACATCACCCGGAGCTTCGAAGACAGGGCAGAGCGCTTGAGCCAGGAAGTGGATGAATTGAACGAGCGATTGGCGATGGTGGGCAAGCTCAGCAGTTTGGCATTGCAGCTTTATGGATGGTATATTAAAAATGGCCATATCCGCGACGAAAAAGATGAGGCAGCCATCAGGTTGTTTTTTCAGGAAAGAATGCCGGAGAGAGCAGGGGAGTACTCGGGCTTTTATGAAAAGCTTTATTTCTTCCAAAGCCATGCTTGGTTTGGGTTTATTTTACAGGATTTTCTGACATATTACAAAAACTGCCAGCGCTGGGTTGATCTTTTTGAGAAGGAACCCCAGATGATGAAGGTTGAGCCACAACATTTCATCAAAGGGATGCACAACTTGCTGAATGCCCATTTCATGTTGCGCAATGACAGGAAATTTGACCAAGACATCAAACGCTTTGAAGATTTTTATGCTTCAAAAGAAGGCCAGGCCAGCATCAACACAAGGGTACAGGGATTTGTGTATCTCTATCTCGCCAAAATCAACATGCATTTTTTGGATGGTAGTTTTTCTGAAGGATTGAACCTCGTGCCCACCATAGAGGAGAAGCTTGTTGAGTTTGAAATGCAGCTGGACCGACACCGCACCTTGATTTTCTATTATAAAATAGCTTGTTTATACTTTGGATGCGGGGATTATGACAATACGATTGTCTACCTCAACAAAATCATCCATTGGAAGGCTGATCTGCGTTCCGATCTTCAGTGTTATGCGCGTTTGCTGCACTTGATTGCCCATTACGAGCTGGGGAATGACATCATCCTGGAAAGTCAGGTAAGATCCGTCTACCGGTTCATGTACAAAATGAAAAACCTCAGTATGGTGGAAAATGAGATTTTTTCTTTTCTCCGGAGCGCATTTGCGCTCGAAAAAGCGGTTTTGAAGGAAGGATTTATGATACTTTTTGAGAAACTTAAGCGGGTAGAAGGCAATCCCATGGAAAGCAGATCCTTCATGTACCTTGATATCCTCTCCTGGCTGGAAAGCAAAATCAAGAACGTTCCTGTACAGGAGGTGATCTCCTCTCATTTCAGGATCAGGGCCGCCGCCTTGACGAACGGGTAAAAAACAGCTTTTTTAAAAAGAAATTTATTGTTATTTCCGCTGTTTTGAGTACTTTTGCCATCCTTAAATTTGGCATGCCCCTATTTTTTTCTACCCTGTTTGTTCATAAATTATTGATTTTCAATAATATTTGATTGGCTGTAAACAGCCGGACAGTGAAGCTATAGTGGTACTAGAACATTGTAAAACAGATATCTTATTATGGCTATCAAAAGAGACAATCGCCCAAAATCTACTTTTTCAAAGATCACCATCAGCATTGCGTCCCCGGATTCCATCCTGGACAGGTCATTTGGTGAGGTATTGAAACCAGAGACCATCAACTACAGAACCTACAAGCCTGAGCGCGATGGTCTGTTCTGTGAAAAGATTTTTGGTCCAGTGAAAGACTACGAATGTGCTTGCGGAAAGTACAAGAGGATCCGTTACAAGGGTATTGTTTGTGACCGTTGTGGTGTTGAGGTAACCGAAAAGAAGGTGCGCCGTGAACGCATGGGTCACATCAAGCTGGTGGTTCCTGTAGTACACATCTGGTATTTCAAGAGCTTGCCTAACAAGATTGGCTACTTGCTGGGTATCAGCTCCAAAAAGCTGGAAAGTATTATTTATTACGAGCGTTTTGTGGTGATACAGCCAGGTATCATGGAAGATAAGGGCAAAAAGCAGGGAGACCTGCTCACAGAAGAGGAGTACCTCGATCTGTTGGATACCTTGCCCAAAGAGAACCAATATCTCCCCGACGAAGATCCCAACAAGTTCATTGCCAAAATGGGTGCTGAAGCAGTACATGATCTTCTCTTGAGAATCGACCTTGATTCATTGAGCTATACCCTCAGGAACTCTGCAGCCACAGAAACTTCGCAGCAGCGTAAAGCTGACGCCTTGAAGCGTTTGAGTGTGGTAGAGTCTTTCCGTGATGCCAATTCAAGAATCGTGAACCGTCCTGAATGGATGGTTATGCAATATATTCCTGTCATCCCACCAGAACTCAGGCCTCTGGTTCCTTTGGATGGTGGCCGTTTTGCTTCATCTGACCTGAACGATCTTTACCGCAGGGTAATCATCAGGAACAATCGTCTCAAGCGTTTGCTCGAGATCAAGGCTCCTGAGGTAATCTTAAGGAATGAAAAGAGGATGTTGCAGGAAGCCATTGACTCTTTGTTTGACAACAGCCGTAAGTCAAATGCTGTAAAGGCAGAAGGCGGACGTGCATTGAAGTCTCTCAGTGATGTACTGAAAGGAAAGCAGGGTCGTTTCCGTCAGAACCTTCTTGGTAAGCGTGTTGACTATTCTGGTCGTTCGGTTATCGTTGTAGGACCTGAGTTGAAGCTTCATGAGTGCGGTCTTCCCAAAGACATGGCAGCGGAGTTGTTCAAACCATTCATCATCAGAAAACTCATTGAAAGGGGTATCGTAAAGACCGTAAAATCAGCCCGCAAGCTGGTTGACCGCAAGGAAGCGATCGTTTGGGATATCCTTGAAAATATATTGAAAGGTCATCCGATCATGCTGAACCGTGCCCCAACACTGCACCGTTTGTCGATCCAGGCCTTCCAGCCCAAACTGGTAGAAGGAAAAGCCATCCAGCTTCATCCGCTGGTTTGTTCTTCTTTCAATGCCGACTTTGACGGTGACCAGATGGCGGTACACGTACCTCTCAGCCATGCTGCCGTTTTGGAAGCACAGCTGTTGATGCTTGCCTCACACAATATCCTCAACCCACAAAATGGTACGCCCATCACCCTTCCTTCTCAGGACATGGTGCTTGGTTTATATTATATTACCAAGGGCAAACGCAATACCGATGTTGATGTAGTGAAAGGAGAGGGAATGCGTTTCTACAGCGCCGAGGAAGTGATCATTGCCTACAACGAAGGAAAGGTTGACCTGCATGCTTACATCAAGGTGAAAACCAATGTAAGGAACGAAGCGGGTATCCTGGAGTTCAAACTGCTTGAAACTACCGTAGGTCGTGTACTTTTCAACCAATCAGTTCCTAGTGAAGTTGGTTTCGTAAATGCATTGCTCACCAAAAAGAGCCTTCGCGAAATCATTGGTAATATCATCAAGATCACCAATGTACCAACAACCGCCAAATTCCTCGATGCCATCAAGGAACTCGGTTTCCGCATGGCCTTCAGGGGTGGATTGTCATTCAATATCCAAGACCTTGTGTTGGATGTGCCTAAAGACGCGATGATAGACCAGGCTTCCGGCGAAGTTCAGGAAGTATGGGACAATTATAACATGGGATTGATCACCAACAACGAACGTTACAACCAGATCATTGACATTTGGTCAAGGGTCGATACTAAAGTTACAGAAACACTTATCCGTGCGATGGCAACTGATAAGCAGGGCTTCAACTCTGTTTACATGATGCTTGACTCTGGAGCAAGGGGTAGCAAGCAGCAGGTTAAGCAGCTTGCCGGTATTCGCGGACTCATGGCCAAACCGCGTAAGAGTGGTTCATCAGGTTCTGAGATCATTGAAAATCCAATCCTTTCCAACTTCAAAGATGGTTTGAGCGTATTGGAATACTTCATCTCCACGCATGGTGCCCGTAAGGGTCTTGCGGATACGGCCCTTAAAACGGCTGATGCGGGTTACCTTACCCGTCGTCTGGTAGACGTTGCACAAGACGTAATCATCACAGAAGAGGATTGTGGAACGCTCAGGGGTATTGCCACCAGTGCCTTGAAGGACAATGAGGATATTGTTGAACCATTGTACGACAGGATCCTTGGTAGGACTTCACTGCATAACGTATACGATCCTCAATCTGATGAGCTCCTGGTTGGTGCTGGTCAAAAGATTGACGAAGACACTGCGAAGAAAATTGAAGATTCAGGCATTGAAACCATTGAAATCCGTTCAGTACTCACTTGTGAGAGCAAGCGGGGATGTTGCGTGAATTGCTATGGTCTGAACCTCGCTACAGGAAATATTGCCCAACGTGGTGATGCCGTTGGTATCATCGCTGCACAGTCCATTGGTGAACCAGGTACTCAGCTAACCCTCCGTACCTTCCACGTGGGTGGTGTTGCGGGATCTGCATCCGTTGAATCACACCTCATCGCTAAATTTGATGGTGAAGTACAGTTTGACGGACTCCGTACCGTTAAGGCCAAGAACAATGAAGGAAAAGATATCCAGATTGTTATCGGTCGTACCGCTGAGATGCGCATCATGGATGTGAAGAACGATCGCGTTCTCATCACCAATAACGTGCCTTATGGTTCTGTGCTTGCGATCGCTGATGGCAAGAAAGTGGCCAAGGGTGATATCATTTGTACATGGGATCCGTTCAACAACGTTATCGTTGCTGAAATTTCCGGTCAGATTGCCTTCGACAATGTTATCGATGGTGTTACCTACCGCGAAGAGGCCGATGAGCAAACAGGACACAGGGAGAAAGTGGTCATTGAATCCAAAGACAAAACGAGAATTCCTTCACTCAAGGTATTGGGCAAGGACGAAAAAACATACAACCTTCCAGTTGGATCACACATCGTGATCGAAGAAGGAGATCAGGTAACTGCAGGTCAGGTTCTGGTGAAGATTCCAAGGGTCCTCGGTAAACTGAGGGATATCACTGGAGGTCTTCCAAGGGTAACCGAACTCTTTGAAGCAAGGAACCCGGGAAATCCTGCTGTAGTTTCAGAAATTGATGGTGTGGTCAGTTTCGGTGCCATCAAGCGTGGTAACCGTGAGATCACTGTTGAGGCAAAAGATGGTATTGTTAAAAAGTACCTTGTTACCCTCACACGCCAGATCCTTGTTCAGGATGGAGACTTTGTAAAAGCGGGTACGCCAATGTCTGACGGACAGGTTGCCCCTGGAGATATTCTTTCTATCAAAGGACCATTTGCTGTACAAGAGTACGTTGTAAATGAGATTCAGGAAGTTTATCGTTTGCAGGGTGTGAAAATCAATGACAAGCACGTTGAGGTTATCGTTCGCCAGATGATGAGAAAGGTTGAAATCGTTGATCCGGGTGATACCCGTTTCCTTGAGGGAGACCTTGAAGATCGTTTTGATTTCAATGTTGAGAATGACTGGATTTATGACAAGAAAGTTGTTGTGGAATCAGGTGATTCAGAAGTGTTGAAAGCAGGGCAGATCGCCAGCTTGCGCGAAATCAGGGAAGAAAATTCCATCCTTCGCAGGGCCGATAGAAAGCTCGTTGAATTCCGTGATGCAGAAGCTGCCACTTCAAGGCCAGTTCTCCTCGGTATCACCAAGGCTTCTCTAGGAACACAAAGTTGGATTTCTGCCGCATCATTCCAGGAAACAACCAAGGTCCTTTCATCTGCCGCCATCCAAGGTAAAGTGGATGACATGCTTGGTCTCAAAGAAAACGTTATCACAGGTCACCATATCCCAGCTGGTACTGGCTTGAGGGATTATGAGAACATTCTGGTAGGCAGTAAGGAGGAATACGAACTCCTTCAAACCACCCGAGAAGTGATGAGCTTTGATGAGGAAGAATAAAACACTCAAAGGGAGCAGGTAACTGCTCCCTTTTCATATTGTACTTTTAAAAAAAAACAATGAACCAAAAACTGATCAACATTATTCTCGGTGCAGGCATTGCGGTAATGCTGTTTTTACAATTGAAAAATAGCGGCAATGCAACCGGATCATCATCCTTAAAAGCAGATACCTCCCAGGCGCTGAGACTGGCATATGTTGACCTCGACAGCATCCAGGAAAAATATGTTTTCTACAAAGAGAAAATGCAGGAGTTTGAGAAAAAGAAAGAGAATGCAGACAGAGACCTCAACAACGCTTTCCAAAAAATAGAAGCAGAGAAAAATGCTTTTGCGCAAAGAGGAAATTCAATTACCCAGGCCGAGTATGAAAACTTCCAAAGGGTGTATCAGTCAAAAATGCAGAACCTCGACCAGCAAAAACAAATACTGGAAAACACTATTGCTGCTGAGGGTGCCAAAACCATGGAAGATCTGAAAAAAAGGATCAATGATTTCCTGGTAGAGTACAACAAGAAACAAGCCTACAGTTATATTTTCTCTTATTCCGCTGCGCTCAACATCCTGTTTTACAAGGATCCTGCGCAAGACATCACCAATGAGGTTGTCGCTGGTCTTAATGCTGCGTACAATAAAACGGGAGATAAAAAATAATTTAAGACTTGAATTTCTTATCTTAAATCCTGGTTAGCACAACCAGGATTTTTTATTACCAAACTAGCGATATGTCAGAACAAAACGAATTCAAACCAAGCCTAGGACTCCTCGATGCAACAATGGTTGTAGCAGGGTCAATGATAGGGTCAGGAATTTTCATTGTAGGAGCAGATATCACCAGAAATGTGGGCAGTGCAGGATGGGGTATCGCCGTATGGCTCATTACAGGAATCATGACCATCATTGCCGCTACCAGTTATGGTGAACTGAGTGCCATGTACCCCAAGGCAGGTGGCCAATACGTTTATCTCAAGGAAGCCTATAACCCTCTGGTTGGCTTTCTCTATGGATGGAGTTTTTTTGCCGTGATCCAAACAGGAACAATTGCAGCTGTTGGTGTGGCCTTTGCAAAATTTGCTGGTTATTTTTTCCCGGCATTGAACATGCAAGAACAAAATATACTTTTCACGCTGGGATCTGTTAAAGTATATCCTGCACAGCTGGTTTCTATTGCAGTGGTTGTTTTGTTGACTCAGATCAATACACGCGGGGTCAAAGAAGGTAAAATCATTCAAACAACCTTTACTGTTTCCAAATTATTGGCCTTGTTCGGACTCATCCTTTGTGGTTTTCTTTTTGTTGACCAGAGCCACTGGACAGAGAACTGGGCAACCGGGATGAATTCACAGAAGGCTTTGATTGCCGATGATGGATCCATCACCTGGGAGGCCATAGGAGGCATCACTTTATTGGGTGCCATTGCAGCGTCAATGGTGGGCTCCATCTTCAGTAGTGACTCCTGGAACAATGTAACCTTTATTGCAGGAGAGATCAAGAACCCCAAGCGCAACATAGGACTTAGTTTGTTCCTCGGAACATTGATTGTAACCATCATTTACATCGCTGCCAACCTGATGTACCTGAACGTTTTGCCAATGACTCAGATTGCCAAACCTGAAGAAGACAGGCTTGCCGTGGCCGCAGCCAGTGTTATCTTCGGATCTGCCGGCAGGGCCATCATAGCAGTGTTGATCATGGTGTCTACATTCGGCTGTATCAACGGCCTTGTAATGGCAGGTGCCAGGGTGTATTATACCATGGCACAGGACGGTTTGTTTTTCAAGCAAGCGGCAACGCTCAACAAGAATGCTGTTCCACAATGGGCCCTTTGGAGCCAGGCGGTTGTTGCTGCCTTGCTTTGTCTCAGTGGCCGCTATGGAGAATTGCTTGACATGGTTTCTTTTGTAGTGGTTATTTTTTATGTGCTTACCATCATTGGTATTTTTATCCTTAGAAAGAAAAAACCTGAAATGGAAAGGCCCTATAAAGCCTTCGGTTATCCTGTTCTTCCTTTGATCTATGTGCTCATGGGAATGAGTTTCTGTATCTTGCTGGTCATGTTCAAGCCCGAGTATACCTGGCCAGGATTGATCATCACCCTTTTGGGCGTCCCACTTTATTTTTTCGCTGTTAGATCGGCAAAGGCATAGCATGAAGAAAACGGCCATCATAGTAGCTGGTGGGTCCGGCACCCGGATGGGAGCTGATTTGCCCAAACAATTCTTGAGGATTGAAGGAAAACCTGTTTTTCTGTATTCAGTTGATGCTTTTCTTCAGGCATACAATGATATGAGGATTATTTTGGTGATGCCTTCATCCTACTGCGATTTGGCCCAATCAATACTACAAGAATTCGGGTATTCCTCATCCATTGAAATCATTGCGGGAGGGGAGACCCGGTTTCAGTCAGTGAAAAATGGTCTGGCAAAGGCCTCTGGAGATGCATTGATTTTTGTACACGATGCAGTGCGTTGTTTGGCAAGTCCGGTATTGATCCAAAGATGTGGAGCAGCTGCATCAGAAAAGGGTTCAGCCATTCCAGTTATTCCAGTCAGGGACAGCATCCGCAGAAAGGATGAAGGATCGAGTCGTTCGGTTGTGGTTCCAAGAGAAGGATTATATATTGTCCAAACCCCACAGGTTTTTTTAGGATCGCTGATTTTGCCTGCTTTTGAAATGCCTTATGATGCAGGATTTACCGATGAAGCGAGTGTATTGGAAGCATCCGGTCAACAGGTCAACCTGGTTGAAGGAGAGGAGGGCAATACAAAGATTACTTTTCCCGAGGACCTGGCCTTTGCAGCCTGGAAATTATCACTCCGAAAACAAGCTTGATCAGCTGTTTTCTTTGTTCAGTTTTGCGCGGTCAATTTTTTCCAGTATTTGATGTGCCACATCCAATGCCATGAATCCATCGTGCTCTGAAACGATAGTAGGGGTATTGTTCACGATCGCGTCCCGGAATGCAGACAACTCGGCCTTGATGGCATTGATGTTGATTGGTTCAGGATTTTCAACCGCAATGGTTCTTGCTCCATTGGGGGTTTCAATGTCAAAGCTGAAAAGGTCTTCATTTTCATCCTCGCCTTTGAGCCGGATGATTTCTGTTTTTTTGTCCAGGAAATCAATGCCGATGTATGCATCTTTTTGGAAAAGGCGCATCTTCCTCATTTTTTTCATTGAGATACGGGAAGATGTCAGGTTGGCGACACACCCATTGTGAAACTCTATCCTCACATTGGCGATATCGGGCGTTTCTGTCATTACCGCAACACCGCTGGCTGAAATATTTTTGATCTCGCTTTTAACGAGGTGAAGGATGATGTCAATGTCATGGATCATGAGGTCGAGGATTACACTCACCTCTGTGCCCCTTGGATTGAATTGAGCCAACCTATGTACCTCAATGAACATCGGCTTCAATTCTCTTCCTTTCAATGCAACAAAGGCAGGATTGAACCGCTCTACATGACCCACTTGGAATTTGACCTTGGCCTCTTCCACCAATTTCAGCAATTTTCTTGCCTCTTCCATATCATTGGCCAAAGGCTTTTCTACAAAAACATGCTTGCTTTTCCGCAACGCCATTTCGCACACGGGAAAATGGAATTGTGTAGGGGTGATCACGTCTGCTGCATCAATTTCATCCATCAGCGACTCCATATCAGCAAACCGTTTCAAACCGAATTTCTCGGCAACCGCCGCTGCTGCTTCATCATTGGGATCGTAGAAGCCGATGATTTCCGCTCCGGCAATTTCTTTCCAATTGCTGATGTGAAATTTTCCAAGATGCCCAACACCAAATATGCCAATCTTTAACATGATGGGACAAAGGTAGGAAAACTTGGATTGTAGAACTGATTGCTATGTTTTGATGCGTAGGATGTTTTAATGTTCTTAGGCGGCGGTTTCTCATTTAACGTGTAGAGTATTTTGATAAGCAGCGCAAGGATTGTCAGGCATCATGGACTATTTTTCCTGCTTCTTTTTTTATATTCAAACTATTGAAAATCAATAGAATCAATGGTTTTGAGCGATTGACACAACTTCCAAATCTTATTTGAGTATTTATTTTAAAAAATAGTTGCTTTAAATAGCAAATGAATAAAACAAAACCCCTAATTTTGCACTCCCAATTCGGTTGGGCAGTTTTGCAAGAAGCTGAAAGATCTTTGAAAGTTTGGAAAGCAGTAACACTCAAATAACCGTCGTAAGATGGTTAGAGGTAAGGTAAGACGCAATTAT
>Ga0222712_10004905_pt1 | contig 13775 bp, 12 predicted proteins | sample C33_657DmetaG_FD_165043 | JGI IMG/M metagenome (GOLD analysis project Ga0222712, IMG submission 165043) | Estuarine water microbial communities from San Francisco Bay, California, United States - C33_657D | ecosystem: Environmental > Aquatic > Marine > Unclassified | place: USA: California...
ATATTCTTCTCAATTACATAAAATAGCTAGAATAACTTTTGATTGGGATTCTAACTACAACCAGGAAAATCATGGCATATTTTCTACAGACATTAATGGAAGTTATACGGATAGTATGTCCCTTAACTCATTTAATGATATTACATTAAGACTTGATAGTAATGATAATAATACTAACTCTTATTTAAGAATATCAAACAATACCACAGGAAACGGAACTATAGCTTGGATTGGTTATGAATCAGGTATGAATCAAAACTACTTTAGTGGTAGTGTAGGTATTAGTACGGGCCCACGTACAGATGGATATAAACTTAACATGGGAGGTTCAATACACCTTAATGGCAACTCAGTAGACTATGTAGGTTCATTATATTTTAATAATGCTGGTCATATACAACCTAATGCAGGTTCTTATGGTGCACTTCAAATGACAAACAGTAGAAATGGTTGGGCAGGTATTAGATTTGTAGATTCAGATAATAATCTTATGATGAACAGTAATGAATCTGGTCATTATAGAAACGGATACGGTTGGCAATTTAGATGGTATAATGGTTCAATGTATGTTTCTACAAACTCTTATGGAGGAGGTAATGAATATACTGTAATACATAGTGGCAATATTGGGTCTCAATCTGTAAGTTATGCATCAAATTCTGGTAATTCAACAAATACGGCAAGAGGTATCATTGAAGATACACGTAGTGGACAAAGAACACCTAATGATTATACTGATTATAGAGTTTCTTGGGAATTTACTAACCAAATTGTAAGTGGATGGCATAGTGTAATGACTTTACAAGGTTGGCATGATGGCTATGCTGCATGGCAAATTATAGGTCCTTCTGATTCAGCACATGAAAACTGGTATTTACGTTCAGGTAATAATACAAGTTGGAACTCTTTAAGAAGTATTATTCATTCAGGTAATATAGCTTCTCAAACAGTTAGTAACTCTGATATGGTTGACGGTTATCATGCTTCTAACTTTTTAGGATTTCAAGGTAATTCATATTATCAAGCTAATACTTGGATACAGTTAAATGGATACCATGGGTTATATGCTCCATCGGCAAATGGTGCTCATTGGATGCCTAATAATGCTTCAACATACACTACATGGAGAATAGCTGGTTCTAGAAATTCATATAGTGGTGTATATGATGATTATAGTGGTGTAAATATGTTAATGTTTGATAGTGGAGGCAATGGTGGAGCTTATAGAGAAAATAATGGTAGATGGTATTGGTATCATCACCTAAGCAATAACTGTACAGGTATTTCAACATCTAGCACATCATCTTCATACAGAGCTTATATTGGTGGAGCGTTATATGCTGAAGGAGATATTGTTGCTTATTCTGATGTTAGAAAGAAAACAGATATTGTTACTATAGATAATGCTTTAGAAAAAGTTACTAACTTACGTGGAGTTTATTATACCAGAATAGATGATACAGCACGTGGTAGACAAACTGGTGTAATTGCTCAAGAAATAAATGAAGTTCTACCTGAAGTTGTTACTTATGCAGCTGATGTAGATGAGTATGGGGTATCTTATGGAAATATAGTAGGTGTGCTTATTGAAGCTATTAAAGAGCAACAGTTACAAATTGAAGAACTACAAAACAAGTTAGATAATGTCTTATCAAGTAGATAGTTATGGTAATGCTTATTTTCCTGCAGGCGTATCTGTAGCTTCTATACCTGCTACCACCGGTACGCAGAATAAAGTTCTTGTACCCGGACCAGGTGGACGGATATCATCTGCTTCTATAGCACAGCTTATTACACAGAGTGGTGGTAATCTTGTAAGTTCTGTGTATGGTAGAACCGGTGCTGTAGTAGCCCGCCAGGGGGATTATAACACAGACTTAGTTACAGAAGGCCAGGCTTTATACTTTACAGATAGTAGAGCTAGAAAAGCTTTAAGTGTTACTACATTTAATACATCTGGTCCGGCTACTTATGATAGCACTACTGGTATAATCAATATACCACAGTATGGATCTGGTATTGTAGGAAACTATGTACCTGTAACAAGGACTATTACTATTAACGGGCAGACAGCTGATTTATCTGCTAATAGAATATTTAGTATAGACTCAATGGTTTACCCATCTGCCGGTATACCTGTATCTAATGGAACAGCATGGGGAACTAGTATAGTTAATAATTCTACTAACTGGAATACCGCTTATAGTTGGGGTAATCACGCACTTGCCGGATACTTAACATCATTTACTGAAACTGATCCTACAGTTCCATCTCATGTTAAAGCTATCACCACTACAAATATTAGTAATTGGAATACAGCGTACACTTGGGGCAACCATGCGTTAGCTGGTTATCTAACTTCTTACACAGAAACAGATCCTATATGGACGTCAGAAAAAATAAACTATTATACTAAAACACAAGCGGACGGAAGATACTTACAATCTTTTACAGAGACTGATCCTATTTGGACATCTGAGAAAGCTAACTATGCTTTAAAGACATATGTAGATACAAGTATAGCTAATCTTGTAGACGCAGCTCCAACTGCACTTGACACTCTTAATGAGCTTGCAGCTGCATTAGGAGATGATGCTAACTTTAGTACAAGCATTACTACGTTAATAGGTACTAAAGAACCAGCTATTACACCAGGTACCACAGCACAATACTGGCGTGGTGATAAGACCTGGCAAACTTTACCTATCTACACACTTAGTGGATTAGGTGGTGTACCTACTAGTAGAACATTAACTATCAATGGTACATCCTACGATCTTTCTGCTGATAGATCGTGGAGTATTACTTCTATGATTTATCCATCAGCTGGTATTGCAGTTTCAACTGGTACAGCGTGGGGAACATCAATTACAGATAACTCATCTAATTGGAATACTGCTTACGGATGGGGAAACCATGCATCAGTAGGATATCTTACAAGTATAACTTCTTTGCAAGTTACTAATGCTCTTGGGTATATTCCTTACAATAGTTCAAACCCAGCAGGTTATACCTCAAATACAGGTACTGTCACTGGGACTGGTACAACTAATTACCTTTCTAAATGGACAGGTTCTACATCTATTGGTAATAGTATATTATATGATAACGGAAGTGCTATAGGTATTAACACAGCTTCTCCGTTTGAATCTTCAGCTTTTAAGTTAGATGTAAATGGTGGAGTAATTATTAAAAATACTTCAGGTGTACCTGCACAGTTAATATTAATAGATTCTAATCCTGCAACAGGTGGTAATAATGGATTTGTTCAACTAGTAGCTGGTGGTAATACTGCTACAGCATTTGGTCAGTGGCAAACATATTATGGTACATCTATTGCTTCTGGTACATTAAGACTTCAGCCAGCAGGTGGTGTTGTACTAGTAGGATCTTCAACAGCTATTACAGGAGCTGGTTTATTACAAGTTGCTGGTGATGTAAATATTACAGGAACATTTAGAGTTAATGGTGTAGCAATTAGTTCTGGTACAACATTAAATGGAACAGGGTTTGTAAAAGTTTCAGGTACAACTGTATCTTATGATAATAATACATATTTAACTTCTTTGCCATCTCATAACCATGATGGAAGATATATTAGACTTGATACTGTAAATGAACAAGATGGTATTGTAGCTCACTTTAGACCAACTACATCTGGTGGTTACACCATGATGAAATTTGAGTCCAAGGTTAACCAAACTTCAGATTATGGTTGGATATTAATGCAGGATGATTCTGCTAATACAAATGGTGCTCCAACTACTGAGGACATTAGAATGACTATTGGAGTTTTTAATGATTTTCAAGGACCTGGAGTGCATTCTGATGAACTTTGGTTTCAAGGTGGTGCAAGACTTGTACAAAACGTAGGATCGTGGGATTCAGAATATAATACTATTATTGGTACACCTGCTGCTAAAACTAACGGTACTACTTATGAATGGAGAATAAACAATAGTTCAGTAATGGCTATTAGTTTTGGTGGTGTTTTATCTGTTGGTGGTAATACAGTATATCATGCAGGAAACTTGACTAATTTGAACCAGCTTACAAATGGTCCAGGATATCTTACTAGTATTACATCTACACAAGTAACTAATGCTTTAGGATATATACCATACAATAGTACAAATCCAAGCGGTTATATAACTGGATACACAGAAACTGATACACTTTCCTCAGTAACTGGTAGAGGTGCAAGTACAAGTACCGCTATAACAATAAATGGTATTGACTCAGCTTTAAAAGTTCAGCATGATGGTACTTCTACAGCATGGAGAGGTAGGATAGGTTCATTTAATGCTAGTGCTGATAAGTCATCTTTTCTTGGAAACTATACAGGTAGACCTGGTGTATTTGGACACAATAATTCACTATCAGCTTGGGCTGAACTTTATGTTAACACATTAGGGGTATACGGTCAAGGTACTTTATATTTATCTTGGTTTACTTATGTAAAAGCAAATGGAGGAGATACTGACTATGCTATTTGGCATGCGGGCAATCTAACTAATTTAAACCAATTAAGTAACGGCCCAGGTTATATTACATCATCAGCAACATCATTAACTTTAACTGGTAATTTGACTGTATCATCTGGAAATGCTACAGGAGGTGGTATTATATTAGCAGATGATGGAGACATAGTAGATCTTAATGATGCTTATTGTTCAATGAGATTTAGTGCTGGTGTAAGAATATTTTCTGCAAATAGAGGCGGTACACCAGTAATTACATTATCAAATACTGGAGCTATATCAGGAAGCAGTGTAGCAGCAGGAAATATAACAACAGGTGTTAATGGTAGTCATATTGTACAACGTGATGCTAATGGTTATATTTATGCTAATCATATTAATTTTAATACAACTGAAACAGAAAATCCTACTATTAGTAGCTTTATTACTTCTAATGGTGATGGGTGGTCTAGAAAATCTACATTAGCTCATGTTAAAAACTCTATTCGTGGTATAGCCGATGGTACTTGGAGTATTAATATTGCAGGTTCTGCAACAGACTCATCTACTGATTTTTTACATAGTAACAGAGATTTTCCAAGTGGTACTTTAATACAAACTAATATTAACTATGCAGTAGAATATGGAGATCCTTGGGTTTTAGAGATTAGAGGTTTTGGATATAATGGAGCACCCCCTTTTGATATCCAATTAGCTGGATATATTTATTATAATACAATTATTAATCAAGGAGGTTATTCTAATGGAACTAATATTAGTGGATTAAGAGCTATTAACTATAATGGTAATTTGTGTTTTTGGTTTCCATATCAAGGATATTGGCAAGGTTATAATGTAAAAGTATATGTTCCTTATGGTGGACGACAATCTAATAGAGTAACTAGTATTTCTAATACTGGTCAACCTACTACTGCAAAGCAAGTTGATTTTAACCTTGTACAATCTTTACATTCAAGTAATTATAATTCATATAGTCCTACACTAACTGGAGGTAATGCAAGTGGAACATGGGGTATTAACATTACAGGTAATTCTAGTAATATTACTGCACATACTATTAATCAGTCTGTAGGTACAGGTAATACACCTACTTTTGCAGGAGCTATTCTTGGATGTGGAGTATCTACTGGTAGAGGGGTTTATGGACCTGCAACATTAAATTTAATATTAACATCAAGTAGTGCAGGTAGTGATGGTGTATGTGGTATTGATTTTAGATCAGGAAACAACTATCCTTCAGATGGTGCTTCTATATATTATGAAAATAGTCAAACAGGTTCAGGAGAAGTATCAAGATTAGTAATCAGAGTAGAGAATGATTTAAATGATAGCATCTTAATGAGAGCTGGCTATCATGTTTATAATGCAAGAACTATTGATATGGCGGGTCAAGGTGCTGATAATCCAGTATTTAGATGGCAATATCTTGATAGTAATAGAATGTCTCTTGATAGTAGTGGTAACTTGGTTTGTTCTGGTGATATTACAGGATACGGTTCTCCTTCTGATAGTAGACTTAAAACAATTAAAGAAACTGTACAAGATCCTATTGATAAAATAATGAAGATTTCTGGTTACAGATTTGACTGGAATGATATAAATACTACACTTAATATTAAAGAAGATGTGGGTGTAATAGCTCAAGAGATAGCTGAAGTATTACCAGAACTTACTAGAACTAATGAAAATGGATACATGAGTGTTCGTTATCAAGGTTTAACAGCTTTGTTAATAGAAGGTATGAAAGAGCAGCAGTTACAAATAGAAGAGTTGAAGAAAGAAATTAAAGAACTAAAAAATAAATAACATATGGCTTTACCATCATCAGGTGCTATAAGCATCAGTCAGATTAGAACAGAACTTGGTACTAGTTCTGGTAGTCTTAGAACATTATCATCATTAGCGGGTAAATCTACACCAGATGCTATGAGTGAGTTTTATGGATACAGTGCTTGTCCAGCTTATGGTACATACTACTCACAGTATTGTAGTGGATATAATTTATATTACACATACCATAACGGATCATGTGGATACTATAGTTCACTATATCAATCTAACTCTACAACTTGTGGATATTCAGCTTGTACAACATGGTATGCCGGATATTCAGGATATTTCACGTATGTAGATTGTAATGGTACAACTCAATATCCTTATCTTGAAGCTAACCAATCTGTGTGTGCTCAATCAGCATATGGTGGAATGATTAATTCAGGTAATGCATGTTTTGGTTTTGAATAAACTTTTAAATAAAAATATATATGTTAACTTACTACAAATTTAATCAGTCTTATTTTAGACTAAGTTCTGACAACAGTTTTTTTGAACAAATAAATAATTTTTCTAATGAGAAAGTTATTATTTATGGACAGATTGCTCAGTCTGTTGAGATGTTAAATGAGGCTAAACTTAGAGATAACTGGGTCGAAGTTACACAGGAAGAGTACAATATTGTAAAAACAGAAGTGTTAAACTTTTTGTCTGCCAATTAGTCATCCACATTTGTGGATAACTAATTTGGTCCAACAATTGTATATCTTTGTATATTCGTAACAGATTAATCTAAAAATTTAAAAACACATGGAAAAAATTTCTTTGAAACTGTTTGAGTTCTACAATCTAGATGCAGAACTTAATGGTTTAACCAACCAGCAAACTGGTGAAAAAATTGCTTCTGGTCTTATCCAGGAAAAACTATCTTTAGTTACTAAGTACTGGTTGACAGAACTAGGTAAGAAAGTGGCTGCTGAAAAAGCTGCTGTAGAAGAACTAAAGAACGACCTTATCAAGAAGTATGGTAAGGAAGATGACAAGGGTGGTATCTCTATCCCTATGGTTATTGAAGAGCTTGACTCAGAAGGTCAACCTATGAAAGACGTAGATAAGGATGGTAACTGGTTTACTAAGAAGATTATCAACCCTGACTTTCAATTGTTTGAGAAAGAGTTTAACGACTTGCTTCAGACAGAAAAAGAGTTGGAGTATAAAGCTTTTACTCTTGAGGATTTTGAAAAAGTGGAAACCTCTGAGAACTACGGTACATTCTTTAAGCTTATTAAGGTTGAAGAAACTAAGGTGGTTCCTTTGAACTAACTCCTGTCCCTCTTTATATATAGAAAAGACCATCCCATCTGGGGTGGTTTTTTTTGTTATTTCCACAAAAATAATGTATATTATATTGTAGACTACTTAAAATCTAAACATAACTAGTATGGCACTAAAAATCACAACCCAGATTGGTACCGATAAAGGTATTACATCTGAGGCTTATGTAAGAATAGCTGATTATCAGATCTCTAAATATGGATCTGCTAACTTCAGAATTGAACTTTTTCAAAGTCAAGCTGATGCAACTCCTGCATCATCTTACCCAGGAATGGGTGGTGGTACAGCTCGTAACCAACAAATTGGTGAGAGTTTGTACGTTGCTTTAACTAAACAAGTAGAAGAAACTATTACAGTAAAACGTATGGTTCCTGTACAAGTAGAAGTTGAAGAAGAAGTACCAGGTGTTCCAGATGCTGACGGTAATCCTACAACTACAACTGTTACTAGAACTCGTACAGAAATGCAAGAGCAAGATGTAGAAGAAACAATCACTAAGACTGTTCCTGACTTAGCTTCTGCTGAAGGTGTTGATGTATTTGAGTTTGGTTACGGTCATTTAAAAATGAAACTAGAAGGTCTGTTTGGTGCAGACAACGTGGTTGATTGTTAATAACTTATTGATATCCAATACATTATGTTACCTACGAAATCTAATACTGCTGATCAGGGTTGCTCCCCAGTATCTTCAAACTGTGTCATATGGCAAGGTCCAGACTTGTCATGTATTAACCTCTGCAACGGTGACACTATATCAAGTGTAGTATACAAGGTAGCAACGGACCTTTGTACGATTAAGACATCTTTAGATTTAACTAATCTGGACCTAGCATGTCTCGTATCTTTTTGCTCGTCCGTAAATCCTGCTCCAACTACTAAGACCCTGTCAGCAGTATTGGATTTCATTATTGATAAAGTATGTTGTCTTAATGCAAAAGTAGACGCTCTACCTGCGGGTGGTGGTTCTTCTTATACAGAACCAAATCTTGCATTACCTACATGTCTTCAATATACAGATCCTGGTACAGGACAAGTTATTACCACCTTAGTTCATAATCAATATACACTAAGACTTGGTACCCAATTTTGTAGTTTGAAAGCTACAGTAGATAGTCATACTACTACTTTGTCAGCTTACAATACTAGAATTACTGCTTTAGAGAATGCTCCTGCTGTAACTCTTCCTTTAGTAACTCCTAATTGTATTCTAACTCCTGGTACACCTACGGCTATGAATTTAGTTCTTGATGAACTAGAAGCTCAGTATTGTACACTAAGAGGAGTGTTGGGAACAAATACTGCATTAACAACAGCGGTTGCTCAGCAGTGTCAAGGACTAGGAGCATCTAATGCTTTAAGTGCCACAGGAACCATTAGCAGTCTACCTGGATGGAATGCTACTTCTACTACAATTGCATCTGCAGTTCAAAATCTTTGGGTTGTATTATGTGATATGCGTCAAACAATTTTTGATCTTAAAACTTCAGTTGGTGCTACAGATTGTTCTGCATTTCTTCTTGGATTTAGTGCAGCAACTAATCAAGACCGTACTCAAGTTACTGTATTTTTTAATGGTGGTGGTACTGTAATTCCTTCTGGATTTACTAACTGTACAGCTCAAGGATCTAAAATCACTATTAAAGATGCTTCAGGTAAAACATATACTGATTTTGTAAATCTTGTAACAGCTGTTACAGATACTGATGGTATTACATACACTGTTTCTGGAGCTGCACTTAATACTTCACAAGCATATACAATTACTGTAGAAGGATGTCTTACTAAGAACGGTAACAGTTGTTCTAAGACAGCTACATTTACAGTTGCTGTACCTTGTCCAATTATTTCATCAGTAACTGCAACACTAACATAGTATGAACGTAACATTAGCCTGGACACCTGGCGTAGGGTCTACATCTCAGAGTGTGCAATATAAACTTGCAACAACTACTTCATGGACTACTTTTAGTACTGTGTCGGGTACAACTGCTACGGTGAATGTTACTGGACTTAGTGATAATTTAATTTATGATTTTAGAATCACTACTGCTTGTAATGGTGGAACATCTACAGTAAGTCCTACTGTACAAAAGATTAATATAATTTGTCCAACGGTTACTATAACACCAGCTTCTACAAGTTTGTCTTATAGTTTTCCAGAGATTGGTGGATCAGTGACAACTTATTCTGTTAAGTTATTTGACTCAACAGGTAACTCAGAACTAGCTTCACAAACTCCTACAGGAACTACAACTCTTACAGGAACTTTTAGTAGTTTAACTGCTAGTACAACTTATAAACTTAGAGTGATTCCTACAGCAGGAACATTTACTAAAACTGATTGTGCGTTTACAACTGGTGTGACATCTGCTCCTCCTGTATGTAACGCTCCTACAAACGTAACTGCTGAATTAACAGCTCAACCATAATATAAACTTTTAATAATATAAGACTATGTCATGCGGTTGTAACGATACTCCCCTACCATTAGGTAACTGCAACGATGGTTGTGCAGATTGCCAACCTACTAACGCAATTAATTTGACACCATGTGTTGGTGGAGAAGTTTGTGATGAACTTATTGTAGCTGATTGCACCAAGTTTATTGGTTCAAATTTACCTGCATTATCTATTTTAGATGGTGATAGATTGACAACTGTATTGACTAAGTTACATAAAGTTGTTAATTCATTATTAGTTACTCCAATTGCTAGAATCAATTATACAGCTACTTCAACTACTACTACACCAATGGTAGTAAGATATTTAGGTTTAGGTCCAATTTATACATCAGCTGCTGGAGCAACCGGATCTACTACAACTATTGTTGTAGGTTCAACTACAGGTCTTGTTGCTGGCATGACTGTTGAAGTTACTGCTGGTGTTGGAGCTTTTCCTGCAAACACTACAGTTGTTTCTGTTACTAATGCTACAGCTTTTGTAGTTTCTGCTGCACCGACTACAGCATTGTCTGGTGGTGCTACAGTTATTACTGCAACAGGAACTGATCATCAAATATTTACAATTACAGTAGTTCAAGGAACACCAAGAATATTTAGAGCATTTGTCGGCTCACCAGTTAAAGTGAGTGGTACAGGTACAATTCTATAATAAATAACCATATGCCAGTAGCACCTTGTAATGTATTAAAGACTTTAACTATTCAGTATTCTACAGCTAGTATTATGCCTGATAGTGGATATACTGTTCAGTGGAAAATTGTAGGAGATGATGTTTGGTATACAGAACCTAATAAAAGAGCTAACCCTATTGTAATATCTGGAGTACCAGCTTGTTATCCTTTAGAAGTTAAACTATTAGTTGATTGTGGTTCAGGTTTAGAAGTAGTCGAAACATTTGGCGTACAAGGAACTGGTGGTTCTGTTTGTTACGAATTTGAACTTCTTGATAATGCTGAATACTCATATACACCATGCGGTGGTTCAACAGCTGTAACAGTATTTAATTCTACAGGCTTATCAACACCACAAATAGTATGTGCCATTGACGGATCAGTTAGTGGTGGTAGCTACACTCGTAAAAATCAATGTTTAGGATAATTAGATGGCTAATCAATTAACTATAAATTTTACTGCAGCTAGTCCAGCACCGTCTGGAGGATATCTAGTTAGATATTGGGAAACTAGTACACCTGGAACAGTATTAACTACAACTGTTACAAGTAGTCCTGCCGTTATAAGTAATTTATCTGGATATGATTATACTGGTACTATTGAGTCAGTTTGTAGCTTTGGTAACTCTACTAGAGTAAACTTTACAGACGTTGTTTGTAATGTAACATTTAATATTTCTTCTACATCTCCAACTAATCAGCAAGGTACTAATGGTACTGCTACAATTAGTAATATTGTAGGCGGTTCTGGTTCATATACATATAGCTGGAATACATCTCCTGTACAAACAACAATAACTGCTACTGGTTTAACTGGTGGTCAAACATATATTGCTACTGTTACAGATACTATTACGGGTTGTGTAAATACAGAAAACATTGTAATTGGTGAAACAAACTTTACGTTTGATGCTGATTACATGGTAGTAACTTATCAGTTTACTAATGGTACAGACTTAGATACACGTACAAGAATAGTATCTATTGATGGTACAACTTATGCTGATCAAAATGGTCAAGGTAAACATATTGGTTATGGTCAGTACTTAAGAACTCCGCAATCTGCAGGGTATATAAACAGTGGTAATGTTTGTGATATGGTTGTTAAACCATTAGCAATGTGGGGTGGAGATAATCTACTTCAAGGTTTTGAAACTGTATTAATTGACTTTACACAGCTTGGAGCTGGTCAAAATGAGGTAGTAATTGATTGTCGTGCGTTATGGTGGGTAACTTTAGGTACTAATCCTGTTAATATAAGTTTTACTCTTTATAAAGGAGGATGTATGATTAAGCAAGGTCCTTCTCCAGGTAGTCCAGCATTTGGTTATACTAACCCTACAGCTACAGCAACTTTAGTAGGAACATCTGCAAGTAAAGTTATTACAGCTAGAAATAATGGCGGCACGGCTACAGGATCTTCTGATTTAGAAAGTCCTAATGTTAATGCGGCTATATCAAGAGGTCAGCGTTTAGCTGTTATTACATATAACAGATCTACAAACGTAGGTAACATAGATACTAATGATACAACAACACCTGTCGTATAATGAAAGAATTAACAGCTATAGTAGAAAATAATTTAGGAATGGATAATGTAATCCATGCTTCATATGATCTTAACGGTTCCCACTATACTATTTATAAAGAATATGATGGTATGAAAAACGTGGTAATGAAAGATTATAATACACTTAGTCCATTCTTTAATAATCTTATTGAAGCAGATAACTGGATAAATACTAATTCATAATGCCAACTTTAAATATAACTTTTCCAGCAGTAGTACCGACTCCTTCGTTGGGGTATAGGGTAAAGTATTGGCCTACTACTAATCCTTCAGACGTAACTACAACTCTTACACCTACAAATTTATTAATAGTTACAGGATTAACAGAATCATCGTATACTGGTACTGTAGAAGCAAATTGTGGTGGTGGAACTTATGGATCACCAAGGAGCTTTACTACAGTAGTTTAAAATATAAAAAAGTCAGTGGTTTTGTTGGTTTCCATCTGGCAAACAAGACCCCTGGTGTTTCTACATCGGGGGTTTCTTTTTAACCAATGTTAGTAAGTTGTGTATAAAAAATAATTAGAGTAATAAATTACATCTAGCTTTATACACCATATACCAAAATACAACGTATGACACTAATCAACCAGGTGTATGGCTCCTTCAAATGGAAAAAAACAGATGAGTTCTGTGCCATAAAATTAGGGATTTCTTTAGAGAAATACCAAGAAATCAAAAAACAAATTTTACAAACTAAGAGTCTTTTACAAGACGAACTGGACACACAACTAATAAACTTTGCTGGACAAAGAATGTTAGAACTCATTGATGATGAGGCAATTAAGTCACAGTACATCACCCAACTTGAGGATAGTTTAGTAGATGCTATCAATCAGAACAAAGAGAAGGTGGTAGAGTTTAAAGAAAACTTGGATGATGGTACAGCAGAAATAAAAGGTATAGCCTTTGCTGAACCTAAGAGTCCAGAAGAAATTATTAGAATACTTAAGATAGACACTGATAAGTGGAAGCTTAGTTCTTATTGGAACAAACAGCACAAAGATTACTGGTTGGTTTCTGCCATGGTCACTCAGAAACAACTGGAGCCGAAAGACTTTTTAGCTGAAACGTTAAAGTCATTTCAACCTGTATATAAACCCGTTGCAGAGGTTTTTACAAATGAAAGTTTTGACCAACCTACGGTGGGGATCTTGTCTATACAGGATCTCCATTTTGGTAAAGAGGGTAACCTATCTATAGTAGATGACTTTAAAGAAAGCATTAAAAGTCTTGTACTAAGATCTTATCATGCTCATAAAGTAGAAAAGATCATATACGTAATTGGAGGGGACCTTCTTAACATGGATACCTTCAGTGGACTAACTACTAAGGGAACACCAGTAGACTCTGATCTTAGAGCTCAGGATGCCTATAATGAGGCTTTTGATGCAATGTTCTGGTCAGTTAACTTTATCAAGCAGTTCTGTAAAGAACTAGAGGTGGTTTACCTACCTGGTAACCATGACCGTTTATCTTCC
>Ga0222712_10004906_pt1 | contig 13775 bp, 29 predicted proteins | sample C33_657DmetaG_FD_165043 | JGI IMG/M metagenome (GOLD analysis project Ga0222712, IMG submission 165043) | Estuarine water microbial communities from San Francisco Bay, California, United States - C33_657D | ecosystem: Environmental > Aquatic > Marine > Unclassified | place: USA: California...
TGTTGTTTTTAAACTCAGTAACTAAGTTTTTTTGGAACGGATACAAATCAAATTTAACAAGTCCAAATATAGGGTGAACAACTTTAATGTAATTTGAGATAAAATATACAGGGTCAGTTGCACATTTTTTAAGTTCTTTTAATTTTTTTGCATCAGATAAAATTTCCATTCTATTATATCCTTATATGATATATGCTATTATATGTAGTAGGAGAGATAAACCAGCTAAAGAGCTAGATAAGCTAATCTATTACTTTACCTCAATAAACATACAATATCATATAGAATATGATAGCGAAAGTATGTTTAAGGGATATAAGGCAGGAGTAGAGAAACTTAATCCAGGGAAAGATGAGTTTGTTATCTTATGCCATGATGATATTGAAATATTATCAGATAGAAACGAACTTAGAGAAATATTAAAAGAAAACCTCTTTGACAAGAAGGTAGGGTTTATTGGTCCGGCAGGAACTACGTATTTAGCTCCAGACGCTACGTGGTGGGACTTAGGCAGGAGACAACAGGGATTACATAGCGGATTTGTCTTCCAGGGTACTGATAATAAAACCATGACCCCTAATTACTTTGGTCCATGTAGAAATGTCGTTGTTCTGGATGGTTTATTCCTTGCTGCCAGAAGAGAAGTTCTAGATGAGGTAAATCTAGACAAACCTAAGCAGTTCCCAAATAACTGGGATTTTTATGATTTGTATTACACCTTAACTGCTTACGAAAAAGGATATTTTAATAAAACTGTGCCAATTTTAATCAGACATGTCTCTAATGGAGAGATGCGTCAGACTTGGGACGAGAATCGTCGTGCCTTCCAAAAAATGTTTAGATTACCAGTGTGGTGTAAATAATGTGTGACCTAGTATCTTTAGTTATATTTATTCTCAGTTGTTATGGTGGTGCCAATGGTATTGTCTTTTCAAGACTATTGCAACCTCTTCGTCTTTGGATTGAATTTAGTAAAGTAAATTATGATCCTGATGGAAATTTTGTTGGTGGCACAATCAGACCATCTTGGTTTGCTAAATTTCTAACTAAGTTAGTTAACTGTCCGTTGTGCGTAGGTTTTTGGCTTGGAATTATTTATTCTCTAGGAATCTATAGTCCAACTGCGAATACGATGTGGTATCCCTGGAGTTTTAATCCGGTTGCGCTTGTGTTCGATGGATTCCTAGGTAGCGCAGCGGCTTGGATTTTGCACCTTCTTCTCCGAAATCGGATGGAAGGTGCCTGATTCAACATCCACTTGAACAGTGGGTTACAGGACGTAAACCGAATTGAAGTTTAATTAGCATAATTACCTCCTAAAGTATTTAGGCACTTGGGAGTTGAATTTTTTAAAAACCTGAGTATAATGCGCCCATGACCAAGACAATCTTCTGTGACCTCGACGGCTGCCTTATCTATCACCCAAATGATTACCTAGGCTCCTTCTCTCCATTGAGGATCAGCATCCTCCATGGAACCAAGGATAAACTTTTGTCTTGGCATGTCCAGGGCTTTAAGATTATTATTACGACTGGACGCCCGGACTCGCAAAAGGAAGAGCTTGAGCGCCTCCTAGCTATTGAAGGCGTCTTCTACCACAAGTTAATTACGGATTGTGGCTCCGGCCCCCGCTACCTTATCAACGACAGAGAACCTGGAAAGCTCACCAACAAGGCATTTGCAATTAATTTAGATCGCAACGTTGGTATTTGGAATGTAGACCTTTGCCAGGATTCCGCATCATGACCTACCTCGTAACCGCACTTATAGTAACTCTATATCTGCTTGTATACGATTACTTCCTCTACAAGCGTCTTGCATACCTCGATGCAAGAATCCTAGAATTAGATATTAAGTTTTCCAAGATCGCATCAGAACTAAATAAGAAGATAGAAGATCACAAACTAGAGACCAGGAGAATCGCATGATAATGTGGCAGAATGTTACTGAAACGACACAATTTATCGAGATCCTCGGAGAGCGTGTCCCAGTTACTGTAGAAGGTATGATGTATCTGTCCTGCAAGTATAAAGCACTTGAGATGGACTACAACAATCTTGTAGATGAAATTCATGAACTAGAGCATGAAATTAAGCATCAAGAATTAACTCTAGAGAATTATTGCAGTAGCTCACAAGTATTTTTGGACCCATACTAACATGAACGAAGACGAATACATGGAAGACGAGGAGTTTGAGTTCCCCGAAGATAATCTTGAGAAGGTTATCGACTACCTTAAGGAATCTTCCGAGATGCTTAAGGAATGCCCCACTGAGGAACTTTGCGAGAAATATAAGGAAATGTTCCCCCCCAAGTTCGGAATGTATATTATGAGTGAAGCCCGCCTCATGAAACTTAACACTGAGATGATTAACGATACACTTCACCAATTAGTTAAGGATGGCCTCGTTGAAATGTCCTGGGATGATAAAACCAACGATTTCGTCTTTTTCATGAAGGAAGATCCCTACCTGCCCCCAACTAGCTCACTCTAAATAAAGAGTGCGTGGGGGCGTTTTTCATTCGACTTAACAGCACAAAGCCAAGCATTCGTGACGGCAACTTTATCTTCCCATATCTCAGTATCTAATCTGAAGGACTGGAATCTAACGTTGTTCTCTTTGATATACCTGGCTTTGTCTGATCTAGTATAGTATTGGAAATTATTTTCATTCCAGAAGCTTATGTTTCTTGGATCTTGGAATGCACCTCTACCATCAGTTGAAGGCACCTGAATGAATACCCAGCCCCCATCAGCTAGCATACGGTAGATTTCCTTCATAATAAATAACTGACTTCTAAAGTTTTGTAGTGTGTGATTTAAAATTAACACACCTACCTTACTAGTGGGAACATTGATCGGGCTGTTCAAACTCTGTTTGATATCAGCATCCTCATCAAAGACAGTTATGTATCCGGGCTTTGCGTATGCTTTAGGTCCGATTTCCACTTTGAATAAGCCTCTTAGCTGTGCATCCCTCTCAGCTAATTGTAGAGCATACTTGTGGAATAGATCCACCGTCATCGTCTGAATTTTAGCATTGCGTTCTAACCAAGTATTATCTCCCGTAATTCGGTAAACATACAAAGGTTCAGGTACGTGCAAAAATTTAGTCTTGAGATAAGTTCGGATCATAAGTTCATGATCATCGCAAACTTCTAACCCAGGATTGTGGCCTCCGATTTCCTTGTATACGCTAGCTCTCCAAGCTCGCACATGGTCAGGCGCATACCAAATAAAGGCTAGACTCCTGCTCGTAGGTTGGAAGCTATCCATGGAAATTAACTCCTTACCCCGCCACTTATATTTCTTGTAGGTCCACCCATTCACAGGATTGAATGGAACAAACTTATCTTCCATATGATAAGTTAAGTTATCCGTATACACAAACCCTACAGTTGGATCTTGGAATGCAGTATTAAGCTTCTCCAAGCAAGTTTCAATAAGAATGTCATCATGGTCAACTTCCACTAGAACATCCCCAGTTCCTAGATTAAATGCCTGGTTTTTATGGAACCCGACATTGTTATTATCTCCGGTAAATTTAAAAATCCTAACCTTAGGGTTATTTTTAATTTCTTCAGGTAGATCAGCTCTATCAGCCTTACCATTTAACCAAATAATCCACTCCCAGTCTGTATGGGTCTGGGATAGTATACTGTGATACAACTCAGTTAAAAAGGGAGTTACCTTGTGCGTAGGGGTGATTAAACTAAATTTCATATTATTCAAAGAAGAACATGTGGAACAATCTACTATCTTCTAAGGTCTGACCAAAATACTGGGTCGCAGCATGAATACATTGGCTGTCAAATATAACCAAGCGATTAAATACGTTTCCAATCGTATCCACTAATTCAAACTTGGTCTTATCATAAAACCCGCCGGAGAAAGTATTTTCCATACCCTGTTCAAATTGCCTTCTAGCCTTAGTAAACTTATTAGCATACAATGAAGTCCCACACTCAAATGGTGCATTCGGAGACAAATAAACTATCGCAGCCCAGCGTTGTAGATCAGTATGATAAACTAATGAGTCCTGAGCATTACAAGCCTGAAAGACCCCATTCATAGGTTGATTCTCCCAGGAAGTAATCTTATAATTCATAATGCCTTCAAAAGCTTCCTTGGTCCCCGGCATTACATATCTATCCTGGGTTCTCCTACCTTTATAGTATCTTATGTCATCTATAAAGTTTTGCTTCAATGCAAAGTTCCTTACTGCATATGGGTCCCGATAAAAATTATCAACTACAAAGATTCTTTTATCCTCTAAATTGGAAATCTCACTGATACCATATATTAACATACTTCTATTATAGTCTATGGACTTTAATCAAGAGCAGTTTAACTGGGGTGTCGCAATCCTTTTATTTCTAACTTATGTTGCATTCGATTTCCTATATGCAATATATTATATCTTTGTAGCCAAGAAAAAAGCATTCTTAGCCGCATCTACCGGCGTTGTCATGTATCTTCTATCCTCCTTCGCCACAATCGTATACCTTAAGAATTTTTATTATATTACTGCAATCGTAATTGGAGCTTTCATTGGAACTTACGTGGCAGTTAAATATTTTTCAGATATGTCTAAATCCTAGATTCGATTTATTCGGATGGGACCCTAAACTTAAATTTTCTTAAATTTTTTTTTAAATTATTTTTAAATTAGATTTTAAATTAGATTTTAAATTTTATGATCACAGGTCCTGTGGATATGGGGCTACGCCCCTACCGTATGGGACCCTAAGACGCGATTTTTTCCGGTGAGACATCGTTGTTACAATCTCCCCCTTCATTCCATCATGCGGCATGCCGATATGGTAGTATGGTCGCACTGATCCTAGCGTTCCTCCTCCCCCTGATCCAAGGCCCAACCCTCGCCGATGTCGATGCAGCCCGCGAGGCCCTTCGCCCCTTCCTCGATGCCCTTGCAACGGTCGAGAGTAATGGCAAGGATGATGCGGTGGGGGACAATGGTAATGCGCTCGGGCGCTACCAACTGTGGCAAGTCTATTGGCAGGACGCTGTAGACTATTGCCCAGACATCGAAGGCCGATACAAGGATGTTACAAATAAAACCTATGCCGAGCGTTGCGTGGTAGCGTATCTCATGCGATACTGCCCGAAGGCCGTTGCCAATGCTGATTTCCAGACCATGGCACGAGTTCACAATGGCGGCCCGAAAGGGCACAAGCGCAAGGCCACTATCGCATACTGGAAAAAGGTAGAACGTGCGCTTGAATCCCGCTAACCTTTCTGGTAGAATGAGCATACCGATGACCTACTACTTCTCCCCCGAGTTCGATTCCCTAATCTGCAACCTTTTCGACAAGGGTTTGGACGTAGACGATATTATGGAAAGGTTGGACCTTCCCGACGATGATCGTGAGCTTGTCCAGAACGTCGTGCTGGATTGGGTCTTGTCGCATGATGACCGGGACAACGGCAACGAGCCGGGCGATTTCGGCCACAGCGACATAGAGGAACTCGGATACTGAAACCGGAAAAAAATAGGGCAAGGGCTTGCAATCCTCGCCCGGATATGGTAGAATGAGCGAACCGAAAGGAAAACTAGAGATGACAAAGCAACGTTCCCCGCGTCGTTCCCCCGCCAAGATTCTCGCCGACCTGCAAGCCAAGATGGCAAGCGTGTCCGTCCGGGCGGCCAAGTCTAACCCCAACCCGCATATCCAACGCCTTCAGGATGCGCTTGCGGATCTCAATGGCGAGCTTGCGCAGCATCAGCGCGGGTTTTCAAAGGGCCCGCAGAGCTTCGATGCTCGCATCGCATCGCATAACCGTTGGGTGATGGAAATCGGCAAGGCGCGAGACCTTGCCAATGCGTCGATTGTGTGTTTGCACGGTCGCAAGATCGAACTGCAGCGCGAAATCGAAGCCGTTGCGAAGGATATCGCAAACGGTCTTGAGGTGTCGGATGTGGAGATTGACGAAATCGTCCGCGTTGCATCCCACCCTTCGCCGTCGCTGGTTTCTGCGCAGGCAGATTTCAACGAAGCGCAGGCTCTTCGCAAGGGTGCGCAAGAAAACGAAGCGGGGGCTTGAAAGTCCCCGCCCCTTTTGATAGAATAGGTGAACCGATGCAGACCGACACTACAGACAGGATCTTACTGGTCAACGGAAGCTGGGGGATCTATGCCCCTGAGAGTTTCGCGCGCCGATGCGGAGACTATATCCGCGCTACCCCTGGGCATTGTGGGGTCGATCTTGACGACTTGGGCGAGATCGCCAACGGCCCCGATTCCCCAGACTATTGGGAGGCCTGGGATTGCGTTCTTGCCGACTTCCGCACGACCGATGCGAGGGGCACGTGGTATCTGGAGTGCGAGAGCGACGTTTTCCTCGTGCTAGGGGGTGACGAATGAGCACTGAAACCGAGCCAGAATTCTGGATCATTATGCAACGCGAGCCGGTGGCTTGAAAGTCCCCGCCCCTTTTGATAGAATAGGTGAACCATGGAAAAGATCACTTTTTCGTTCTACCGCGAAGACTGCAATACCATTGTGGATTGCACTTCGGATATCACGCTGGCGGAATGTCTCGCTGGCCGTGGTTCCCCGATTCTCGCAATGTGGGATTGGCTTCGGGCTAATACCCTGGGCCGCACATACGATGAAAGCGGTGTGCTCAAGGTGCAAGTCCCCACCAATCTCGGTTGCGCGTATCTTGTGGGCCTCGTGCTTATGCACCGCATCGCACCGAAGTATGATTTCCTCGGCATGGCATTCCGCTTGAACCGCACGCTTGCTTCCTTCGTTCAATACGAAGCGCAAAGCATGACGGACGCAATGCAAGGGAAGTCCCAAAAAGACGAGAGCCATCGGTGGAACTGATGAGCGACGAAGCGATTGGTGACCGGGTATTTTTTACCATGCTCGGCGTTTTTGCGCTTGCAATGCTTCTCGGGTGGTGGCTTCTCGCGCAGCTTTTGACGTAACTCCTTGTGAAATAAGGGGTTATGGCAAGGCGGGCCGCCGCGCCCGACCTAAGTCCCTTATTTCCAAGGGTTTACGTCAAAAGCCAACGCAAACCCCGTGCCAAACTTTTTTCGTAGCATTCGCTTGCATTCTAGCCTAGTTCCTAGTATACTCCCCCCATGCGATTGAATCCTGCGCATCCTGCCCTTTCCGAAGGGCGCACTATTCACGTCAAGGCTCGCCGGGAAGTTACGGATCGGGTCGTCCTGCTCAAGTCCGTCAAGGATAACTCCAAGCTAGGTGACGGCAACGGCACGATCCAGAAGGGAAAATGGTATGGTTTCCCTTTGTTTTCTCTCACCCTGGAAGAACGGGCAACGTGCCCACCATCATGCTTGCGTTGGGAAATATGCTACGGTAACGGCATGGCATTCGGCCACCGTTTCCAGCATGGACCAGCATTAGAAGCGCAGCTTCGTTTAGAAGTAGCGGCCCTTGCGGCCCGTTACCCTCGGGGCTTTGCCGTTCGCCTTCATATCCTGGGGGACTTCTACTCTGTCGAATACGTGGGACTATGGCGCAGCTTGCTGGAAAAGCATCCGAACTTGCACGCATACGGATACTCCGCACGTTACGGTTGCGACATTGGGCGTGCAATCGAATCGCTCCGCATTACGCATTCGGAGCGTTGGTGGATTCGCTTTTCGCGCAATGAACAAGCGAACGGCTACAATATCTTCGCATCCGAGGAAAACACCGTGGCCAATGCCATTACGTGCCCAGAACAAACGGGCAAGGTTGAATCTTGCCTAGATTGTGGATTGTGCTGGTCAGTCAATAAGACCATCGCTTTCATTGATCACGACAAGTTAGCAAAGCAAAGAAAGGAAAAGAAGAAAAATGAGCAAGCCATCGAAGCGTGATATGCTATTGCATAGCGTATCCTTACAAGTCGCCGCTATCTTCCACACAATAAACAAGGAAGATATGACGGAGGATCTTAGTGATGATTTGATTACAGCCTACCGTTGTTTGCGCCGTCATATTACCATTGCGCCCGATGGTAAGCGGTTCGGTGCCACCGAAGGCTATCGCGCAATGCAAGGCGACATCTGATCGGTCATAACCCCTTGCAAAATAAGGGGTTATGGCAAGGCGGGCCGCCGCGCCCGACCTAAGTCCCTTGTTTTCAAGGGTTTACGTCAAAAGGCAACGCAAACCCCGTGCCACACTTTTTCGATAGCTTGCGCTTGAAACCTAGCCTAGTTTGTGCTATAATCCTAGCATGGTTCAAGTGACCCGCACCTCGTTCCTCGATGGCGTCGAACGCACAATCGAGATTCCCCTTTCCAAAGCCGAGTTCGATGCCGCATTCTATGCTTGGCAGGATGGCGCGTCGATCCAGACTGCATTCCCGATGCTCACCCCATCCCAGCGCGAGTTCATTAAGACCGGCATCACTGACGACCAATGGCAAGACATTTTTGGCGCTGACGATTCCGAAGAAAACTAGTTGAAACCCAAACCAAAATAGACTACAATACCACTACCATGATTCCCGCAGTATACTCTACTTCCCCCTCCCCCAAGGTCTCCGAACGCTACCGTTTCGTGCCGACGCATGAATACGTCACCGAACTGGAAGCGCAGGGCTGGCAACTGGAAAGTGCCAAGGCCCCGAAGGCTCGCAAGAGCGATCCGCAGTTTGGTTTGCACGTGGTCACCTTCCGCCGCCAATGGGATGCGGCTGGGACGGAATCGCTCGGGGGTCTTACTCCCCGCATTCACTTGTTGAACTCCCACAACGGAACTTCCCGCACGAAGATCATTCTGGGCATCTTCCGCCTTATCTGCTCCAATGGCCTGATGGTGTCGTCCGGGCAGATTTCCCAGATTTCTTTCCGTCACGACCGCAGTGCGAAGGATACGGCTACGGTATTGTCGGAGCTTTTCAAGACGGATGCGATGCAGTCTATCGAGACTGCGCGCCGTTGGGATTCGGTGTCCCTCACCTGGGAACAGCAAGTGGATTTTGCCGAAAAGGCTAAGGAGTTGCGATTCGGCCGGGGATCTAACGTATACGCTGGAAGCCTGCTCGATCCGCGCCGAGTTGCGGACCAGGGCGATTCGTTGTGGAAGACTTTCAACCGTGTTCAAGAGAATATCGTGGGCGGTGGTGTTCGGTTCGCCGGAATGCGCCGCAGAGCCCGTGCCATTACGAACATCAGCAAGAAAGTTGACCTGAACCAGTCATTGTGGGAGTTGGCCGAATCCTACGCTTCGGCATAGGGTTTGCGCTAGCTTCAGACGTAACCCCTTGCAAAATAAGGGGTTACGTCAAGGCGGGCCGCCGCGCCCGACCTAAGTCCCTTATTTCCAAGGGTTTACGTCAAAAGCCAACGCAAACGCCATGCCAAACTTTTTTCATGGCATGCGCTTGCATTTCAATCGAAAGTGTGCTACAATATCCGCATGGACCTCACCGATACGAAGTTGTCGAGGAAAGAGATTCTCGACGTGTTCGATTCCCTTCACGATGCGATCTGGGCCTTGAACAAGGCTTACAATATCGCAAACACGCGCGATCCGATCCTCGCATCGCAACTGTGGAAGGAAGTAGTAGAGCCAGCCGGGGGCATCGTGCTTAACGTTACGGGCGACCTACTCAAAGCGGCCCATTCGAAGGAGGATACGGTGGGCGCATGAAGTTCAAGGTGCATTGTTACAATCCTGATACAAAAAAGTCGTGGTGTGGCCTAGTTGCCCGTGGTAATATTACGCCATACCTGAAACGAACAACCTGCAACCTTTGTAAAAAGGAACGCGATCATGCAAAAACTAAAAGTAATCACGCGGCAGAAGATCTTTCAAACTTGGGAATACGAAGTGGAAGTTCCCGATGACTTCGTAATCCATAACGCAGCCCTAACTTTCCAGCAGAAGGGTGAGCTTATGGACAAGGTTTGGAACGAAGGGATCGAAGGTCATTGTTGGAATGATGACGAAGTTAGGGACGAAGAAGTCGTAGACTTCGAATGGATTAAGGCTTGACTTTTCAGCCCTCAGGTGCTATACTTGGGGGCTGTGGAGTGAGGCTTGACTTTTAACTAAAAAGGTAATACAATGCGAAAGATCGTCGAAGAGGTTAGTGGTGAGGGTTTGGATCGTCTTCTCGGTGAGAAGGTGGTCATTTACTCCTGCCGTTTCATTTACACGGGCGTCCTTAAGGGCGTTAACACGACTTGCATCCTGCTGTCGGATGCTAAGATTGTGTATGATACTGGGGCTCACCAAAAGGGTAAGACCTCTTGGGAGACCTGCGAGGACACTTGGAGCAGCGACTGGTATGTCCAGATTGCCAGCATCGAGTCGTTCGGTAAGAGCCCCTTCTGAGGGGCTTGACTTTCATGAACCAATACGTTAAGTCTTGGTCTAGGTCTGTACCTTGGTCTTGGTCTGTGTCTAGGTCTAGGTTTGAATCTTGGTCTGGGTCTTGGTTTAGGTCTGGGTCTTGGTCTAGGTCGAGGGCTTGGTCTAGGTCTGATGGGCAGGCTTGACTTTCATGAACCAATACGCTAAGTCTTGGTCTACGTCTTGGTCTACGTCTTGGTCTGGGTCTTGGTCTACGTCTAAGTCTGGGTCTTGGTATTGGGCTTGGTCTGGGTCTGAGTCTAGGGCTTGGTCTCAATCTAGGTCTAGGGCTTGGTCTAGGTCTGAGTCTTGGTTTTGGTCTAGGTTTAGGTCTTAACCTAATGGACAGGCTTGACTTTCATGAACCGATACGCTAACTTTTGGGCTTGGTCTCAATCTAGGTCTGGGTCTTGGCTTTGGCCTAGGTCTTGGTCTGGGTCTAGATTTGGGTCTTGGTCTAGGTCTGGGTCTAGGTCTAGGTCTAGGTCTAGGTCTGGGTCTAATGGACAGGCTTGACTTTCATGAACCAATACGCTAACTTTTGGGTTTGGTCTAGGTCTAGGTCTTGGTCTGGGTCTGGGTCTGGGTCTGGGTTTGGGTTTGGGTCTAGGTCTGGGTCTTGGTCTAAGTCTTGGTCTTGGTCTTGGTCTTGGTCTGATGGATAGGATTAACTTTCATGTTTATCCAACAAAGGCTTTCCTCGTTCTTTAATAACCGGGAGAGCCCTAACGCTAAGTCCAATGAGCATTACTTCTCTAGGAACTTAGGTTGGGGCTGCTCTTGGGTTTGGCATTACTACCGCTCTAAGTCTAACTTTGGGTGGGCGCACACTGTATCCTACACCAGAGTGGCATCTGATTCAAAGGCTTGACTTTTGTGAACCAATACGCTAAGTTTTGGGCTTGGTCTCAATCTCAATCTTGGTCTGGGTCTTGGTCTAGGTCTGGGTCTTGGTCTTGGTTTAGGTCTAGGTCTGGGTCTAGGTCTGGGTCTTGGTCTGGGTCTGGGTCTAGGTTTTGGTCTAGGTCTTGGTCTAGGTCTAGGTCTAAGTCTTGGTCTTGGTCTGGGTCTTGGTTTTGGTCTAGGTCTAATTCAAAGGATTGACTTTCCATGAACCAACACGCTAAGTCTTGGTCTACGCCTGGGTCTGGGTCTGGGTCTACGTCTTGGTCGAGGTCTTGGTCTGGGTCGAGGTCTAGGCCTGGGTCCTGGTCTGGGTCTTGGTCTAGGTCTTGGTCTAGGTCTGGGTCTAGGTCTTGGTCTGGGTATTGGTCTAATGGACAGGCTTTACTTTTATGAACCAATACAATAAGTCTTGGTCTACGTCTTGGTCTACGTCTAGGTCTAGGTCTGGGTCTAGGTCTTGGTCTAGGTCTGGATCTGGGTCTGGATCTGGGTCTGGGTCTAGGTCTTGGTATTGGTCTAGGTCTGGGTCTGGGTTTTGGTCTAGGTATTGGCCTAATTCAAAGGCTTGACTTTTATGAACCAATATTATAAGTCTTGGTCTGGGTCGAGGTCTAGGCCTGGGTCTGGGTCTGGGTCTGGGTCTTGGGCTTGGTCTCAATCTTGGTCTTGGTCTTGGTCTAGGTCTTGGTCTAGGTCTTGGTCTTGGTCTAATGGACAGGATTGACTTTTATGAACCAATATTATAACTTTTGGGCTTGGTCTTGGTCTTGGTCTGGGTCTAGGTCTTGGTCTAGGTCTGGGTCTTGGTCTAGGTCTGGGTCTAGGTCTTGGTCTTGGTCTGGGTCTAGGTATTGGTCTAGGTCTGGGTATTGGTCTAGGTCTAATGGACAGGATTGACTTTCCATGAACCAATATTATAACTTTTGGTCTTGGTCTCGATTTAGGTCTTGCTCTTGGTTTGGGTCTTGGTCTAAGTACGGATCTTTGTCTGGATTTTTATCTGGGTCTTTTTCTGAGTCTGGATCTGGGTCTTGGTCTGGGTCTTGGTCTAATGGAAAGGCTTGACTTTTCCAGGAGATCTGCTATAATACACCGTCGAGCCTGCCACGAACGGGCCTTTAACCCGGAGTGAAATGTGGGCTTGACTTTTATGGGATCGTAGCTCAGTTGGTAGAGCAGTGGACTTTTAATCCATCGGTCGAAGGTTCGATCCCTTCCGGTCCTACCATGCGGGTATAGCATAGTGGTAATGTCCTAGCCTTCCAAGCTAGTTAGGTGGGTCCGATTCCCACTACCCGCTCCACCTTGACTTTTAATACATGGCTCATTAGCCCAACGGCAGAGGCAAAGGACTTAAAATCCTTAAAGTCTGGGTTCGAATCCCAGATGAGCCACCATTCGTTCTTTTTAGCGCCATCCGAGAACCTGAAAAAGATGGCATCTAACCTTGACTTTCCTCCAGTAGCTCATCGGTTAGAGCACGGTTCTTATAAAGCTGTGGTAGGTGGTTCAATTCCACCCTGGAGGACCATGCCCCTGTAGCTCAACTGGATAGAGCATCAGATTTCTAATCTGAGGGTTCCAAGTTCAAGTCTTGGCAGGGGTGCCATTTAACTAACCTTGACTTTTATGAACGCTGATATATTTATTGCAATCGTAGATACTCTTATCCTCCTACTCCTATTAGCTTGGAGTTACATGGACAGGAATAACATTTACTTTAAAGATAAGCCTTGACTTTTCTGGCATGATAATTTAACGGTAGAATACCCTTTTCAGATCCGTCATTCGGCCTAATACCTTAGGTTATAAGGGAAATGTAAGTTCGAATCTTACTCGTGCCACCAACCTTGACTTTTATATGAAAAATTACATTAAAGATCCTAGTGGTCGTATCCTAGGATGGACCCAAGATAACGGAAGTATTGAATCCGCTTATGATAAGCATGGACAATACCTAGGGAAATATGATAGCCGAGTTAATAAAACTTATGATATCTCAGGTAGGTTGCTATCCACTGGGAATACTCTTTCAGCCCTAATTGTAGACGATTAAATTAGGATTAAGTTTTTGGTGGACTAAGAATTTAAAAGGGTATGAAAGAAATTTAATTTCTTATTTGATACCTTATTTTAAATAATCAGCTAATTTTATGTAAATAAGATTTAATCTTTTTATAAAATAGAAAAAGTGGTAAGGTGTGGTATTGTGTGGGAAACTATCCCATTTTAATACCATATCCTACCACTTTTTATCTATTTATACTACTATAATCTATATCTTTTTAGATGAATGGGCCTCTAAAGTTTATAGGCATTACCATTTGAGCACTACCATCATACACTACCTTTGATGTTAATATATCTTCCTCTTGGACAGGATCAGTTACATTATAATCAGACTGATAAACTTTTTGGTATGCTTCTTGTTCATCTGCTGCATCTACTTCTACCACTAACTTATGAGCATGAACTTCTTGAAATTTAACTGTATATCTAGGCATATATTATCTCTTTCT
>Ga0222712_10004907_pt1 | contig 13775 bp, 14 predicted proteins | sample C33_657DmetaG_FD_165043 | JGI IMG/M metagenome (GOLD analysis project Ga0222712, IMG submission 165043) | Estuarine water microbial communities from San Francisco Bay, California, United States - C33_657D | ecosystem: Environmental > Aquatic > Marine > Unclassified | place: USA: California...
GGGGTAGGATTAATAATCTTGTGCGCTTTGTCAACTACATCGATATAGAAATCAAACACACCAAAATTGCATTCTGCAAAAATGGTATGTTTCTGAGATTTGTTCCCTGCATGGATGATAGCTAAAGGAATTTTAAAGCTTTTAAACGCCTGATCTGCTTGGTCCTTTTTGTCGTAACCTACCCGATAAATATGTAAGTCAGCTTGTCCAGAATCGGGTTTTGCTAGCCCGGAAAGATCTAATTCTAGCTTGATATAGGATTGATTAGGAGCGCTAGCCACATCTTGAATATTCAGATTGCGGTTTTGTAATCGGGGATCATTTGCGCCAAAAATAAAGCTCGCTCTACTACCTTGATCGATTTGCACATCGTATTGGAATTTATAAACCGAAAGGTAATGGGTATAGAAATTCAAGTCATTGGATCCGATCCAATCGGCTCCTTTCCAGGCGTCGAATCCCGGATTCATTAGACCCGTTTCGAAATGGGAAAACGACGTCGATTTCTTGTTCGCAGAATCCCAAACCTCCAGCGTCCAGCGGTACCCCGTTTTCGCTTGTAAGGCTTCACCGTTATATGGAATGCCTAAAGAAATGTCCGTGTTTTGCTTTTTGGAATCCCAAACAGTCTGCCCAGATTCCGTCTGAATGACGATTCGATAGGCACTTTGTTTTGCATTACGAACAGTCGAATTCATCTGCCATGAAAAACGCGGATGTGCCTCATCCAGCCCGAGCGGAGCCTTTTGGTATTCTACTTGTAAGTTTTGTAGAGAGAACTGCGCTTGTGCCACAAAAGAGAGCACAAATAGCATGGAGGCTAGGATCGACTTTTTCATATTCAATAGGTTTCATTCGAATGTACGAAAAGAAATGCAAGCCGGTGTCCTAGGGGTGAGTAGTACGGAGGAATTATTTTATTACCTTGCCGTATAATAAAACCCCTATGAACAAATTAACACTCAGCTTCATCCTGTTATTTGTGTTCGCGCTTAGCGCGTTTGCACAACCTAAAACGGAGTTAATTCAAGCCCGTATCATCAACGGAAATTGCAAAGTCAATTATTCCAAAGTGACCTCAGACGACGGGAAAGAGCACTTTGAAGTGACTTTGGCCTTTATGAGTACAAGGGATCTTTGGTTTACGTTAACGCTGGACACACCGGAAAAATTCCGTCGTTTTAACAATGATTTATTGAACAGAACACGGGAGACGACTAATGAAGATAAGTCAGCTTATTATAGTGAGACGCGCAAAGATTATTACATCTCGAAAGACGAGAAAACAGACAACATTTCTATCATGTTGTTAGCGAATCAAGAACGTTGGATTTTGATGAAAGAGGCGGCGAAAGAATTATCGCTGTATGTAAATACGATCCCGTACGGGGAAATGAAGTAAAAAAAGGAGCAGCGTCCGCAGGACGCTGCTCCAAATCAATTATTTTGTCATTTCAGCCATTGCTGCTCTGTCATATACTAACCACTCTTCTGCTAGTTTACCATCTTTGATAGCATCTACCGAGTGGATCAATGTTTTCATTGACTTGTCTCCTTTTGTAAGCGTGATCGTTTGATAAGAAATCACGTAAGTAGTAATCCCTTTTTCGTCAGCCTTGTTATTTTGAGTTTCCCAAATCGGACCAAATTCCACTTTTACTTTAACGCCTTTGTCCGCGAATAATTTGAACATCGCCATATTTCCGTCAAGATTCATCGAATCTAAGTTGTCGTGGAAAACAACATCTGGAGCATACGTTGATCGGTAAACAGCTGTGTCTCCCGTTTCAATTGCCATAACTGATTTTTTAACAAGCTCTGTGTTAGCAGTGCTGTCAAACGTGATACCGCTTTGGCCATTTGCGCCAGCAGATGCTGCTGCACCGTCCTCTTTTTTAGTACAAGCGAAGATTGATCCCGCTAGTGCGAATAATAGAATGATTTTTTTCATTTCTTTGGTTTTTTAAAGGGTTAATAATTTTGCCAAAGAAAGTGGATTTCACTTTCGCGAAGCCTTTAAAAGCATTTCCTTTTGTTCCGTTTACGGATTTGGGAACAAATTCATCTACGCATCCACCGAATCATACACGATTACCTTTTTCCATAAATGGGAATAGTTCTTTACGAAATCGACGTGAATAGGGTGATCCTGGTACACTTTTTGGCCAGCCTCATCATCGAAGAACATCAATTCTGAAACATCCCAGCTCGTATCCACCACCTCACGTTTTTCGGTAGAAGCTAAGGTTCCGATATGGATTTCCTTGATCGTAGGGATGCCTTTCAGTGCCTTCAAGCCTTTGATTAATTGCTGCTTATCCTCTTCAGAATTCGGATTATTCAGCCAAAAAAACACGTGGTGTAATAAGGGTTTTTTAGCCGCTGCTTTGGCAGCTGTTCCTGTGCTCGCTAATAAACCAGCCGAGGCAATAAAGTGACGTCTTTTCATCGTATTACGTTTTTGCGTTGAGGCTTTGGATGTCAAAACCCGCTACTTGTTTATATTGATTCATAATTTGTGCTAGTTCTTCGTGAGGAATTTCGGCCTCACTAAAGCCTGCTGGGAAACGCTCTTCCATTAAATCCATAATGAAATCGGGCCCTTTTTGGCGGTTTTGTAAGACCACTTTTGCCGTGGCCGGTACGCGTTCTTTGTCGTAATTAACGAGCGCTTGAACGACCTCTTTTTCCGCTAATAAGGCTAAGGCCAAAGCGTCTGCATCTAAAATCGCCTGCGATGCCCCATTCGACCCGATGGGGTACATCGGATGTGCCGCATCGCCTAATAAAGTGACGCGTCCAAATGACCATTTGTCCAATGGATTACGGTCTGACATCGGGAATTCGAAGATGCCGCCGTCTGTTTTTTCGATCATTTCCGGCACATCAATCCAATCAAATTTCCAGTCTTTGTAAAGTGCTAATAATGGCCCTTTTTCTACTTTGCGATTCCAATCGCGCACGGTGATGTTCGCCCCTTCAGGCTCGCGAACATTCGCCACCCAGTTAATCACTTGGTTCCCCTCCGCGTCCGGTTCGCCTATCGGATAGATAACCATCTTCTGTTTCATGGAGCCGATCATCGCCATCGATGACCCCGTTTTGTAGGGCTTCATTAAGGCCGTTCCGCGGTATAGGATATTGCCAGAAAATACTACTCCACCCTCATTAGGGTATAATTTTTGACGCAAAACGGAATTGATGCCATCTGCACCTATCAGGATATCTCCTTCTTCTTTGGCCACCACCACACCCGTTTCCTTGTTGATAAAAGTCGCCATAATTTTATTGCCTTTTTCCTCGAAGGAAGCTAAATGGCAATTCGTTTTAAGATTCTCTGCGCCTATTGTTTTCAGGGTTTCTTCCCAAAGCATCACCTGAAATTTCCCTCTATGAATCGAGAATTGTGGCCAGCGGTATCCCGCGAATTTCCCCCGAGGTTCTGACCAGAAAAACTGCCCAAAACGGTTCGCATAGATTAACTCTTTCGTCTCTACCGCTATGGCGGAGACTTTGGATAATAAACCAATATTAGTCAACACACGCACAGCGTGAGGCAGTAAATTAATTCCTACTCCAAGTGGTTTCACTTCCTCTACGGACTCAAAAACTTTTACTTGAAAGCCGGCCTGATGCAAGCGCATCGCGGTCACCAAACCTCCAATTCCTCCTCCGGCAATGATTATTTTCATAGGGGCAAGTTTTGCAATAAATCAACTAAATGAGCCACGCTGGCTAGCGGTTGGCCGTTATAGATAGAGGCTCTAAATCCTCCTTTGGTAGGAAAGCCTTTAATCCCCACGATGTCATTTTGCTCTAAAAACAAGTTAATCTTTTGATCCATTTCTGGCGATTGACTCGTAAAGCAAGCGTTCATCACCGAGCGATCTTCCGTAGCCACGATGCCTTTCAGCAGTGGGTTTCGGTCGATTTCGTTGTAAATCAAGGCTGATTTTTCCTGACTCAATCGCTGCATTTCGGCTAGCCCACCCTGTTTATCAATGTAACGTAGCATCAATAACGCCACATAAACCGGATAAGTCGGGATGGTGTGGTAAAGTGAATTTTCTGCAATGTGGGTATGGTAATCAAAAATGGTAGGAACCTTTCGGCTATTTTTCTCGGGTAAAACAGCCTTATTCACTAGCACACACGTAATCCCTGCGATGCCAAAATTCTTCTGAGCTGAAGCGAAAATCACTCCAAACTTCTCCATCGGCAAAGGTCTCGACAAGAAATCAGATGTCATATCTGCGACTAAAGGAACATCTACTTCAGGAAACGCATGGTATTGTGTTCCGTCAATCGTCTCATTTGAAACGACGTGCAAATAACGTGCGCCTTGAACGTCCGTGATTTTTGGGATTCGGTCGTAGTTCGTGTCTATGGAAGAAGCTAAAAAGAAGGCATTCGCCTCATTTGCCGCCGCTTCGATCGCTCGTCCTGCCCAAAACCCTGTGTCCACAAAGGCAATCTTGTCCGAAGGTTCCGTCAGATTCATCGGGGCAACCGTTAGTTGACTTGAGGCTCCACCAGGTAGCCAAAGCACCGCCCAATCATCCGAAAGGCTATATAATTTTTTCACGAGCGCATTCGCCTCGTCTAATAAATCCGTGAAAATGGGAGAACGGTGGCTGATTTCCGCAATGGAAACGCCCATTCCGTTATAGTCCACTAAACCAGCAGCGGCCTCTTGAATGACTTCAAAGGGAAGCGTCGCGGGTCCGGGAAAGAAATTATGTTTGCGCATTAGGAAATGGTTTGGGAACTAATTTTTAGCGTAATAATTCCGGCAATTAAGGAGGGTAGGGCGAAGAACAAAAAGCTTTCGGCCATGCCTAAACCTAGGCCCACTAAAACGCCGCCTAAGATGGGGCCTAAAATACCGCCCAAACGACCCATCCCGATCGCCCAGCCAATACCCGTCGACCGAATCGCAGTCGGATACATTCTCGCCGCCACGGCATATAAGCCTACAAAGCTGCCTTGCACCCCAAAACCGAGGAAAAACAAGACCACTAGAATCAAATTGGATCCAGAAAACTGCCCAAAAATTCCCAATAAAACAGCCGTAATCAATAATAAAACTCCGATCGATTTTTTCAATCCAAAACGGGTAGAAAAATAGCCTTGCACCGGAATACCCACAATGGCTCCTAAATTAAAAATGGTACCTGAATAAATGGCTAATTCCATCGATAGGCCTGCATTGGAGGCTAATTTCGGAATCCAGTTCATCAAGAAATAGAGGGTCGTAAAGGAGAGGAACAAGGCGCTCCAAAGTTGCCAAGTGCTCCATTTAAATTCAGAGGTAAACAAGGCGCTGATATTGGCGTCTTCTGGCTTGGCTTTGGCCTTAAATTCATCGGATTCTTTCAGGAAGAAAAACAAGATGGGAATCACTAAAAAAGTTGCCAAACCCGCTAATTCAAATAGGTGCTCCCAGCCATTTTCCGCAATAATTTTCGCAGACGAAATGCCCGTTAACACGGCACCTACCGGATAGCCCGCCACCACCGTGCTCACCCAAAAATCGCGCGTAGATGCAGGCGCATATTCCGCCGTAATCGCCGCCGTGCTCGCCATCATCGTCCCGATTCCTAGCCCACTAATAAAGCGGTAAATCATCAACATGTTCACATCCGTCGCGTAGGACGTCAAATAAATGCAGGTTCCCATAATCACAGCCGCCAGAATCATCAGCGGCTTCCGCCCAAAACGATCCGCCAGCGGAGCTAAAAATATCGCCCCCACCGTCATACCCACCAGGCCAGAACTAAACACAATCCCTAAATTCGCCGGGGAAATACTCCAGGCCTTCGCAATCGCCGGAGCCGTATAGGAAATGATCAACACATCCATGCCATCCAGCATGTTGCATAGAAAACAGATCAAAATAATCAGTACTTGTATCGCTCTCATCGGTATTACATTACTTTCCAAACTCGAATCAGCACGTAATCCGGCAAGCGTTCTCCCGTACAAACAAATAGGCTGTTGTTTACCCAATCGTATTTGCCTTTAGGCGCATCGAATTTAGGCATCGCTCTGAAATAGTATTCATTCGCATCTACCTTTTCCCCTTTGGCTAATCGCGCCGCAATTTCTGGGGTTGCCGCTCGTATGCCGGTATTTTTCACATAGATTAAAGTGCCATCATCCGTTCTAAATTGGTAATGTGCCTCTAATTCGGTCACACCATCCGCTCGCAATATTTGCCAATCTGCACCGCCATTCAGGATTTCACCCTTGATTTTAGGGCCTTCCACTGTTCCGCCTATGATGGGAATGATGCGGCGCGTTCCATGAGGGGTTTCTCCCACGATTAACGCAGGATCCAGTTTTACTTTCAGTTCACAGAAGAAATCGAGCGCTGGCGCTTTTTGGGCCTGGGACATAGTAATGCTCATAAAGAATAGGAATAGAATTTTTTTCATAGGTTTAGTTTTAATCAGGGCAATCCTTGCTGAAAGGTAATTTCAGTCGTTAATCCCATCGCGCTGAAGCGAAAAGCCATCGTACGTGCTTGAGACAGATTTGTAATTTTATCACAATGAGGGCCTTTTTCCAAAAAATACACGTAATATTCCTGGTTTCGGTCTGCTAATTGTTGAATATCGGGTTTCCCCAGAATGTCTTCCAAATCATTGGAGCTAACTCCCTTCCACGTCATTTTATGCGTTTTCAGCCAGTCGATCTGCTTTTCTCTAGCTCCACCGCAACTTCCGCGGTCCTTTTTAAAGCTTTCTACATCAAAACCGGTCAAATCAGGTTGATTCGTACACGAAACGGAGATCAAAAATAAGAGGGCAAAGGCTGTCAGTATTCTCATACCTTAAATTTAAGGAATTGTGGCTAAATTGCGGCATAAATCCATCGCTGTGCACATTTTAATCTCTCCTGATAAGTTTAAAGGCTCTCTTTCTGCCTCGCAAGTATGCGAAGCACTTGAAAAAGGGATTAAGAAACGTCGTCCCAAAACCGTTTTCACCACCCTCCCCCTCGCCGATGGCGGAGAAGGCACCCTGGAAGTGATTCAACAATTGCACGGCGGAACATGGATTTCAGTGGACACCTTTGACCCACTAATGCGTCCCATTCAGGCAGATTATTTATGGTTAGCGGATCAAAAAACGGCCTACATCGAAATGGCCCGCGCCTCTGGTCTTGCCCTTTTAACGATAAAGGAGCGCAATCCACTGAAAACCTCGACTTTCGGAACTGGAGTGCTGATCGCGGATGCGTTAAAACGTGGCGCTTCCCACATCATCCTCACCATCGGTGGTTCAGCCACAAATGATGCGGGAATTGGAATGGCTGCCGCTTTGGGGTGGACATTTTTGGATGGAGAAGGGGCTACTCTGGATCCAGTAGGCGAAAACATGATTCGCATTGCTTCCATAGCGGCTGCTAAATCAGCCTCTTGTTCTTTCACGGTCGTCACTGACGTAACCAATCCACTCTCTGGGAGCGATGGAGCAGCACACGTTTTCGCTGCCCAAAAAGGGGCCACCGCAACAGCAATTAAACAATTAGATAAAGGTCTAAATAATATCGCTTCTTTCTTCGGATCCATCGCCTCAGAACCCGGTGCTGGAGCTGCGGGCGGACTAGGTGCAGGAGCCCGTTATTTTTTAAACGCTAAAATCGTTGCTGGTTCTAGCTGGATTATGGACAAAGTCCACTTTAACCGAGCCCTTTTAAAAGCGGATTTCATTATCACTGGCGAAGGCAAGATTGATTCGTCTACGTGGGGCGGCAAAGTTGTCTCTGAAGTCGTAAAACGTTGCGATAAAGTCTTCAAGCAAACTATTCTGGTCTCAGGGGCCTTTGAAAGTTCTGCTAATTTTCCTCTCTTTTTGGACGAAAATGACGTATTCACGATTGCATCCCGAGCGACAAATTCGGCAGACTCTCTTTCGCGTGCCGCTGATATTTTGGAGCAAATCGGGGAAGAGATTGCTTTAAAGTATTTGAATTAGCATAGTGTTATTTCGAGTATTTATTTTTCCAAACTGCGTAATATAGAATAGGGCCTAATAATGGTAAATAAAATACGATAAATGAGAGATTTAATTTCACCTGTTTAGTCATCTGATTCCTTTTATTGATATCCATAATTGTAAGCGTATTTGCTATAATTATGGTAAGTAAAAGGAGGGTAATTACTAGCGTTTTCATAAGGTTAGATTTTAGTAAGCTGAACTCAATACGATACATGTAGCACTTTTTGAAACAAAGCAAGATGCCCAACCTAATATTGGAATATCACAAATAAATGTAGAAAATCCGTCTGCTGCAATGGCATCAGAAACGCATTTATAACATTCTGAAAAGGAAATGTTCTGGTCTCCGTTTCCATCGCAAATAGTATAAATGCTGCCAGTTGAATGTAATAACTGCATAGAGTTTTGGACTTGCCGTGAGGATTGCTTCAAATTCAGACTATCATATTTTTCTTCTAATTCTTTAGATAGTCCTTTTGAATCCCAATTTTGAACCAAGTTATTCACAACGTTTAGTTTAGAGTGATGGAATAAATCATAGTTGATGTCGATCATTTCAATGCTGCCAGTATTAGTTCTAAAATCATATTTTTGATAGTCGACTAAGTTTATGGCATAATCATCGTCATGAGGCAATCTGTTATTAGGGATCTTAACTGATTCAATTGCAGCTACTACTATTCCTTTTTTATAAATAGGTGTGATAAACAATAAAGCAGTATCTCCTTCAATTAGTATAATTTTCTTAGTTATAGTTTCATTGTAAGTGATTGTTCCAAAGCTACTTAAATAATCTTGGTTACGATGGATAGTAGAAGAGGATAATAATTGTTTTATTTCTTTTGATAGATCATTAATGGGGGGTCTAATTTCAGTATTTATACACCCAAAAACGAGAATTATAAAAAATAGGAAATTGAAATATTGGCTGTTAAATTGAATTGACTTCATTTTTTTAATTTTTTAGTGGTTTTTTCTCCCTACTCTTGTCTGGTTTTTCGGGTTTCACCATTTATTCCTTGCGAAATTCGCAATGAATTAAGATTATTAAAGAAGTATGAAGGGGGAACAGACGTACCTATTCGATTGCTTAGGCCGAGGTAAATGTAGGATTGTTTTTGGAGAAACAATATTAAATGGAAAATGAGGGCGTAAATTATCAAGAAACTGATAATTTTAATCTATAAGTAGGAGAGCTATTAGTAAGCGTTTATTAAACGCTTCGCCGCTTCTACCAGCACCTCATCCTCTTTCGCAAAACAGAAACGCAAAATTTTATCGCCAGGATCGGTTTCGTAGAAAACGGAAACGGGAATGGATGCCACTTTGATTTCTCGCGTTAGGCGATCGGCTAAATCCACATCCTTTTCTGATGAGATGGCGGAGTAATCGAGGCATTGGAAGAAACTTCCAGCACTTGGAAGAATTTTCCATTTGCTACCCGCGAATTGGGAGGCGAATAGGTTGCGCTTTTTTTGGTAAAAATCAGATAATCCTAGGTAGTGAGTGGGTTCCTTTAGGTAATCCGCTAAGGCATATTGCAAAGGAGTTGCGCTCGAAAAAGTAACCCATTGATGTAGTTTTCTAAACTCAGCGGTCAAGAACGCGGGAGCGATACAATAGCCTATTTTCCAGCCTGTGATGTGGTAGGTTTTGCCAAAAGATCCGCACACAAAACTGCGTTTGCGCAATTCAGGATGCAATAAAACACTGGCGTGTTGTGCGCCATCGAAAACGATATGTTCGTATACTTCGTCAGAAACGATCAGGATATTCGTCCCTTTAACAATCTCTGCAAAGGCATCTAAATCCGCCATGGACCAAACAGCGCCGGTCGGATTGTGCGGACTGTTTACCATAATTGCTCTCGTTCGAGGCGTAATTTTAGCAGCAACGGAAGACCAATCAATCGCAAAGTTGGAAGAGGATTTCAACGGGATATGGACGGGAATTCCACCTGCTAAGCGAACGATGGGGTCATAAGCATCATAACTTGGGTCGAACATAATGACCTCATCGCCTGGTGAAACACAGCAATGAATCGCCGCAAAAAGGGCTTCCGTGGCACCAGAAACAATGGTTACCTCTGTATCTGCATCGACGGGAATGTCATAAAAAGATGACGTTTTTGCCGCTAGGGATTGACGCAAGGCGGGAACACCGGCCATGGGGGCATATTGGTTATGACCTTTGGCATAATGCTGTAATAATTCCTGTAAAGCGGGGGCACAATCGAAACCTGGAAAACCCTGGGAAAGGTTTAGGGCACCGTGTTCGAGGGCGTGAGCAGACATTTTGGTGAAAATCGTCGTCTGAACCTGCGGCTGCTTGGATGGAAATGAAATCATAGCCTAATTTAACAAGGCTTTTCCATCGTACCAAACCTGCACCACTTCCAGCGCCGAATTCAGCTCCACAAAACAAGCCCGCTTTCCTAGTTCAATACTGCCTAAATCGCTTAAATTAGCCACTTCTGCCGGATAAACCGTCGCCATGCGAACGGCCTCTTCTAGCGGAATCGAAGCCTGCTGAACACAGTTTCGGATCGCCTCGATCATCGTTAAGGAAGAACCTGATAAAACTCCCGCTTCGTTGGTAAATCTACCGTCTTTAGCTAAAAAAGAATAGGGTCCGGACGTGTCATTCGTCACCGCATCCGTGATTAAAAATAGACGACCTTTTTTCAAGCGATAGGCAAGTTCCAGTGATTTGAAATCACAATGCAAACCGTCTGCGATGATGCTCGTCCAGGCATCTGATTGGAAGCTAGCACCCACTAATCCCAGCGCGCGCGATTGCCATTGCGACATCGCATTAAATAGGTGGGTGATGCGGGAAACACCTTTCTCTATGGCGTTCATCGCCTGCTCGAAAGTGGCGTCGCTATGTCCTAGAGAGCACATAATAGGACTGCCCACCAACATAGAAAGCTCCTCAGCGCTGAACATTTCGGGCGCAATGGTGAGGTAAGTCGGAATGCCTTTCGTCCGCTCGATAAGCTCCTCTAGGAAAGCCAAAGATGGCTTTTGGACAAAGGCCTCCTGATGCGCCCCGCGTCTAACCGGATTAAAAAAGGGACCTTCTAAATGCAATCCCACTAGACCAGGCCCGGTGTAGTTTTTATAGGCTTCGATGGCTTTCCACATCGACTCCGCTGGCGAACAATTGAGTGTAATTTGAAACGCAACCGTACCCGTTCTGTGGTGTTCGTCGAAGGTCGCTTGAATAGCCTCTGTCGTTTGGTGATTTGAAAATAGGATACCACCCCCCCCATAGATTTGGAGGTCAATAAATCCAGGAACGAGGAAGTTTTCAGACGCCGCGCCATTACCGGCCGATATAGCCGAAATGCGACCATTCGTTACGGAGATTACTTTGTTCTCTAGCCATTCCTGGCCCGTGAAAATGCGGCTGGCAAACATCCTTAATATCCCGTGGCTTGACCGTCTTTTCTTGATTCGGTTGCCCCAAAATAGACCTTGCGAACCGGATCATACTGAATACATTGGTACCCACCATAAATCCCGTTCATATAGCCCACCTGATGGCCTTTTTGCAATAAATCACGAATCACTTCATACGGATAACCGTGTTCCAGAGTGATCATTCCACCGGTCGTTTCCATCGTTTCCCCAGTCGGTTCAGAGGAACCTTCGTGGTTAATGCGAGGATAATCGCCAGCTTCTTGAATGTTTAGGCCAAAGTCCACCACGTTCATCACGATTTGCACGTGACCCATCGGTTGGAACGCACCACCCATCACGCCAAAACTCATCACCGGTTGACCATCCTTCGTCATGAACGCTGGGATGATGGTTTGGAATGGTCTTTTACCTGGCGCATAGGTATTGTTTTCTCCTTCTTTTAAGTTGTATAATTCGCCGCGATCTTGGAACATAAAGCCTAAACCATCTGGCATCATGCCTGATCCAAAACCTCTATAATTACTTTGAATTAACGACACCATATTGCCGTCCTTATCAGCCACTGTTAAGTAGATCGTATCTCCCTCTTTCAAAGCTGGATTTCCCGCCTCGTAATGGCGACCCGCACGATTTGGATTGATCAACGCCCGGCGCTTCGCGCCGTACTCTTCTGAGATGAGTTCCGCCACCGGAATTTTGGCAAACTCTGGATCCGCATAGTATTTTGCGCGGTCTTCGAAGGCTAGTTTTTTGGCCTCCGTAAACAAGTGTACGTGTTCCGCAGAACCTAGTTTTATTTTGGAAAAATCATAGCCCTCTAAAATCGTTAGCATCTGCAAAGCCGCGATACCTTGGCTATTCGGTGGCAATTCCCACACATCATACCCGCGGTAATTCACTGAAACCGGCTCCACCCAAGTGGACGTGTGCGACGCTAAATCTTCATAGCTCAAAAACCCGCCATTCTTCTTCATAAACGCGTCCATCGTCCGCGCCAGATCGCCCTTATAAAAGGCATCACGACCCTCTTTTCCTAGTTTTTCTAAGGTATTCGCTAAGTTCGGATTCTTGAAAATATCACCCTCCACCGGTGGTTTTCCATTCGGATAATAGTGATTAGCCACATTCGGAAACTTACCATAATTCGCCGGAACGCGAGCTAATGCGGAAGCAAATTCACCATGTACCGGGAAACCATTTCTTGCATAGGAAACCGCCTTTTCCAACACCTTATTCATCGGCATCGACCCGAATTTCTTGTGCAATTCAAACCAGCCATCTACGCAACCCGGTACGCTTACCGGCAAAGGACCTAGCGACGGAATGTGCTTCAGACCTCGTTTTTTAAATTCTGCCAAAGTCAAGGATTTGGGTGACCTCCCCGACGCATTCAACCCATATAATTTTTTCGTTTTCGCATCCCAAACAATGGCAAACAAATCCCCTCCTATCCCATTCACATGTGGCTCCACCACACCTTCCATCGCATTCGCCGCAATGGCCGCATCAATCGCATTTCCACCCGCTTTCAACACATCAAGTGCAGCCTGGGTAGACAAAGGATGTGAGGTAGCAGCCATCCCGTTTTGGGCAATAGCCTGAGAACGAGTCGCCCAAACTTTACCATAGGGACGATCTTGCGCCTGAGCAAACAGGGGCAAACAAAGGAGTAGGAGTAATTTCTTCATGTTGTTGATTTTGAAGAGGTAAATTAGGGAATGGAGGGGGGAAATGCAAATGGGAAAGTAGTCACTAGTCGGGAGTCGCTAGTTGGGAGTTTTAAATTATCAGTTTGTTTATTGATAATTTTCTCAATAATGCATAACTAGTGCTTTCCCAAACCATATCAAGATGAAAAACTATCTACTTCTCTTGCTGCTAACGATTTATTCTGCGAAGGCCATAGCCTGTGATTGTGTAGTCATGCGCCCATTTCAAACTTTAAATGATTTAAAAGGCTATGAGTTTATTGCGCATGTGAAAATTGTGAATGATCATGATAAAGAACCGCCATCTAACTCCAAGGGATTTTCCTTTGATAAAGTAGACATTCAGGTACTAGAACTATTCAAAGGAAAAATGACAAATGAAATTTACGAAGCTAACAAGAGCAGCTTTTGTAGTATGAATATAGTGAACGGTCAAGAATGGATATTTTTTGGTTTACGCTCGAAGGGAAAACTCGTGGTTTGGGATTGTGACTATAACCTAATATATCGTGACGCAGATGGTCAAAGAGATTGGGAATATCAGAGGGGATTTAGGGAAATAAAATTACTTAGAGAGCTTTTTGGGATCCCAGAAAGGAAGTATGCAAATGGAAAACATAGCGAGTATTATGATA
>Ga0222712_10004908_pt1 | contig 13772 bp, 9 predicted proteins | sample C33_657DmetaG_FD_165043 | JGI IMG/M metagenome (GOLD analysis project Ga0222712, IMG submission 165043) | Estuarine water microbial communities from San Francisco Bay, California, United States - C33_657D | ecosystem: Environmental > Aquatic > Marine > Unclassified | place: USA: California...
AAAGTATCATATCTGACAAATGTTCAACAAAATCAATCATTCTTGCGCCAACATCCGCTTTATCCAAATCTGAAACATTAGAGAATTTAAGATTTTCTATTCCTATTCTTTTATTTATTTGAGATTTGTAATGATCATCCATAGCTCTACTAGCAAAATAAATACGACGATGATCAAAATTAGCTTGCAATAATTCGTTAGCTTGACGTATCCAAGCTGAAGTTGGCTTTCTTAAGAAAACCATTTTATAATCTGACTTATTATATTCCGTTTTAGCGGAATAAAGATTAGTTTGATATTCCTCTGGTCTTTCAAACTCTGTAGTAATAGATTTTAATTCAATCTTTTCATCTTTAAATAATTCACTTTCATTACATGAATTCATGAATTGAACACCGCCGTTATAGTCCATGCATATCGCAGTGACATTAAAGTTTTTTAATACATATAAAAAATATTTAATATGTTCTTTTAATGAAGCTCCAGCTAAAGCGTAAGAATGTACTAAAGTACCCATTTGTTTTTCATAATTAACTTTTATAACTTGAATTGCAAAATCGTCAGAAGCTTCTGTTTCTGACCAAGATGGATCGACTGCCACAATGTATTCGTCTTCAGGATTGCCAACGACTTCTACAGATGGCATCTCTCCATCAGGAACGGTACATAGTGCCATTTTAGATATTTTAAAATATCCAGAACTATCATCTGTAAATTGAGCGCCAAACTCTCTTTGGAACTGCGACTCACTCATTGTTGCTTTCGCTTGATTGATTAGATTTTGATCGTATAACTGAACTGGAGCGCAATCATAAGAAAACTGCATAACACATCTCTTAGACGAATCATTTGGTTTAGGATTATGTATTAAGTTATCGTATTGTTCATATAGTTTATATAAATATTCGAATTTGAAAGATGCAGAAGATAGCGCGATTAATTTATTGTTAGGCCAAACATATCTATCTTCTTCTTTCATTTCTCCGCGCTCAATTAACTGTGTTTCTAGATTATACAATTCTTCGCGTTGAGTAGGATTTTGAACTACAGATAAGAATGGTACAATTACTTCGTTGTAAATACGTTCAGGCATCAAAAGAAACTCGTCAATAATAATACGATGAAAGCGAAAACCACGAAGCTTTTCACCATCGCCCAAAGGTAATGCGCGAATACGGCTTTTACCTATCTCCATTAACCATTCGTCGTTGTTTTTAGAAACATGAGTAATACATTGTTTTAAAAGATATGCTTCAGGCTTCGCCGCAATATCTTCGATCTTTTTAAATATCATTTTCGACTGACGAAACGAACGAGACATAATACCAATCTCAATTCCTTGATTTAGTATAGCATCTAATACAGCAAAAATACCAGTAGTATAGCTTTTACTCATACCACGCGACCAAACTCCTAAAAAATAATCACTTTCTAACATAGACTTCACAGCCATGTGTTGAAATGGAAATAATTTTACTCCTGTAATTAAATCAGTAGTAAAAGTAATATTGTTTCTTAAGAATTGATAAAATAAAAGCTTTGCTTCACGCTCTTCCAAGAAACCTTCTTTTTGAGAAAGTTCCTCGTTTGAGATGAATGGGCTTTTTCTTATTTTTTGATTACCTGTTTCCCAACTCATGATCTAAAAAGTATTGTAAATCTACCTGCCATAAATCTTTACCAAAATATAATAATCTCGGAATAAGATCTATGGACTTTTTTCTACTGCCTGTAAAAATAAATTGCAAATGTCTAGGATATTTATGCGTCAAATTCCTTAAATTATGAAATACATATTCTAAATTTGTTTTTCGTTTAAATTTTTTATGATTATTTATTATAGAATCAATTGTTGTTTCTATAACCACAAATAAATATCCTTCAAGCTCAACTGTACGTTGCACTTCTCTTTCAAAGCGATCTACGCCAGAAGCTAACGTTCCTAAAAAATCGTTTTCGCTTTTTCTGTCAATAAAAGTATAATTATACTCTTGAGCATTCATCAAATAATCTCCAACAAATAATTTTTCAATCTTAGTATTTGGAAATTCCAAAGGATCTTGTTCGCGAGTGTCAACCAATATCGTTTCGTTTTTTAAATAAACTTTGCTAAAATCTTTTGGCAATGGCTTATTAAAAAGTGGTTCTTTATCTAATATTTTACATACAGAATTATAAGAACCAAAATGCTTTTTAAATAAATCAATAGTTGGTAAATTCAAAGATTTTAGTTCGTTATAAAACGGCGCGAAAACATAATCTTTTGCTTTCATTCTTTTCTGTAATATCTCAATATACTTTTGTTTTACTATCTCTTGATTCTCATTTTTATCCCATTCAAGAAATTCATCAAAATTAATAAATTCTGTATTAAAATATTTAATTTTATTTACAAAAGGAATAGGTTTTTTATAATACAGAGAAAGACGAGGATAATATTTACAATAATATTCTCCTTGATACATTCCATGTTTTTTTAAATGAGCGTGAAATGATTTATCGTTAACAAATTGTTCTTTACATATTTTACATTCTATCATATGGCATCTTCCTTTGTAATGCCTAATATTCTAGCTTTCCAAGCAGACATCGTTTCCAATCTATCCGCTTCTTCTTTAACAACTTTCTTTTGCATTTCCGCAATCTGAATCATCATCTTTCTTTCGTTTTCATCTTGGAATAATTCTACGAGACTAAGAATAGAAGCATTCTTTTGTTGATGCGATTCTATGCGTTTTGCACGTTCACCATTAAGTTTCTGAAGCGATTTATCAATACGTTGAGCGCATTGATTATATTCTTCACTGATAGTTTTTAGAACCTCAGTAAGACGCATTGTAAAATCTTTTTGTTCTTGAGTATCATTAAACATTTCATTGACTTTATTCTTTTTCATGTCAATCTGTTTAAGATTTATATAATCCATGCACACATTGATATATAAATTTATTTCATCAATAGTAAGATCTGGCTTATCCCAAACAGAACGAACAAACTCAGCTTCAAAAAGATCTTTATCATTTGCGCTACGATAAGAATCATAATTTTGAACAAAACGAGGACTGTTAAGATAACTTAATAGTTTCTCTAAATATTTTCTATGCTGCAATGTTAGTTTTTCTTCCGAAAGATCTTGACCTGCCCATTTGTTTACTTTCTTAATAACCGTACCCAAACTTCTTGGAACAACATATTTTTCATTTACCGCTGATTCACTATCGACTAAATATTCTGGATATTTTTCTTTTATATATTTATGAACTGCTCTATATTGAGGAGTAATAAAAACATTAAGATTAGAAACTCCAGCCAACTCTTTAGCGAACAATAACTCCGTAATTTGCTTTGGTGTTATACCAGTTTTAATATTTTGATCTATGAATTCTATATGAGAAGTAGTCAAAGATTCTGAATCTGGCTTTGGTTTCGCCTTCTCTTTCTTACTTAACGATCCAGAAGAAATCATGTAATCTCTAACCGCTTTAGCTTCTTTCGATCTGCCTTGAAGATCTTCTCTATTATATAATAGATTCGCGATAACAACATAATCTGTCAAACCTTCTTCTATTTTCTTGTTTATAAAAATTTTTTGTTCTTCAGATAAATTATTCATTGTTAAAAATATCGTTATCCTTCATTAAAGCTTTCGCTTTTAAATAAAGCATTTTTTTTAAATTTTTAATCTGCTTATATCCAGCTTTTCGACCTTTCTCACTCGTCTTAAATTTTAAAAACTGAGCAACCTCATCGTCTGTGAGACAATCAATAAAAAACATTTTATATGCGAAAAATTGCTTATCGGTTAAATTGTTCTTCATTAATAAATGAAGTTTTTTTTCTGCTGAAGAAAAATTTATGCTTTCACTTTCTGGTATAGATACAAAATAATTTTGATGATTTTGTAAACTTACAGTCATTTTTAAATCATAAGCATTCTTCTTTGTTTTTTCCCATTTAGCATATAATGGACATTCATTGCATTGTTTTTGACTTCTTGTGAAACCACAAGAATTCTCTTCATTTCCTAACGATGCTCCCCTATTTGTATTAAACGAGCAATTGACACACGGTTTAACGAAACAACTATATGAATTTCTAATTATATTTTTTATTTGATTCGATACTATTCTATTAACCCAAGGCTCTATGGGGCGCTTCTGATCCCAGAGGTGCCATTTTTTATGTATATGAATTTTTATAATCTGCTCAATATCTTCAAAATCGAACCAAACAATTGCTTTTAATTTCCACTTTGCTTTTCTTTTTTTTATGACTTGATCGATAATTTCATACATCTCTTCAAAAGTTTTTTTGTTTTTATACTTCATTTATATCGTTAAAGTTCTTACTAGAAGCACATTCTTTCAACGATTGAGAAAGATACTGCTCTTTAGTAAGCTTCTCTGATTTTCCAATTGGTCTAGAAAATTTTTCAGAAGATGGAGGTGTGCTTATTACTTCTTTTACAGAAAATTTATTTTTTTCTGGTCTTTCGATTTCGTAAGCTAATTTTGTTGGTTTTATCACAACAGTAGGCAAACCATCTTCGTCTACATTAGACATCGATGGGGTAGGAGCGGGTCTTTTAAGTTGATTCTTTTGAATCAATGATACTAAAGGATTTCCACAACTAGAACAAAATTTCGCTCCTACCCCATTTTTAGAACCACATTCGCTACAGTACATACACTAATATTATATCATTGTATATTAACTTTATCTAATTTTTTGAATACACCAACTATGTACTTTAATATTTCACTTCTCATGATATCTTCTTCGTCAAATTGAAAACAATAAATACCCCTTTCTTCACTTTCTTTATTATTAAAAAGATCGTAAACTTTCATAAAACCAGATTTATTGCCAATATCCGATTGCATTGCATCACCACAAATAAATATTTTTGTATTTTCTCCAATACGAGTTAACAAAGTAACCAACTCTTTTGTACTATAGTTTTGAGATTCATCAGCTATAATTACCTTATCATTCCAAGTGGCACCTCTTAGAAAATTAATAGGCAAAGCTTCAATGAAACCATTAGTTTCTAAATATTTAGATTGAGCCATTGGTAATAACTCGTCTAATTTATCATACAAAGGCATCATGAATGGATTAAATTTTTCATCAACAGTTCCAGGAAGAGAGCCTAATGCTCTTTCTCCTGATTCAGCTATTGTTCTTATATATTTAAGCTCAGATTTAGGATTCATATTTAACATATGAAGAGCGCAGTATACAGCTAAAAACGTTTTTGAACTACCTGCTGGACCATTAATAAAAATAATTTTTGTATTTTTGTCAAAAGCTATCTGAGCGAAACTTTTTTGTTTATCTGTTAGCTTAAAATCTTTTATGTTCAATCTAACAGATCTAAAATGATTATCCGCAATAATTTCTTTAAAATCATCTCTATCTTTTATGTTTTTCTTCTTTTTGGTTGACATGTTATAAAAAAAGTTACACTATGTTATATGATTTTTCACTGTTTGAGTGTTCCATATTCTCCTACTAGAAAGGATATATCATTATGCGCATTTGTTCAAAAGGTTTACAAATTTTGCGACGAAATAACTAAAAGAGGACATACTGTTTATCATTATGGTCATGAAGATTCTATTGTAAATTGCACAGAACATATAAATGTTATTAATAATGATATATTAAAACAAAGTTATGGCAACTTAAATGATTGGAAAATAAAAGGTTTCAATCAAGATGTAAATACAAATGCTGTTAAAATATTCAATGATAATTGTATCGCTGAATTAAACAAAAGAATAAAATCAAACAAAGAATTTATATTATGCTGGTTTGGTTTTGCGCATGAACCTTGTGTTAAACATTTTTATAATAAAGCTATAGTAGTAGAACCTAGTATTGGATATGATAGTATGTTTGCGCCTGTTAAAATGTTTGAAACATACGGTCAAATGCATAAAATGCACGGAGCCGCCAAAACTTATGTTGATTTTGGATCTGAATTTGTAGTTTATCCCGGTTTTGATCCTCAAGATTTTATATATAAAAAAGAAAAATCAAATGCAGCATTATTTCTTGGCAGAATTATTGAGGATAAAGGAGCTAAATTAGCTTATGATATTTGCAATCATATAGGACAAGATATTATTTTTGCAGGTCCAAATATATTGAATCTTAAAGATACTAAACACTGCAAATTCGTGGGCTTCGTTGACTCTGTTCAAAGAATGCATTTGTTAAGCGATGCAAAATTTTTATTTGCTCCTTCGGTGTTTATGGAACCTTGCAATTGGACTGCCATAGAAGCTCAGTTTTCAGGAACGCCTACGATTACTACGGATTTTGGAGGATTCACCGAAACTGTATCTCAAGGAGAAACTGGATTAAGATGTTCTAGCGTAAATGATATGATTTACGCCGCACAAAATATAGATAAAATTATTAATCCTGAAAATTGTTATAAAAATGCTCTATCAAGATTCACGATAGAGCAACAATGCAATTATTATGATTACTTGTTTAAATCCTTGATGCATTGATCAATTTTTTCTTTTACCATTTCAAAAGAAATTTCGCGAGAACATTCAAAATTTTTATTTCTTGGACAATACATCCAATTTCCAGTTATTCCTATAATATTATTTATAGAGCTATCATTTAAGCATCCATGGCAGACATTTTTATTTATAACGCGATAACAATTTTTATTAAATTCATTATCTTCGTTAGTACATCCAGAAATCATGATTACTTTTTTATTTAATGACCACGCTAACCAAGATAAACCGCTACTGAGACCAATAAAAAAACTGCAATTTTTTATTTGTTGAATTCTATAGTCGATTGAATAATTTCCTGTTTCATTTATAGCTTTGTCAGGAATTGAGTTCCATTTTTCTTTATTTCCAAAAATTTCATCTTTATCAATAACATAAATATCATAATCTAATCTTTTTAAATAATTTACGACCTTTTTCCATCCATTATCGTTATTCCAATATTTCATCTGAGCGGTAGAATGCACACTTATACATACATATTTTTTCTTTTTATTAAAAAAATGTTTAGTCTCTGTATTTACGATTGGAGTAATCTCTTCATAATCTAAACCTAATGCATCGCATGCAATTTTTTGCATTGGACCTTCTGTAAATATAAATCTAATTTCTTTAATTACATCAAAAACATCTTGATAATCTATATCAACAAAAAAAACATTTGGATTGTTAGATAATAATATATGATGCCATTTACTTTTTACATAAACTAGACCTCCATATTTTTTTTGATAAATATCTGCATAAACAGAGAATGCAATATTATCGCCTAAACTCTGAGTTATAAAATTTATTAAAGTTTTCATTTTTTAAGATCTTTTATACAAAGATCTACTTTTTCTTTTACCATTTCAAAAGATATTTCTTTTGAGCATTCAAAATTTTTATTTCTTGGACACCACGCCCAATTTCCTTTATCAAATGATAAGTCAGGATCATTCCAACAGCTATTGCATACATTTTTATTAATTACTCTATATGGAGTATAAAATTCTGACTTTGGATCAGAAAATCCAGAGATCATTACAACAGGTTTTCCTGTCGCCCAAGCCAACCAAGATAAACCCGATCCAAGACCTATAAAAAATTCACAAAAATATAAATCATTTATTCTATCCGAAAGAGGAAGGTCGCCTGTTTTATCTATAGAATTAACCGGAATATAATTAGCATATTCACCGCAACCAATATTATTATTTTTATCTATAGATACTACATCGTATCCAAGATTATTTAAATATTCTACAATTCGCGTCCATCCTGAAGGATTATTCCAAAATTTAGCCTGAGAAGTAGAAAGAGATCCTATACATACATACTTTCTCTTAAAATTGTTCTTAAGATTTTTCGGCAAAGATATTTTTGTTCTACTCTCTTTGTGTTTTATATTTAAAATATTAGAAGCAATTTCTTGAAGATTTAATTGATTCCATTTCTTGCCAGAAAAATCAAAACATCCAATATTATAAGACTCTGCTGATGCTATTGGCTTCTCCCAGTAATTATAAAAATTAATATTAGGATAAGCGTCTTCAAATAAACTTTTATGAGGAGTATAAAAATTTACTTGCTTATTTTTTTCTTTTTGAAAAGAATCTACAATTCCAGTCCAAGCTATCGCATCTCCAAGAGAACCTGATTCATTAATAATATCAACTGTTTGAGTTTTAAAAGCGAACAAAACTCCCTTCTCAAGATTACGATCAGAATTTTCATTGAAAAATAAATCATACTGTTCAACTGAAAACCCTGAAAGCTTTAATTTATTTTTAATATTTGTTAGTTTAATTCCATCGTTCAAATGGAACTCTAAAATTATTTTATTTATTTTTTCTAATACTGAATGCGATATATTTTCAAATATTTTATATTCGAAACCTTCAATATCCATTTTCAAAACATCCACTTTATCTAGATTGTATTTAAAAAATAAATGATCTAAAGATATGCATTCAATTGATATTGTTTTTTCGTCTGACTTTGCATTTGCTCCAATTACGCTCAGAGTAGTGAATGGACTAACGGTAATATTTTGATTTTCATTGTTAATCGAAATAGCTTTATTTTCAAGAATAACCCTATTTTCTTTCTTAAATGTTTTTTCTAAAATATTAAAAGAAGCGGATGGCTCTAAGGCAATTATTTTACTAACATTTCTAGAAATACAAAAATCAACCAATGTGCCGCAACTTGCGCCAATATCAATTACTGTATCATTTTCTTTTATATTATTTTTATAAAAATCATAATGATAAAAATCTATTTTTTGACTAAAGAAATAATCTAAAATACTTAAAGTTAATTTATCATCATAATAAAACTTGCGGCAATTAGATTTATTATATAAACTTTTTTCTATTGGAACGTCTACTTCAAAAAGTAAAATACTATTTTTAAAAACCATTAATTTATAGCCATTAAAAAATTCTAAATCTAATTTTCTAGAAGTCGTTGGAGTTGAAAAATAATTAACACCATTTACGATTGAAGCTTGATCTAAAAAAGATGAAAACGTAAGATTAGAATTTAAATCTTTGATAATTATTTGAACATCATGAAATTCTTTTCCTGTTGTGCTAAAATATAATGTATTATCTTTTTGAGAATATCGGAAAGATAAATCTTTATCACTTAGAACGTCATTTCCCTTTACTATGTAATAATCAAGACATTCAAAATCAGTGAAACTTTTTTCTATATTTAGTAATAGATTATTTGAATTATCAAAGATTGTAAATTTTAATTTGTCTTGAGGCTGATGGGTTTCATAAAGAGTTGTATAATAAATTCCATTAGACTCTAATGTTAAATCTTCTTCATGAAGATAGCTATTTAGGTTTGTGTCAAAAATTTTAATTTTTATATTTAAATTTTTGTCAGAAATGTTTTTGTATTCAATACCTTTGTTATTTCTTATGAATTTTACAAATTCAATTTTTTTAATTTGATTATTTTTGACTTCATCGATTAGAGATAACATATTTTGATGAGCTTTTAAAGAAGCTTGTTTCCAAGAAAACTTTTCTCTTATTACTATTGATTCTTTTATAGCTATAGCTTTATAAACTTCGTAATTTTTATAAATATCAATAATTTTATTTGATAGATCTACAAAATCAGGTATATAATAGTTTCCAACAATGTTTTTATCAAATTGTCTTTGATTATATAAAGATGCTGGCTCTTCTCCAAGTGTATTTATTGGAACTCCTAGATTTTTTGCAAACTCTAATTGTGCGCTGCAATTAGAATAAACCGATACTGTTCCGCAAGCCATAGCTTCTATTAACGGAAGGTTCCATCCTTCTGCGCGAGAGCATGACAAAAAAACGTGAGAGCGTTTTAATATAGAAACGTATTCTTCTTTTGTGGTGAACGATAGAATCTTAATGTTTTCACAATGAAGATTATAATGTTGCAATCTATTTTTTGTTGATCCTAAACCATCTATATCAAATGGATTATCAACTAATAAAAGAAGTTGCACATCAATATTATTTTCAAATTTTTCTTTAAAACTTTTGATAATTTCCATGGTGCTTTTTCGCGCATCCCATCTACCTACTAAAACAAAAGTAAATTTTGTAAATTTTTCTGATATTGGGAAAAAAATATTTTCATCAACGCCTAACGGAACAACTTTTAATTTATGTTCTGGAAAATTTTGTTTAATTAAATTATTTTTTTGCCATTGAGATGGAATCCACAGTTGATCAAAGTTTTTTAATTGATTGAGAGAATCTTGTGGAAATTCAGTAGACTCGTACATTGTATATGCAATCTTTGGTCCAATATAATTATCATAAAAATAATGATGATTCAATCCTTCCATTACCAAATTAATATTTGGAGTAAAATCTTTTTTATAGCTATAAATTGGATAATCAGAACGTGAATTATCGGTATTATATAAAGTTTGTTTATGTAAAATCTTTTTATGTCGCTCTTCAATATCTAAATCGTGAGGAGTTTCATTATAACCGTTCCAGTTTTTACCTATTGTATAATTTCTGACTTTGACATCACAATAATTATTTAATTCTGGCAATAATTCTTGACAAAAAGTATTTAAACCGCCAGTACCAACAAAACTGCAACTAACTTCAAGCTTTATATTGCTGCGGATTAATTCTTTCAAATGATTCATCGCTGCGTCAGCAGCATTTTCCCATGTAAAAGTGTTGCGAATGTATTTAGATTCTATAATAGCTTTGTCTTTATAGAAAGAATAATTATTGTAAACTTCCAACATCTTATTCTCTAAATCTTGAAAATCAGGTTCGCACCAATATCCCGGTGAATCTTGGTTTTTATTATCTTCGAAATTTTTTGCTAATACTAGACCTTTAATGTTTACTGGAATACCAAGATTCTTTGCAAATTCTAATTGTCCGCTACAATTAGAATATATGGATGGAGTGCCGCAAGCCATTGCCTCCATAAGAGGAATATTCCATCCTTCACCACGCGCACAAGACAGAAAAACATTCGCTGTTTGCATGTACTTTCTGTACTCATCATTTGAAACGAAATCTATCACCTTTATATTCGGGGCATATAGATTATGTTTGCTTAGTCTTTCTTTAGTATTGTTGCATCCATCTCCATTAAATGAGTTAGCGACAGAAAGAATGAGTTGAACTTTATTATTATTACCGAAAACATTAATAAAACTTTGTATAATTTCTTTTGTGCTTTTTCTGTCTCCCCATGCACCAAACATTACAAATGTAAAAACATCATTTTGATGAGCGACAACATTTGTATTATATATTTCAGGATTTACAGCTTCTCTTACTATCTTTACTTTATGTGATGGTACGCCTTGGTCTATTGTTATCTTTGCTTGCCATTCTGTAGGAACCCAAACTTGATCGCACTCTAAAAGTTTAGCAAAAAAATCTTCTGGATATAATGTATTTTCCCATACTACATAACCAATCTTTGGACCTTTATAGTTTTGATAAAAATAATAATGATTAACGCTGTTGAGAATAATGTTAATGTCGGGAATATAAGATTCATCATAATTATATAATGGAAAATCTTGTAAATTCCTGTCACTATCAAAAAGACTTTGAGAAATGAGTATGCTTTTGTCTAATTCAGTAACGTCTTGATTATGTGGATCATTGTGTTTGTCAATATATCCAGTCCAGCTAGGTCCAATGGTAAAGTTTCTTACCTTTGTTTGGGTTTTCTTGCTGAGTGCGCGGAAAAATCCTTTTGAATGAGCGTTATAACCAGTATTTCCAACGTAACTTGCGTGACCTAAAATTTTCATTTATGAATTTTCATAAAATTACTGAATATAATATTTCCTGAATCGCACTCAGTAATCTTAACGTAAACATGATCTAAATTATGAGTGAAATTTCTAGAGTAAAAATGAAAGTATTTAAATATCTCCGCTCTATCAAAATTAAGTAACAAATCGCCTTTTTTATTGTATATTTTTATATCAACAAACTCAGAAAATTTCTTTTCAGCAATAAAATTTTTTCGACTTAATTGAAAAGTGGTCCCATCATCTATAAAGCTACAATATAATTCATCATGCGAGAACACTTTTTTAAGATAATGATCTTTTATGTCATTGAACTCTGATATAGATTTGATTCTATGAAAGCAATATACATCATTTGTATGATTTGGTATTTGTTTTAATGGCGAATACCTTTCTGAGGCTCCGTATTCATTATATTTTTGCAAACTTAGTTCATTTGTTTCTTCAATATCAACTGTTATCATTGAGTCTGTATAATTATACTTTGAAAGAAGAATATTAAACGTATCTTCGTCATGCAAAGCGAATATTCCGAGTCTTGTGTTCTTGTGTGTTTGATATATATCTACAGCTTCTGAGAAAAAGTTATGATGATTAGAGTTATAAACTATAACATTACCTTTTCTTCGGGGATATATAGTTATTGGTATATTTAAAACATCAGACAATACTTGCAATCCATGAACATTCTGACCACTTCCTAAATAGTTAACGTGGAATATTGTTCCGTGAAGATGCATATTCATCAAAGGGTGATTTGATAATTTAGAAACGTATTTTGCAATATGATCGGCGGTAGCAGTTAAAAAACAATCAGTATCAATATATACAAAATTAGTATTTGGATATCTTTCGCAACTATCTTTGAGGCAAAAAGGTTTTATATTCCGTAGTAAATCTATATCTTGTTCATCATTTTCAAATATATAAAAAGGCACAGATATAAACTGTTCTTTGTTTAGTTCTAAATCTTTTGTAACGTCTAAATTATAATTGAGGCTATAAATAATACATTTGCGATTAGAGAATAAACTTATCGTACGCAACATTTCTTTTGCGATGTGTTCGTACTTTTTATCGAAGTATACTACCCAATAAAAGTCTTCCAATAATACTTTTTTGTTATAGAATATGTTGTCTTGTATACCTAAATCATTCTTATAATAAAAATGAGCTAACAAAGATTCGCGATTTTGAATGTATAATTTTTTATCTTTATATACCGCTTCGCCAATATATCGCCCATCTTTGCGCGTGTTCGTTAATTCGGAGAAACTTATTATTTGTATGTCGCGCTTTGACAATTCTTTGTTTACATGATGTTCGTCTATAGCTTTATATTCGCGATCTTCTAATAAAGATATATAATTAGGTATATTTTTATAGAAATGATTATAATATGGCACATTCTTCCATATAGTAAATGGTCCGCGAATTCCTGGATAATATGTAGTATCTCCAATAGAGATTATGTCTTTATTTAGATAGAAAGATAACATATCGTACATGTCGCCAAACATACAATCAATGTCATAAAATCCTACATAATCATATTCTGACAGGTATCCTTCGAATAGGTGGGCGGCCAGGAGTTTATAATCACATAATTTTCTATTTTCTGATATGTCGGCGGTTATGCTTGTTTTATTATATACTAAGTTCTTATATGCTTCTTTACTTATATTGTATATTTTTATATTGGGGGAAGATACATTTAAAAATTGATCAGTAAAAATGAAAAAATTTATATTTGGGTTTTGATTTTTGCAAGATTGTAGATGAGCATCAAAGTAATCAGGAAAAGGCCCAAACCATACTTGGAGAAGAGCTATCTTTTTAGACATATTTTATTATATAAAGGGCGGGGATTTTTTTTTAGTTTTTTATAGGACAATTGTGCCGATTGTCCCAAATATTTTAGGAAAATGGGGGGAGGGGTGGGG
>Ga0222712_10004909_pt1 | contig 13772 bp, 10 predicted proteins | sample C33_657DmetaG_FD_165043 | JGI IMG/M metagenome (GOLD analysis project Ga0222712, IMG submission 165043) | Estuarine water microbial communities from San Francisco Bay, California, United States - C33_657D | ecosystem: Environmental > Aquatic > Marine > Unclassified | place: USA: California...
CGAGCCGGCGCGCCGCGAGGCCGACCGTCTGGCCGCCGCCGTGCCCGGCGAGGAAACCGTCGTGGCGAAGTCGCAGGCCGCGCTGGCCGATCTCGACAAGTCGCTGACGCCCCTTCGCCTGGAGGAGTCCGCCGCCGCCGCGAAGGTCGAGGCCCAAGCCAAGCTCGTGGCGGAGGCCGAGGCGAACCTGACCGAGTTCCTCAAGCGCCGCGACACCGAGGTCGCCGCCGCGAAGGCCGCCATCGAGGATTACGCCCGCGCGATGCGCCCGGTCCGGCTCCGGCTGACCGACGTCGCCGCCCAGCTCGAGGCTTCCGGGAAGCAGCTGAAGGATCTCAAGGCCGCGCAGGAGAACGCCACGCGCGACCTCGCCACGGCGACCGCCGCCCTCGCGACCGCCGAGTCCGCCGCCGCGGAGGCCGCGCGTTCCCTCGTCGGGGCCAAGGTCGCCGCGGACCTCGCCCTTGCCAACCTCTCCGAGGCGACCGTGACGCTCGCCTCCGCCCGTTCTTTCCGCGGGTACCTGACTTTCCGCCGCGCGGCCGGCCTGGCGGAGGCCGAGGCGGCCGTCGCCGCCGCGGAGGCCGTGCGACGTCACGCCCAGACCGCCGTCGCCGCCGCGGAGGCCGCGGTGCCGCGTTCCCGCGATGAGATCGCCCGCCGGACGGCCGCGGCCGCCGATTTCCGCCGGAAGCTCGCCGAGCTCGGCACCGAGGTCGCGAAGAACGAACAGGGCGTCGGACCGCTCACGACCGAGCGCGATGACCTGATCAAGAGCCGCTCCGCCCAGCTCAAGGAATACGCCCGCCTGCAGGCCCGCCCGGCGCTCGTGGAGAAGGAACTCGAGGCCAAGTCCGCCCCGTTGCGCGAGCGCCTCAAGGTGGCTCAGGAAGCGCTCAAACCGCTGGAAGCCCCCTTGGCCGATGTCCGCACCCGCCTCGCCGCCGCGCTCAAGCCCGTCGAAGCCAAGCGCGCGGAGGTCGCCGCCGCGACCACGAAGCTGGCCGCGGCCCGGCAGGCTGCCGCCGCGGCCGAGAAGGCCCACGCCGCCTTGGTCCGGGAGATTCCCGAACGCGCCCGCAACCTCGAGGAGCTGGCCCGTTCGCTCGCCGAACTCCAGCCGCAGGTCGAACCGCTCAAGGCCAAGGTGAAGGCGAGCGAGGCCCGGTACCTGGCGATGTTGCCCAAGAAGTGACGGTGGCCTGGGCGCCGTCGCTTTCCCCTCGAAATCGACGGCTCGCCCCCTAGGTTGCGTCCATGCCGCCCCGCTGCCTGCTGCTCGCCTGTTGTCTCGTGCTCGGCCTGTCGGCGGCGGAGCCGGCCAAGCCGAACGTGTTGCTGATCGTGGCCGACGACATGGGGTGGGCCGATGTGTCCTGGCACGGCGGTCGTTTCCAGACCCCGCGCATGACGGAGCTGCTCAAGACCTCGGTCGAACTCGACCGCCATTACGTGCAGCCGGTCTGCACGCCGACCCGGACAGCCTTGCTTTCCGGCCGCTGGACCAGCCGCTTCGGTCCGCACGTGCTCGGACCGACCAACCTGCGGGCGTTCCCCGAGGGCACCTTCACGCTGGCCACCGCGATGAAGTCCGCCGGTTACCGCACGGCCATCGCCGGCAAATGGCATCTCGGCGGCAAGTTCGAGTGGGGTCCGCGTCGCCACGGTTTCGACGAGTCCTACGGCTTCCTGACGGGCGCGGTCGATCCGTGGACCCATAAGTACCGCAAGGGCGACCTCGAGGATACCTGGAACCGCAACGACGTCCTGGTGAAGGAAGAGGGTAACGCGACCGAGCTCATCGCCGCCGAGGCCGAGCGCCAGATCCGCGCCCAGCGCGGCCCGTGGTTCGTCTACGTGCCCTTCGGCGCCGTGCACATCCCCATCGACGCCCCGCCGGAGTATTTCCGGGCCTACGCGGACGTCCGGTTCAGCCCGGATCCGGTGAAGGACGACTCGATGCGCCGCTACGCCGCCTTCGTGAGCCAGCTCGACGCCAAGGTGGGCCAGCTGGTCGACGCGCTCAAGGCGACGGGTCAGCTGCAGAATACGTTGATCATCTTCACCTCGGACAACGGCGGCATCGAGGGCGGGGGTAATCCGTACGTCGGGACCACGAAGGGTAGCCCGGCGGTCACGACGAACGCCCCCTTGCGCGGCTGGAAGAACCAGCCCTACGAAGGCGGGATGCGCGTCAACGCCTTCGCCAGCTGGCCCGGCCGTCTCCCGGCCGGCAAATGCGTCTCCCCGATGCATGCGGCGGATTGGATGCCGACGCTCTGCCGACTGGTCGGGGCCCGGGTGCCGGCCGACGTGAAGTTCGACGGCCTGGATAACTGGCCGGCGCTGTCCGGCGCCGAGCCGCGCCCGGCCCCGCGGACGATCTACGTCCCGCATTATCAGCGCTCCGCGGTCTTCTTCGGCGACTGGAAACTGATCGCCCCGCACGGCAACCCGCAGGGCAAGGCCGAGCTCTACGACCTGGCCGCCGATCCCTCCGAGCAGCATGACCTCGCCGCGGAGCAGCCAGCCAAACTCGCCGAGATGCGCGCCCGGTTCGTCGCCCTCAAGGCCGGCGATCTGCCCGAGATCCCCGCCGGCGCCCAGCTCAGGCACTCTTCCGCCAAATGAAACTCCTCCCGCTCCTCCTCTGCCTCGGCCAGCTGGCCGCCCCCGCCGTCGCCGCGGGCGTCCCCGGCCCGGTGACGCCCCCGCCGGCGGCCCTGAAGCTCGACCCGTTCTACAAAAAATACGTGAGCGCCACCGGCCTACCTATCGTGGCCTCCGGCGCGGTCGACGACCATGCGCTTCTGGAAGTGGCCTACCTCGCCGACCTCATGCTGGCCAAGCGGCCCGACGTGCGCACGGCGATGATCGCCAACGGTTCCCGCGTGATCATCATGGGACGCGGCGAGTTCACGACGGACATCCCGGAGTACGCGCACATGAAGCCCAAGGAATACTGGGACGCCCGCGCCCGCGGCCTGGGCGGGTCCGAGACCGATCCGGTCTGCTCCTGCGCGGAGGAGAACGTGCTGGCCTTCCCCGGGGATCCCTACGCGGCCGAGAACATCTTCATCCACGAGTTCGCGCACAACATCCACCTGCGCGGCATGCTCAAGGTCGACCCGACCTTCGACCGGCGCCTGAAGGCGACCTACCAGGCGGCCATGGCCCAGGGCCTCTGGAAGGGCAAGTACGCCGCGACCAACCACCACGAGTATTTCGCCGAGGGCGTGCAGTCCTGGTTCGATGACAACCGCGTCAACGACCACGACCATAACCACGTCCACCTGCGCGCGCAGCTGGTCGAGTATGACCCAGGCCTGGCCGCGATGTGCCGCGAGGTCTTCGGCGACACCGAACTGAAATACGTGAAGCCGACGACCCGCCTGACGGGCCACATGGCGGGCTACGACCCGTCGAAGGCCCCGACTTTCACCTGGCCGGAGCGGCTCACGGCCGCCAGGGCGGAGATCCGCCGTAAGGTGCAGGAACGCGACCGGAAGGCCAACGCCGCTCCCGCCGGCAAGTGATCAGCCGGGCCCGGCTCAGCCCGCCCGGAGGTCCTTGAAGGCCGCCAAGGCGCGATCGCGACCGGCGGTCAGCCCGACGAGCGGGGCGGGATAGGTCTTACCGAGGATCACCCCGGCCTCGGCGAGGACATGCATCGGGGCCTCCCAGGCTGGTGGATCCACTCGGCGGGCAGTTGGGCGAGCTCGGGTACCCACCGACGCACATACTCGCCATCGGGGTCGAACTTCTCGCCTTGGAGCACCGGATTGAAGACGCGGAAATACGGTGCGGCGTCGGCCCCGCAGCCACCCGCCCACTGCCAGCCCATGGTGTTGGCGCCGAGGTCGGCGTCGACGAGCGTGTCCCAGTACCACTTCGCGCCGTCGTTCCACGGCTGGAGGAGGTGCTTCACGAGCACGGAGGCGGCGATCATGCGGACGCGGTTGTGCTGCCAGCCGGTCTGCCACAACTGGCGCATCCCGGCGTCGACGATCGGGTAGCCGGTGCGACCGACTTGCCACGCCCGCAGGAGCTGCTTGTCCCGCTGCCAGGGGAATTTCGCGAACTCCTTGCGCAGCGGCTGGTCGGGGGTCTCGGGGAAGTGATGGATCAGGTGCTGGGCGAATTCGCGCCAGCCCACTTCGGCGACATATTTATCGCCGCCCTTCGTGCCGAGTTTCCCGGCCGTGCGGACGGCATCGACGATCTCGAGCGGGGAGATTTGTCCGAAGTGCAGGTACGGCGAGAGGCGCGACGTGCCGTCGAGCTTGGGGATGTCGCGGTCGGTGGGGTAGTCCTTCACCGGGGCGGCGACGAAGTCCCGCAGGCGTTTTTCGGCGCCCGCGCGGGTCGGGTCCCAGTTCGCGGGGAAGGCGCCGTCCCACTTGATCCTGGGGAGCAGGCCGAGCTTCGCGACCGGCCCCGACTTCAGGGTTTTCTCGCCAGGCGGCAGTTTCTTCGGGGCCTTCAAGGGGATCCCGAACTTCAGGTTCGCCAGGCAGTTCTTCCAGAACGGCGTGAAGACCTGGAAGGGGTTGCCAGCGAGGGTCTTCACGAGGTGCGGTTCGTGCAGGAGGTTGCCGTTGAACGACTCGGCCTTGATCCCGGCGTTGCGCAGCGAGGTTTTCACCCGGGTGTCGCGTTCGACGATGAGCGGCTCGTGGCGGCGATTCCAAGTGACAAGTTCCGCCCCGGTCTCCTGCACCAGTCGCTGGAGTTCGGCCAGCGAATCCCCGCTCCGGATGACGAGCGGCGACCCGGCCTTGGTCAGCTGGGCGGCGAGGTCCTCCAAGGCGTGGTGGAGCCACCAGTTCGAGGCTCCGCCGGGCTGCCAGGCGCCTTCGGCGGCGGGGTCATGGATGTAGACCGGGATGACCGGCCCGCCCGCCGCGATGGCCGCCTGCAGCGCCGGGTTGTCGGCAAGCCGAAGGTCCAGGCGGAACCAAACAAGGGAAGGAGAAGGCATGGTTGAGAGGAGATGGGGCTTGGGCCTGGGCTAGGGCTAGGGATGGAGAAAAGGACGGAGGCGCAAACCAGCTGGCTGATTAATCAGCTAGGCAAAGGGTAAGGCTTGGGATTCGTTTCCCCAACCGCTAACCGCTAACCGCCAACCCCTATCACCAACTATACTTCTGCCCCTTCTTGATCCGGCGGGCGAAGGTGACGAGGAGCTGGACGGACTGCTCCACCACGGCGAGGTCGACGACTTCGCCGGGGGTGTGCATGTAGCGCAGGGGGATGGAGAGCAGGCCGCAGGCGACGCCGGCGTTGGCCATCTGCATGGCGCGGGCGTCGGTGCCGGTCGGGCGAGGCTCGGCCTGGACCTGGTAGGGGATGCCGGCTTCTTCGGCGGCCTCGACCATGTGGTCGAAGACGATCGGGTTGATGTTCGGACCGCGGCCGATGATCGGACCGCCCGAGAGGCTGAAGCGACCGAACTTGCGGTTGTCGGCGTCGGGGTGGTCGGTCGCATGGCCGACGTCGACGGCGATGCCGACGTCAGGGTTGACGGCTTGGGCGGCGACCTGCGCGCCGCGCACGCCGATTTCCTCCTGCGTGGTGGCGACGGAGGCCACGGTGGCGGCGAGGGACTTCTCCTTGGCGAGGCGCCGGAAGGCCTCCATGCAGACGTAAGCGCCGGCCTTGTCGTCGAACGCGCGGGCGACGCCGATGCTGCCGCGCAGCATCTCGGGGCCGTCGGCGTAGACGGCGGGGTCGCCGATCCGCACGATGGACAGGGCGTCGGTCCGGTTGTTCACGCCGATATCGATCCACATGTCATGACGCTCCGGGACGCGCTTGCGGTCCTCGGGCGAGAGCAGGTGCACGGCGCGCTTGCCGGTGATGCCGAGCACCGGACCTTCGCGGGTGAGGATGTGCAGACGGCGGCCGGAGGGGATGATCTGGTCGTGGCCGCCGAGGAACTCGAAGTAGAGGTAGCCCTTGTCGTCGACGTGAGAGATGATGAGGCCGATCTCGTCGATATGGCCGGCGAACATCAAGGTCGGGCCGCCGTTGCCCTTGAGGGTCGCGATGCGGTTACCGATCGCGTCCTTCGCGTAGGTGTCCGCCGACTTCTCGACGTAGCGATCGACCACCGCCTGGGCGGCGAACTCGTGGCCCGTCGGGGACTTCGCGGTCAGGAGGTCCTTGAGGAAGTCGGGGTAGTCGGTGATCGCGGAGGATTTCTTGGACATGCCGCAAGGTAAACCACGCCCGTCAGGGAAGACAAGCGGACGTCGTGCCCTTTTTCAGTCAAATCAACCCACCCAACTTGCTTGGCAGCCTGCGTGCAGGGAGGGAGCCCGAAATTCACTGGCTCGGGGTCAACCCGCGGGTCGGCGATAGGATGAATCGCCCCAATCCTTGATCCGTCTGAAGCAGGCAAGTTCCGTGCGATTATCGCTTCCGCCTTCCGTGCCGCCAAGGCCTTACAGGATCGCGAAGGTGCCGCCGACCCCGCGCAAACCTTGGATGGCCCCGCGCCGGTTGAGGTTGGGCGGAAAGATGGTTGCGGTTTGCTTTAGAGCGCAGACGAACGGTTGACGCGCCTCCAGAGGTCCCAGGTGTTGAGGCCAGCCAGCGGAAGTAGAAAAACGGCGGCGAAAGAGCCGAACGAAAGCAAGGGGTGTAGCCACATGCAGGCCAGCGTCAGCTGGCCGTAGGGCTCCGTCAGATCAAGCATGAGCCAGCCAAGCTGCGCGAAGAGGAAACCGAATAGCGTGGTGCCTATGAGCAGCGCCAAGGGGCTCCACAAAAACAGTTTCATGGCATCACTGCCTTTCAGGAGGCGACGCAAGAGCCAGGTCACCGCGACGCCGGTCGGCAGGCTGGCGACCAGCATGACGAAGCACCCACCCCATTGCATCGGCAGCCGCTTGAAATCGTCCGGACCGTTGTCGTAATTGAACAGGGGAATCTGCTCACGGATGATCATCGGCGCAAAGGCCCAGAGGGCGCCATAGAGCAAACCCAGCCGATGGTCTGTCCAGAAGGTGCGGAGACTTCCCATGCCCCAAACACTGGCCTCTGCCCGCGGGCGGGCGAGCGTCGCGTATTTGTCTTATAGGATAACAGTCGTCCTAATGCCGCCGGCGAGGACGTGTATAAGCGTCTAACGATCAGGGCATTCGATCGGCCCCGTCTACCTCATTTTTTCTTGGTCTTTTTGACCGGCAGGCCGCCCGGGAGCCGCATGTTTTCTTGTCCAGGCAGCGGGCCGGCGAGAGGCGGGGTCTCGAAATACTTGCCCTCGTCGACCATCCGCGGATCGCCCGATGACCGCAGCTCGGCGAAGAGCTGTTCGGTGAGCTGCGTGCGAACTGCGGCGTAGGCGGAGTCTTCGGCGACGTTCTTCATCTCGTGCGGATCCTTGCCGAGGTCGTAGAGTTCGAACATCGGCCGACGGCCATAGCATTGCGTGAAGAGCGCGGACCACTCGTCCGTCTTGCGCGCGCCGACGAACCAGGCCTTGGTCGGGCCGGCGTCGTCGTCGGGGATCGTCACGAACGTCGTCCGCGCGATTTCGGCAAAGGAGGGTTCGTCGGCGCGGTCGAGGCGGTAATGATCGCCCAGCGGCCAGCGCTCCGGGTGGAAGTTGACGATCATCACATGGTCCTTGGTACGCAGCGCGCGCTGCGGGTAGGGCGAGTAATCCGGGCGGGCCACCTCGACGTGCCGTTCGCGCCCGGTGATCACATAGGTGCGGGTGGGGTCGACGAGTCCGCTGCGGTCGGAGCGCAGTACCGGCCAAAGCGACCTGCCCGTCATGACTGCCGGCGGCTTCAGCCCGCCGGCCTCGAGGAAGGTCGGCGCGAGGTCGGCCAGATTGACGAAGTCGTCGACTACCCGGCCGCCTTGGACGCCCGGGCCGGTGATGGCGAGCGCCACGCCCGTACCGAATCCGTAGAGGTTGCACTTGCCGTGCGGGAAACCCGGGGCGCCGTGGTCGCCGCTGACGACGATCAGCGTATTCTGGCGTTCGCCCGTGCGGTCCAGTTCGGCGAGGATGGCGCCGATGGCGGCGTCCCAGGCCTGGACCTCACCCAAGTAGTCGGCCAGATCCTGGCGGACGATCGGTACGTCGGGGAGGAAGGGTGGCATCTTGCCTTTGAGTTCGTCGGGATCGATGCCCCAGAGTTTTTGGCCGCTGCCTTGGACCCATGCGCGGTGGACGTTGGTGGGGCCGAACCAGTAGGCGAAGGGTTTCCCCGCTTGGCGGGCGGCGAGCATCGCGCGGAAGTTCTGGCGGACCTCGTCGAGCAACTGTTCGCGCGCCGCTTCAATCGTGGCGCCCTTGGCCACCATCTCGGTCACGTTCTCGGAGAAGTTGTTGAACTGTCGACCTGCCTTCTCGAAAGCGTGGGTTTGGCCCCCGTAAGGGGCGTCGCCCGGGGAGCCGGGGCCCCAGACCTTGTAGGATTTGCCGAGGTGATAGCCGGCATCGCGCAGCAGGAGCGGGTAGGAGGGGATGGAGGCATCCCAGACGGCGCCCTGCAGGATGGCGCCGCGGCCAGTCCGCCAGAAGTACTGACCGGAGAGCAGCGAACTGCGACAAGGCGTGCAGGAGGGCGCGTTGACGTGCGCGTTGCGGAAGAGCACCCCTTGGCGGGCGAGCTGGTCGAAGTGCGGGGTACGGACGACGTCGTTGATCCCGCCTCGTCCGTCAGCCTCAGCGTAGATGCGGGCGAAGCGACCCCAGTCGTCGGCGAAGAAGAAGAGGATGTTGGGCCGTTTCACCTCCGCGGCGGGGAGGAGCGGGGCCGCGAGGGCCAGCAGGCAGAGGCGAAGGACGTTCATTTCAAGGGGGCGGGCTCCCAGTCGGAAGGGATGACCCAGTTCGCGTCGAGTTTCTCGCCGCGCAGGTATTTCTCGTAGAAGCCGCGGCGGCGTACGTCCGCCGACGGGTGGGCCTCGTATTCAGCCCCGCGGCCGACGGCCCGGAGATCGCCGAGGGCCTTGAGCTCAGCCCACAGCTGGGCGCGCAGCTCGGTGGCGCCGGGGGCGGTGGCCGGGGGCGCGAGCAGGTTGCGGACGCAGTCAGGGTCGGTCCGCAGGTCATACAACTCCTGGGCCGGACGCAGGCCGAAGCACAGGTCCCAGTGGGGGTCGGTGCCCTTGTCCCGGCGCGCCTGCAGGATGAAAGACTTCGTCGGGCTGGCGTCGGTGTCGAGGTACCCGGTCTCGGGGTTGCCGCAGGGCCAACGCGACGGTTCGGCGTTCTCGAGGTAGAGGCGGCCGTCCTTGACGATGCCCCGCACCGGGTAGCCCGCGTCGTTGGGCCGGCCGAAGTCGTGGCGCTCCCGGCCGACGAGGACGTGGTCGCGGGTCCGGGCGAGGTCGGGGCTGTCGGCGAAAGCGTCGAAGAGGCTGCGTCCGGGCGTGGGAGCCAGCCGGGCGTCCTTCCAGGCGATGCCGGCCGCCTCGAGGAAGGTCGGCGCGAGGTCGATGAAGCTCACGTAGGCCTCGACCCGTCGGCCCGGCCCGCGGATGCCCTTGGGCCAGCGGACCGCCAGCGGCAGGTGATTGGCGTTCTCGTACATGTGGCCCTTGATGCGCGGGAAGGGCATCCCGTTGTCGCTCGTCACGATCACCAAGGTGTCGTCGAGTTTACCGGCGCTTTCCAGGGCGGCCAGCATCCGGCCCAGATGGCGGTCCGAGTGTTCCACTTCGTAAGCGTAGTCGAGGAGATCGCTCCGCACCGTCGCGTTGTCGGGCCAGATCGCCGGAACCCGGTCCACGTCGGACGGTTGCTTGCCGCCGAGGCGGGCTCCCGTGCCCGCCTCGTAGTCGCGGTGCGGCTCGATCGGTCCCGCCCAGAAGAACCAAGGCTGGCCGGGGCGCGTGTCCCGCAGGAAGTTCTCGAAATTCGTCGCGTAGTCGTTGTTCGTGATCCCGGTGGTCGGCGGCTTGGCCTTGGCCTGGTTGTAGGTCTTACCCGCGTAGCCCCGCGGCTTGCCTTGCGCGTCGAGCATGCTACCCGGCCCCCAGACCTTGCCCGTCGTCGCGTAGAAGTAACCGCCCGCCGTCAACGCCTCCGGGAAGATGCCGAACTCCGGCGGGAAGATGCACTGGTGGTTCGCGGCGGCGCCGAGCTGCCAAGGGTACCGCCCCGTCATGATCGTCGAACGGGACGGCGCGCACTTGGCGGTCGGCGTGTAGGCGTTCATGAAGAGCAGGCCTTCGCGGGCGACCCGGTCGAAGTTCGGAGTCTTGACCCAGCGGCAACCGTAGGCGCCGGCATGGCCCATGCCCCAGTCGTCCATGATGAAGAACAGGATATTCGGGCGCTTGGCCGTCGGCTCGGCGGCGGCGAGGGTCGCGGTCAGCAGCGACAGGCAGGAGAGCAAGGCGGGGCGCATCATCGGGGTGGGCCTTTTCTAGGGCCTCTCCCCGCAGGGGCAATGCCTACCTGCGCCCCGGCCGGTCACTCCAGCGTCACCATCACCGGGTAATGGTCGCTGGGATGCTGGCCCTTGACCTCGAAACCGATGACCTCGGCGGACCGGGCGCGCCAGCCCCCGCGTCCGAGCAGCCAATCAATGTGCAAGCCCGCCGGGTTCGCCTGTCGGTAGCCGTGGAACGTACCCAGCGACTCGCCCTTTCGGACCGGTGCGCTGCGGAAGAGGTCGGTCAGGTAGCCGTCGCCGGTGAAGGTCGCGTAGGCTGCGCTGGCCTTGGCGACGGCGTTGAAGTCGCCCACGAGCAGGATCGGCTGATCGGTCGGCGTCGACTCCAGCCGTCGCCGCACGAGCTTGGCCGATTCGCCGCGGGCCTCCTCGGACAGGTGGTCAAAGTGCGTGTTCACGAAGAGGAAAGTACGCGCCGTCGTCTTATCGCGGAAGCGGGCCCAGGTGACCATGCGGGGCAGGGAGGAGCCCCAGGATTTCGAGCCCACGACCTCCGGGGTCGTCGAGAGCCAGTAATCCTTGGTCTCCAGCAGCTCGAAGCGTTCGCGGCGGTAGAAGATCGCCATGAACTCGCCATTCTCGCCGCCCTCGCGGCCCTGGCCCAGCATCGCATAGCCCGGCAGGTCGGCGCGCAGGTCGGCCAATTGCCCCGCCAGACCCTCCTGCGTCCCGATCAGGTCGGGCTTCGTCGCCTCGAGGCACGCCTTCATCACCGGCCGGCGCGTCGGCCAATCATTCGGCGGGCGGGGGCTGGCGTAGCGCAGGTTGAACGTCATCACCCGCAGTTCGCTCGAGTCCGGAGTCTCGGCGCCGAACAGAGCGAGGGGCGTGAGCAGCAAGGCGAGGAGGCGCATCGGGTGGGTGGGATGGAGTTGGGATTAGGAAGTGGGGATTAGGAAAGGCAAGGGGGTGTGATCAGCTGGCACGCTGGCAAGTGGGCATGGAAGGCAGGATGCAAAAAAGGGCCAGGGCTAGGGACAGGGCTAGGGATAGGCACATCATCGTCGCACGAGGTGAAGCCAGTTCCCAGGCCGTCGTGAGGTTACAGGTACACCCCTTGCCCCCGTGTCATCTTGCCCGCGTGCCAGCTAGTCCGGCCTCTCCTTCCCCTGAAAACTGACCCTGTCCCTGACCCTCTTTTTTGCATGCTGTCTGACTTGCCCGCGTGCCTAACCGCCAACCGCCACCCCCCAAACGCTCGCGAACCCCGTTCGCGCCGGTAGGGACCAGCGTCCCTGCTGGTCCGACGAAGACCCGATAAACCCACGGCCGACCGGGACGGTCAGCCCTAACTGATGGGCCTTGGCAGGGGGTCAGGCACATCATCGCTACGCGAGATGAAGCCAGACCCCATGCCGTCAGCCCTACCTAAGTGACCAAACAAAAAGGCGGGCCCGGAGGCCCGCCTTCGCGGTCGGCTGACGCGACGGTTACTTGCTGAGGTCGCGGAGCTTGACGTTCTTGAACCAGACTTCGTCGCCGTGCTCCTGGAGCAGGATGTGACCGGACTCCCACTCGCCGAAGTTGCCGCCGAACTTGGGGTCGGCGTACTTGGACTTGGCGCGGAGGTCGCGGAATTCCTGGGAAGCGCGGTCATAGGCCACGACGAGGCGGCCGTTGAGCCAGTGCTCGACCTTGGTGCCCTTGGTCACGACGTAGGCGTTGTTCCACTGGCCGATCGGGTTGGGGCGCTTGTTCTTGGCGGTGATCAGGTCGTAGAGCGACGAGACCGTGCGGTTGCCGTCGCGGCCCAGCTTGGCGTCGGCGTGCACGTCATCGTCCAGCATCTGGAACTCGAGGCCGAACGCGGAACCGGCGCCCTGGTTGAGGGACGGCTGCGCGAAGTACTTCAGGCCGCTGTTCGCGCCGGTGGTCAGCTTGAAGTCCACCGAGATCTCGAACTGCTTGTAGGCGCCGAGCGTGACGATGTCGCCGGCGGCCGCGGATTCCTTGCCGTCGCCCTTGGCGGTGCGGAGGGTGCCGTCGACGACGGACCAGCCGGCCTTGGGGAAGTCCGGCCCCTTGGCGGAGCGCCAGCCCTTGGTGGACACGCCGTCGAAGAGGAGCGTCCAGCCGTCGGCCTTCTCGGAGTCGGTCAGGGTGTTGTCGGCGACCTCGGTCAGGGTGATGTTCTTCCACTGCACGGTGGTGCCGGCCTTGTCCTTGGCGTTGCCGATGCCGTGGACCTGGAAGGCGATGAAGCCGGCCAGGTAGCCGTCATCGCGGGCGTCCACGCGGGCCACGCCGTTGAGCCAGGTGCGGATGCGGTTGCCGACGGCCTCGACCTTCACGTGGTTCCATTCGCCGACCTTGGTGACCTCGCGGCCCTGCTTGGAGAAGGCGAGGGCGTCGCCGCCGCCGAAGCCCGGGACAATCCAGCCGCGGCGGCCTTCCTCATAGAGGCCGGCGGACCACATGCGGGCCTGCGTGTCGGGCTTCTTCACGTTCTTCGGGTCGGTGTCGATTTCGGCCTGGTAGCCGTGCACGCGACCGGCGGGGACCTTGACGGTCTTGCCGGCGGCGTCGACGATCTCGGTCGCCTTGTCGTGGGCGTGGGAGCGGAACTGCACGCCGGAGTTGAGGCGCGGGTCGTTCAGGAAGTCGTACTCGAGCACGAAGTTCGCGTACTCCTTCTCGGTCGCGAGGAAGGTGTTGGGAGTGTTCAGCGTCGAGGTGCCGACGAGCACGCCGTCCTTGACGGCGTAGGTGGCTTCGCCGCCTTTCTTGGCGAAACCGGCGAGGTCCTTGCCGTTGAAGATCTCCGCGCCGACGGCGGCGAGGGGCAACAGGGCGAGGGTGAGCAGGGTCTTCTTCATGGTGGTGGTGGGGGAGGTAAAAGAGTGGGGCGGGGCGGCCGTGTGGCCGCCCCGCCCCGGGGAGCGACGACTCAGAAGGTCGTCGGGATCTCGAAGCCCTTGCGGCCGGTGCGCTTGGCCACGAGGTCGCGGTTGGCGGCCTCGGCGTTGGCGCCGGTGAAGAGCTCGGTCTTGGCGTCGAGGGTGAGCGGGAGGCCGAGGACGGCCTTGTTCTCGTCGAGGTTCACGCCGTTGCGGCCGAGGTGCTCGGCCATGCGGCCGAAGGCTTCGGCCAGGCCGCTGCTGGCCTTGATGGCTTCCTTGATCTCGCCCGCGTTCTTCTTCGCGCCGAGGCGGAAGGAGACGTTGGCGGAGTGCACGAGGGAGGTGGACAGGTGGCACTCGCGCACCGGGGCGTGGATGTTCTCCGCGGTGCCCTTGCGGATGCCTTCGACCCAGTTGGCGTGGTGGCCGGAGGCGCCGCCGGTGAGGTCGACCTGGTCGACGGTCTTGCCGAAGGACTTCACGAACTTGCCGTCCTTGTCGTAGACCT
>Ga0222712_10004910_pt1 | contig 13772 bp, 9 predicted proteins | sample C33_657DmetaG_FD_165043 | JGI IMG/M metagenome (GOLD analysis project Ga0222712, IMG submission 165043) | Estuarine water microbial communities from San Francisco Bay, California, United States - C33_657D | ecosystem: Environmental > Aquatic > Marine > Unclassified | place: USA: California...
ACGGCCCCATTTTGCGCCAAGGCGAGGTGCGCCCCTCGGTGATTTGGGTGCGGCAATGCGTTGATGCGGCAGGGGCAGCCTGCCAGACCCTGCTGCGCTGCCTAAGCCGCGTGCAGCATCCCAGCCTGGGCCCGCTCTCCCTCATCGAGGCCAGGCCCGTCACTGGGCGCATGCACCAGATCCGTGTGCATCTCTCCCATCTGGGCCTGCCCATCGTCGGCGACAAGATCTACGGCCTCAACGAGGCCTGCTACCTGGAGTTCATTCAAACCGGCTGGACCGACTCGCTGCAACGGCAACTGGGCCTGAGCCGTCAGGCCCTGCACTCCTGCCGCCTGCGGGTGGACGACGATGCCCTGCGCGGCACATGGGATTGCCCGCTGCCCGCCGAGTTGCAAAGCCTGATCAGCGAGAGCTCTTTGGCGACTGACCTGCCAGCGCCAGAATGCGCTTCCAGTGTGCCGCCTCCACCGCCGTGATCGAGAGACGGTTGCCACGACGCAGGATCAGCAGATCAGCCAGAGCCGGATCCTCGCGCAATTGCGGCAGGCCAACAGGCTTGGGCAGGTCCGCCTCCCACTTCACATCCACCATCAGCCATCGTGGGTCCTCGCGCCTGCTGCCCGCATCAAAGTAAGGGCTGGAGGGATCAAACTGCGTGGGGTCAGGGTAGGCCTCGCTGGCGATGCGCACCACGCCCACCACGCCGGGCTGGGCACAACTGCTGTGGTAAAAAAAACCGAGGTCGCCCACCTGCATTTCATCGCGCATCAAATTGCGCACCTGATAATTGCGCACGCCGTTCCAAGGCTCAAGGCGCTTGGGCCTGGCCTTGAGGTCGTCAAAGGAGAACACATCGGGTTCGGATTTCAGCAGCCAAAAAGCCATGCCAGCAGCATGGGCCAAGCAGCGCCCTTGGCAAGCCCGCGCTCATGGACAAGGAAGGAGACAGGCCGGCCCTTGAGGGCTCAATGACTGCCTGTGGCCTCAAGCCAATGAGGCAGCAGGGCCAGCACCTCGCGGAAATGCGTGCTGCCGCCGGCACGCTCCAATTGGGCGCCCACCAGACCGGCGTCACTGACGCTGTCCGCTGGCATGACCTCCTCGTGCTGATGCTCACCGGCGCAGACGCGAATATGAATGAAGCTCGAGCAGGACTGACGCCAGATGCGCACACTCATGCCGCCGCCGCTCAACTCAAGGCTGAGCAATGCGCAGGAATGCGCGGCCTGATCGGCGGCTGGGGCTGCGGCCTTGATGGCCACCGTCACCGTGCCGCCCTGCGGCGAAATCCATTGCAGGCTGGCGTCGCCATCCTGCGGTGCAGCAGCGGCGGGCTGCGGCTTGCCGCCCTTCAGGCGCCAACCCAACCAAGCTGCCAGCAGCAAGGCGGCGCTGCGGTGCCCCTGGCCATGCACGATCTCGATGTGTTGGAGTTCATGGAGATGCTCCAGCGCCTTGCCATCCTGAAAGGCCACGGCCAGCGCCGTGCGCAGCAGGTGGCTGCGGGTCCAGCTCAGATCGCGCACATCGAAGTCTGCGCTGCGCCAAGCCCCAAGCAGGCGTTGCAATTGCGCGGCCGGATCACTCCAGCGGCTGCTGTCAACAATGAGGGTGTGAATGCGCGAGTAAAGCCGCTCTTCAAAGCAGCGCTTCAGGCTGCCCTGCCACCAGACCATCAGTGGCAGATCGGAGTCGAGATGGCCAAAGACCACATTCTGCACCTGCGCGGCATCAGCGCCCTGCAGCACGAAACTAATCTGCTCGCTGCAGACCACCTTGCCCTCCTGATAGGGGCGACAATGGGCGCTGATCCAGGCCCGGGCGGGCGCGGTCTCTGCGGCCAGGTTGACCACCAACAAGGCGCGGCAACTGTGCTGCGCGGTGATGGCTTCAAGATCGGCGCAGTGGCGGCCCAAGTCGCCGGCCTCCTCGCTGTAAATGGCAAAGTTGATCAGTGAGGAGCGGGTCTTGGCCTGATCATCAGCCCAGATCTGCTGCAGGCTGCGCTCGATGCTGCCCAAGGGCACCTCAAGCCCCAGGGCCTCGCCATTTGGCAGTGCGGCGTTGCTCATGATCAAAGCAGTCTCCATTGATGCCCATCCTGACGCAGCAGTTCATCGGCCTCGCGTGGGCCCCAGCTTCCTGCGGGGTACTCACACATTGGCGGGGGCTTGTCGCTGTAATGCCAGGCGCGCTGAATTTCATCGATGAAGCGCCAGGCGTTTTCCACCTCGTCGCAGCGCGCAAACAGCGTGGCGTCGCCGGCCATCGCATCGAGCAGCAGGCGCTCGTAGGCCTCGGGGCTTGCGGTGCCAAAGCTTGAGGAGTAGCGGAAGTCCATCTTGACCTGCTGCATGTTCAGCGCCTGACCGGGCTGCTTGCAGAGGATGCGCATGGCAATGCCCTCATCGGGCTGAATGCGGATGACCAGCGTGTTCTCGCTGCTGTTGCCCAACAGGCGGCGGGTGGCAAAGGGCACCTGCGGCGGCTTTTTGAAGTGCACACTGATCTCCGTGGCCTTCTTGGGCAGGCGCTTGCCGACGCGGATGTAAAAGGGCACGCCCTGCCAGCGCCAGGTGTCAATGAAGAGGCGCAGGGCCACATAGGCCTCGGTCATGGACTGCGGGTTGACGCGGTCCTCCTGGCGGTATCCAACGCGGGCCACTCCATCCACGCTGCCCGCAGCGTACTGGGCTCGCACCACATTGGCCGCCACGGCCTCGGGGCCAATCAGAGGCCGCAGGGCGCGAATCACCTTGACCTTCTCATCGCGCACGCTGTCGGCGCTCAGGTCCGTGGGTGGCTCCATGGCCACCAGACTCAGCAACTGGAAGAGATGGTTTTGCACCATGTCGCGCAGGGCGCCCGCGGTGTCGTAATAACCGCCGCGGCCGCCTTCCATGCCGAGATTCTCCGCGCAGGTGATCTGCACATTGTCGATGTAGCGGCTGTTCCAATTGGGCTCGAAGAGCGCATTGGCAAAGCGCAGCACCATGATGTTTTGCGCGGTCTCCTTGCCCAGATAGTGGTCAATGCGGTAGGTGTCGCGTTCGGCAAAGGTGGCGGCCACCGTGTCATTGAGAGCACGCGCGGTGATGAGGTCCTTGCCAAAGGGCTTCTCGCAGACCACCCGCGCCCAGCGGCCCTGCGGCGCGTGATTGAGCCCTGAGGCGCGCAGCATGTCGAGGATCGGCACGAAGGCCTCCGGCGCGCTGGCCAAATAAAATAGTCGGTTGGCGGGGGCGCCGCGCTCGCGATCAAAGCGGTCGAGCAATTGCTTGAGCCGGACATAACCCGCCGGGTCCTCGAACTCGCTGCGGTGGTAGTGAATGTTCTGGGCAAAGGAGGACCAGAGCTCCTCATCGTGGCCCTGCCGCGAGTTGCGGCGGTTGCCCTCCTCAAGCTCGGCGCGGAAGACCTCATCGCTCTTGTCGCGGCGGGCAAAGCCCACGACCTTGAATTGTGGCGGCAGATCGCCGCAGGCTGCCACATTGTAGAGGGCAGGGATGAGCTTGCGGTTGGTCAAGTCGCCAGTGGCGCCAAAAATGACCACGGTGCAGGGCTCAGCGCGGTTGCGATTGAGCAGGTTTTCTTCGAAGGGATTTTCCAATTCAGCCATTGCAGGGCGGCAAACTCGCACATTTTGAGCGCTTGACAACGACTGAGGCACTGGCCCCCTGCGGCCCGACGGCGCAAGAGCCTCTGCCGGCCTGCGTTATCTCCTGCCGCCCAAGCCTCTGCACGCCCCATGCCCGACCTAATTGCGACCCTCTGCGACCTGGTGGCCATCAACAGCGTCAACCCGGCCTATGGCGGGCCCGGTGAGCTGGCGCTGGTGGAATACCTCGAGGCCTTCTTCGCCAAACTCGGCATCGAGACCTCGCGCCAGGAGGTCTTTGCCGGCAGGCCCAATCTCCTGGCCCGACTGCCCGGGCGCGACCGCAGCCGCTGCATCGTCCTTGAGGCCCACACCGACACGGTGACCATTGAGGGCATGAGCATTGACCCGCTCAAGCCGGAGATCCGCGGCAACCGCCTCTATGGGCGCGGCTCCTGCGATACCAAGGCCGGCTTGGCGACCATGATGCACACCCTGGCGCACTTCAGGCAAGGCGGCAACCCGCCGCCCTGCGACCTGCTGTTGGCGGCCGCCGTGGACGAGGAGTTCTCCTACCGCGGCGTGGTGCGTCTCTGCGAGGGCCTGCGCGCGGATGCGGCCATTGTCGCTGAGCCCACGGAACTGCGTGCTGTCTGCGCCACCAAGGGAGTGCTGCGCTTTGCCATCGTGGTGCGCGGCCGTGCGGCGCACAGCTCCAAGCCGCATTTGGGCGTCAACGCCATTGTGCACATGGCGCAGGTCATTGCCGCGCTGCAACAGCACGCGCTTGAGCTGGCCGCATCACCGCATCCACTGGTGGGTCCTGCCACCTGCAGCATCGGCGTGATCCAAGGCGGGCTGCAGGTCAATCAGGTGCCTGATTTTTGTCGCATCGAAATCGACCGCCGCCTGCTGCCTGGACAGAGTGCCTCCAGCGCGCTGGAAGAATACCGCCGCCTGTTGGCCGCGCTGCCTGGTGTGGAGGCCAGCATTGAGGAACCACTGCTGCTGGTTGACGAGGCTCTGGACACGGCACCGCAGCATCCGCTCATCAGCGCCGCCGGCAAGGTGCTCGGCGCGATGGGCCTCAACCCCGCCCCCTGCGGAGTGCCCTTTGGCTGTGACGCCAGCAAACTGGCGCGCGCCGGCGTGCCTTCGATGGTGTTTGGCCCCGGCAGCATTGATCGCGCCCACACGGCCGATGAGTATGTTGAAATCAATGAAGTCGAGCAGGCCCTGCAGTTCCTCATCGGACTGGTGCAGGAGTTTCCCAACTCCTGATGCCAGTCGCCTTGCCCACCCCAGCCCCACTCCAACCCCAGCCCATCATGCAAAACCGCCGTCAACTCCTGCGCACCAGCCTTGGCGCCGCCCTGGCTCCCCTGGCCTCCTGCCAACATTCAAGCCAGTCATCCGGATGGATTGATGCGCATGTCCATGTCTGGACTCCTGACCTGGAGCGCTACCCGCTGGCTGAGGGCTTCACGCGCCAGAGCATGCAACCGCCGAGCTTCACCCCTGAGCAACTCTTCGCCCACGCCAAGCCGCAGGGAGTCTCGCGCATTGTGCTCATCCAAATGAGCTACTACCGCTTCGACAACCGCTACATGCTCGACATGATGCGCCGCCATCCTGGCACCTTTTCCGGTGTGGCCATTGTGGATGACAAGGCCGCCGATGTGGAGCAGCGCATGCTGGAGTTGGCCCGCCAAGGCGTGCGCGGCTTCCGTCTGGTGCCGCCAGCAGACCCGGTGGCCGCGCGGGCCTGGTTTGCCAGCCCTGGCATTGAGACCATGTACCGCGTCGGCGCGCAACATCGCCTCAACATGTGCCTGCTCATCAATCCTGAGGCCCTGGGCGAGGCCGCAGCCATGTGCCGCCGCTTCCCCAAGACCCCGGTGGTGATTGATCATTTCGCGAGACTGGGCATGGCCGGTGCCATTGAGCCTGCGGGCCTCAAGGCCCTGCTGGATCTGGCCGCCTTCCCTGAGGTGACCGTCAAGACCTCGGCCACTTATGCCCTGGGCGCCAAGAAGGCCCCCTACACCGATCTGCTGCCCATGCTGCGGGCCTGCCGCGATGCCTTTGGCGCCAAACGCCTGATGTGGGCCAGCGACTGCCCCTTCCAAGTCGAGAAGGGCCACAACTACAAGGACAGCATTGACCTGGTGCGCGAGCGGGCCGACTTCCTCACCGAGCGCGAGCGGCAGTGGCTGCTGCGCGACACGGCGCAGCGGGTGTTCTTCAGTTGATGTGGGCCGCCCTTGGCCCCATGGCTTTGCTGCCGCCACCCCAACGCCCTGCCCATGCGCCTCTCCCCCCGCTTCTCGCTGGTGCTGCAATCCGCGCGCCACTACTGGAAAAGCCATCTGGGCCTGCTGGCCGCAGCCGTGTTGGCCTGCGCGGTGATCAATGGCTCTCTGCTCATCGGTGAGAGCGTGCGCGCCTCACTGCGGCATCAGGCCGCCATGCGCCTGGGCCGGGTTCAGCAGGCCTACCTGGGGCAGGACCATTTCTTCACCCACAAGCTGGCGCAGGGCCGTGGAGCCGCCGGCATCATCGCCGCCTTGGGCAGCGCCGCCAATGACGACGGCAGCCGCCGCCTCAATCGCACGCAGATCCTCGGCGTGGACGAGGCCTTCTGGAAACTCTCGGCAAGCGGCAAGGCCCAGCCCCTGCCCAAGGGCGCCCTGCTCATCAACGCGGCCCTGGCCAAGGCCCTGGCAGTGAAGGACGGCGACACCGTCATCCTGCGGTTGGAGCGGCCCAGCGCCATCTCACGCGATGCGCCACTCTCGGGCAGCACCCGCGAGGAAGTCACCCTGCGGCGCAAGGTGCAGACCCTTCTGAGGCCTGAGGACTTCGGCGACTTCCAACTCCATGCCGATGCTCTGGGAGTGGCCAATGCCTTCGTCGCACTCGACGATCTGCAGGGGCAATTGGAAATGCCCGGGCTGATCAATGCCGCTCTCAGCGCGCAGAGCGATGACCCCGCCACCTGGGACCAGGCCAAGAGCCTCGCCGATCTCGGCCTGCGCCTGACTCAGGCCGACGGCCGCAGCAAGAACTGGGAAATCAGCTCGCCGCGCATCTTCCTGCATCCGGCTCTGGCGCAAAAACTGCTGCAACAACCCGATGCCTACGGAGTGCTGACCTACCTGGTCAACGGCCTGAAGTCCGCCAACGGCGCCACACCCTATTCCATGGTCACCGCCGTGGACGGCTTGGCCAATCACGGCGCCGATGAAATCACCATCAGCCAATGGCTGGCTGAGGATCAAAAGCTGCGCAGCGGCGACAAGCTGGAGCTGACTTATTTTGTGGTGGGCAATGGCCGTGAGCTGCAAAGCCAAAGTGCCAGCTTCCGCGTGCGCGGCATCATGCCCATGATGGACAAGGCCATCACCAAGGCCTGGACCCCGCAGTTCCCTGGAGTCTCGGATGTGGACAACTGCCGCGACTGGGAGCCGGGCATCCCGATGGACATGAAGGCCATCCGTGATCAGGACGAACAATACTGGGATCAATACGGCGGCACGCCCAAGGCCTTCATCAGTCTTGGCGCCGGCCAGAAGCTCTGGGCCAATCGCTTTGGCAACCTCACCGCCGTGCGCCTGCCCCTGGGCCAAGGCGATGCCGCAACGCTCGAGAAACAACTGCTGAACCAACTCAAGCTTGCCGATGTGGGCCTGCGCCCACAGGCCATGCAACGCAGCGCTCAAGCCGCAGCGGCAGGCAGCGTGGACTTTGGCGGTCTGTTCATCGGCCTGAGCCTATTCCTGATGATCGCCGCACTGCTGTTTGCAGCGATGCTGTTTTTGTTCACGCTCGAGAATCGGCGTGCCCAGCTCGGCCTGATGCTCTCCGTGGGGCTCAGCCCCCGGGAGGCGCGCCGCATGCTGCTGACCGAGGCCGCCGTGATTGCCAGTTTGGGCTGCCTGCTGGGACTGCCCGCCGGCGCCCTGTACACCAAGGCCGCCCTGCAGGCTCTCCAAGGCGCCTGGTCTGGGGCCACGCAAGGCATTGCCCTGATCTTCAGCGGCGCCGCGGGCATTCAGATGCTCGCCCTCTTCATCGCCTGGACCGCCGTCATGCTCACGCTTTGGCTGCAAAGCCGCAGGCTCTTTGCGGCAAGCCCCCTGCAACTGCTCGGCGGCAGCGCCGCGATGCTGGAGATCTCCGCCAAACCAAGGCCTCGCCGCCTCCTGCTGCCAATCCTGCTGCTGGCCGCTGCCCTGATTCTCCTTGGCTGCGGCGCCCAAGGCGGCAGCGCGCAGACCGTCACCGCTTTGTTTTTTGGCGCAGCGTTGCTGCTGCTCATCGGCGGCCTGACCCTCATCTCGCGCACCCTGCTGCGCGGCGGCAGCCAGCATCAAGCGCGCCAACTCTCCGCGCTGGCACTGCGCAACCTGGCACGCAGACCGGGACGCAGCCTCGGGGCCATGGGCATGATGGCCAGTGGCATCTTCCTGGTGATTGCCGTCAACGCCTTTCACCTCAAGCCCAGTCCCTCCACCGACCCGAAGGGCGGCTGCGGCGGCTTCACGCTGATGGGCGAATCCACCCTGCCCATCTATGAGGACCTCAACAGCGAGGCCGGACGCGAGGCCCATGGACTGGATGAGGAATTGCTCGCCGGTGTGCGCATCGTGGCGATGCGCATGCGTCCCGGCGATGATGCCAGTTGCCTGAACTTAAGCCGTGCGCAAAACCCGGTGCTGCTGGCCGTCAACCCCAAGGCCTTGGAGGGACGCTTCGCCTTCGCCACGGCGCAACCCTGGAGTGTTCTCACCGCAGCGGGCGAGGGCCTGCCGGCCATTGCCGATCAGGCCACCGCGCTTTGGGGCTTGGGCAAATCTGTCGGCGACGAGCTGGCGTATCCCGATGCCAGTGGCAAGCCCGTGTCGCTGCGTCTGCGCGCACTTTTGAGCAACAGCATCCTGCAGGGGCGCGTCCTGATCAACGAGGCTGACTACCTGCGCGCCTGGCCCAATGCCGCAGGCTACCGCTTCTTTTTGATCGAGGCCAAACCCGAACAACAACAGGCCGTGGCCGCGCACCTCACGCGGCAACTGCAATCCCGCGGCATGCAAATCCAGGAAAGCCAGACTCACCTCGCTGCGCTGATGGCCGTGCAAAACACCTACATCGCCATCTTCAGCCTGCTGGGCGGGCTGGGCGTGCTCTTGGGCACCGTGGGCCTTGGCGTTCTGGTGGCCCGCCATGTTCTGGAACGCCGCAGCGAACTGGCCCTACTGCAGGCCCTGGGCTTTGCCCCAGCGCGCATCGCCAGAATGCTGCTCACCGAGCATGCGGCCCTGCTGGGGCTGGGCCTTGGGCTCGGCGCCCTCAGCGCCCTGCTGGCCATTTGGCCGATGTTGAGCCAAGGCAATCAAGACCTGCCTCTGCCCTGGATTCTCACCCTGACCAGCGCCACCCTGCTCTGCGGTCTGGGCGCCTGCGCTCTGGCCACGGTCCAATCCCTGCGCAGCCCGCTGCTTGAGGCCCTGCGCCACGAGTAAAGACGGGCAACCGCGCTGTTTTTTGCTTTGCCTCAGAGTCTGCCTGCGGCACTCTCACGCCCAGTCATGAACCGTATTTTCCTTGCCATTCTCGCTCCCCTGGCCCTGCTCGCCCTGAGCCTTGGCGCGCAAAACCAAACTCCGGCCAAACCCCTGCGTGTGCTGATGGTCACCGGCGGTTGCTGCCACGACTACGCCAACCAAAAAATGATTCTCGCCGAGGGCCTCAGTGCGCGCGCCAATGTGGAATTCACCATTGTCCACGAAGAGAGCGCCAAGGGCAAGGACGACCGCACGCATCAGGTCAGCATCTACCAGAAGGAGGATTGGGCCAAGGGCTATGATGTGGTGCTGCACAACGAATGCTTCGGCGCCGTGACCGATGTGGCCTTTGTGGAGCGCATCGCCCGCGCCCACAAAAACGGCGTGCCCGCCGTGATGCTGCACTGCTCCACCCACAGCTACCGCGCCGCGGCCACCGATGAGTGGCGCAAATGCGTTGGCCAAACCTCGATGAGCCATGAGAAGAACCGCGATCTGCTCGTCAAGAATGTCGCCCCCGAGCATCCCGTGATGAAGGGCTTCCCCGCTGAATGGCTCGACGCCCGCGATGAACTCTACAAAAATGAAAAGCTCTGGGAGAACTTTGTTCCTCTCGCCAAGGCCTATGGCAAGGACACGGGCAAGGACCACTACCTGGTCTGGGTCAACACCTACGGCAAGGGCCGCGTGTTTGGCACCACCATGGGCCATCACAACAGCACCATGGAGGCGCCGGTGTTTCTTGATCTGGTGAGCCGCGGCCTGCTTTGGGCCTGCGGCAAACTCGGCGAGGACGGCAAGCCTCTACCCGGCTACGGACCCACGCAGCGCTAGGCGCGCCACTCGCCCGCGCCATCAATACAGCGCGTGACGATGAAACAACCAGCTCTCCAGCACCCAAATCAGCAGGAGCAGCCACAACAGTTTGCGCGGAAGGTCTGCCAGCCCTTCCGCACCCAAGGCCGCGGAGAAGCTCGGGCCCGCAGGGCCCTTGCCCTGCGCCGCCAAGCTTGGCAGTTGGGTCTCTGCGCTGCTGGCCAGCAGGCTCAGACCACGGGCGCCACCCTGCTGCCAATAGCCCAAACGGTCCAACCTCATCACGGATTGCGCCTGAGTCTGGCCGTCCACAAAACGACGACCGTCCCAAGTTTTCCACTGCACAAGGCCATTGGCCGTTACCGTCTCTCCGGCTCGGGTAGCGGGCAGCGCCACTGCATCGAGCACCTCCTGCGCGCACCACTCCACCGCATTGCCCAACAACAAAGGGAACGCGGGCATGAGAGTCAGGCGCTGAGACCCTGAAGGCGAGAAGGCGGTCACCACCAACCGTTGCCCCTGCCACTGCCCAGCAGCCAGCAGCGTCTGTTGCCGACTGACCCAGAGGGGTTGCAGGGCCGCATTGGGCAACAGTTCCACCGACTGGCGCAGTGAAAGTTCAGAGGGGCGCAAGCGATGCACCACGGGGTGATCCAACCCCGTGTCAGTAACCGAATCCTGCAACAGACCCCCGGCAGGAAGGCTCCTGGCTTCGAAACCCGCTGCAGACTGCGGAGGCTCCAAAAGCAAACAGGGGCGATCTGCTGGCAGCACCTTGGGCAACCAGCGCTCCAGCACCAAGACATCGGCCTGCGGAGCCTCCGCCCATTGCGCAGGCTTGATGCTGATGACCTGCAGTTGCCCCTGCGCCGCCAGCGATTGCAATGCCAGTTGCGTGAAGGGATCGGCCTGCTCGGCCACATGCAAGAGGCTCAACAGCCGAGGCTGCGGGCAGGGTGCCCCCACTGCATCATCCAGCCAGAGCACATCACCTTGGGCGCGCAACCTCACCTCAAGCCATTCGCCGCGCGGCCGCTCCAACGGCAGCGAAACAAACTCTGTGGCTCCCGGAGACAACTCCAAGCGCCGCAGTTGCGCCAGAGAACCACCGAGGGTCATCTCCAATTCCACCTCTGCTGGCCTTGCATTCGATGAAGCTGCCTGCACTGCCACAAAAACATCATGACGCCAAAGCGAGAGCGGAGCGCGGCGAATTTCAAAGGCCGTGATGCCGACATTCATTGGCTTGGCCAGCGCGACATCAACAAAGACTGTGGCCACGACATCCTCCTTGCCAAGAGCCTGATCGGAGGCATGCCAAAGTTCGGCCTGCGGATCCATCGCCATCAATGGCCGCACCAGGCGCATTGCCGCTGCCGGATTGCCCTCCATGGGTTGCGGCTTGAGATTGCTCAACAAGCGCAGGCACTCCCGACGATTGCTACTGCGAGCCAGAAGCCCCTGTGCGGCACGATCATGGGCAATCAGGGAAACGGGCACCGTCTCAGGCAGGGCCTGCAGCCGTTGACGCAACTGCCTCTGCGCCGCCTGCAATCGGCTTTCGCCCTTTTCATCCAAGGCCGCCATCGAAGCCGAGCAATCCACCAGCACCACCACCGCCTGCCCGCTTGAGGCGCTGCCTCCCGCCACCGGCCTGGCAAGCGCAAGGGCTGCTGCCGCCACCACCAGCAGGGACACCAGCAGAGCCAGCCACTTCTTGAGTTGTCGCAACCATGCCGACTCCTGGTGCTCGCGGGCCAGCCAACGAAAAAACAACAGCGAGGACACCTCGCGAGCCTGCGCCCGCCGGCGAAACAAATGCAGCGCCAGCACGGCGAGGGCCAGCCAGGCCACATGCAAATACTGGGGCTGCAGGAATTTCACGCGCAATGCAGCCTTAGCGCAGGAGCTGGGCGCTGCCAAGCCTGCTGATCACAAAGACCCCCAACGAACCGGGCCCGAAGGCCTTGGGCTGGGCCTTTAGTTGCGCTTGACCTTGAAGCTGCGGAACACGACCGGATCGCTGTGACCGGCAAAGCCGATCAGGCCCCGGCGACGATCCAGACCAAGTGGCGGATGCTTGATCTTGCTGCGGTCGAGCTTGTCGAGGTCCACATCCAAAATCTTGGTGCCATTGAGCGTCACCTTGATGCGCTGCCCCTGGACCTCGATCTCCTGGAAGTTCCACTCGCCCACTGGACGCAGATAACCGTGCTTGGCACCTGCGCAGTGGTAGAGGCTGCCGTGGTACTGGTAGGGCTCAAGGCCCTTCTTGCCGGCCGCAGCCTGCTTCTCGTTGTAGCCATCGCTGTCGATGACCTGCAGCTCAAGACCGTCCTTGGAGGAATGCCCACCCAGCGGCGTGCGCAGCGCAATGCCGTTGTTGCCTGCCTTGGGCAGCTTGAACTCCACGCGGATGACGCCGTTCTCGAACTCTTCCTTGGTCAACAAGTCGCCGCCCTTGCCCGGCTTGCAGACGATGGCGCCGTCCTTGACTTCGTAGCTGTCCACCGCCCCCTGCCAGTTGGAGAGATCGCGGCCGTTGACCAGTTCCTCAAAGCCCTGCGCGTCGCGCTGCGCCAAGATCTGATTGGCCTCCTCGGCCTTGATCTCGCGGATGAAGACATTGCGCCAGCGAATCTCGCTGCCGTGGGTTTGCAGTTGAATCGGACCACGCGGGGCAATCGGATCGGCCATCTCCGTGGAGGCAGGCGCGCCCTTGGCCGCATTGTTCTTGCCATAGGCCAGATAGCCGGCCTTGCGATTGGCGAAGAAGTTTTCCAGGGGCGCATGGTTGACCACCACCTCGCCATTGAGCTTGACGGTGACGCGCTCGCCGATCATGCGGATCTCGAAGCGATTCCACTCGCCAAAGGGCTTGTCCATGCGCTTGAGGGGATGCTTGCCCTCTTCGCCCTTGTTGTTCCAAAGGCCGCCTGAGCCCTTGTCAGCGCCGAGCTTGAACTTGCCCTCCTCGGTGAAATCCCAAATCTGCACCTGCGGCACGCCGCGCAGATAAATCCCGCTGTCTCCCAGTGGCAGCATCTTGTAATCCACGATCAGGTCGAAGTCGCCATAGAACTCATTGGTGGTCAGGTAGAGGCCCTTGCCGTCATTGACCAATTCACCGTTTTCCACCTTCCAGTGGGCCTTGACATGATCGCCCTTGTCGTTGCCCTTGGCATCGAGCAGACCGCCCTCAACGGACTTGCGCTGATAATCCGCCCGTTCCTGCTCGCTCATCTTTGCCAGATCCGCAGGATCCTGGGTGCCCCAGCCAAACCAGCCGGAGAGGTCGCTGCCATTGAAGAGGGCCTTGAAGCCAGCTGGCGGCACATTGTTTTCGGCGGCAAGACCGCTGCTTGCCAACAGCACGGAGAGAAACAGGGATTTGGTCATGGTTGTGAAGGGAGGATTCGCCGCCGCCGCAAGCGTTCTTTCAAAGCGCCAGAGCCGGCGCAAAGATTCCCAGGCAGGAAAAAGGCCGATGAGATGAAGCAGTTGCCCCCATGCGACCTTGCAGGCACCATGGCGCGCTGGTTTTTCTCATGTCCTCATCCCACAGCCCCGCCGATGCCCCTGCCCCACAGGGACCACATCCGCTGCTACTGCAGTTGGCAGGGCACCGCCTCTGGAGCGCCAAGCTCAAGCTCCTTGGCGGCAAATCCTGCGTGGACCTGGATCATGTCTGTGCCGCAGGCACTGGCCTGGCCGCCGCCCTCATCGCCACGCAGGCCGCAAAACGCCAACGCCGTCTCTGCCTGCTGGCCAAAAACCCCAGACAACAGGAG
>Ga0222712_10004911_pt1 | contig 13770 bp, 9 predicted proteins | sample C33_657DmetaG_FD_165043 | JGI IMG/M metagenome (GOLD analysis project Ga0222712, IMG submission 165043) | Estuarine water microbial communities from San Francisco Bay, California, United States - C33_657D | ecosystem: Environmental > Aquatic > Marine > Unclassified | place: USA: California...
AATCGCGACGAAATGTCGTGTCGCACGACGTCGAGCGCGCGCGATGCGGTGATGAGGCGTCGCGCGCCAACGCGGGCGAGCATCGCGAGCGCGTTCGATCGAACGATCGCCGACGAATGGCGCTCGCGAGGCGTCGAGCGCAGGAGACGCGTTCGTCGATGTGTGTGTGTGTGTGGGGTCGTGGCGAGTCGTGACCAGGGTCATGACGCCTCGACCACGCGTCCGATGGACGTCGTCTGGTGTCATGACCCTGGTCACGACTCGCCACGACCCTCTCGTCATCGGACGATGGACGTCGTCGACGCGCCGACGTCGGCGTCGCATTCGATCGACGCGCGGTCGTTTGGTCGATGCCGTCGGGGAGGAGTGTGTGTGGGGGGGGGTCGTGGAGAGTTGGGATTCAAGGAAAACCCGCTCGACGACGTCCCGGACGCGCGCCGGTGGGCGTGACGACGAATCACGGACTCGAGAAGTCCCCGACCGACGTCGCGATCGGAAGCGCGGACGGCGGCGGCGGACGGCGTGACCGACCGACCGACCGACCGACCGACCGATCGCCCGACCGAGAGCGATCGAAGATGATGACGATCGATCGATCGACGCGATCGACGGCTCTGTACGCCACGCGCGATGCCGACGAGAGTGCGTACGAACGACGCGACGAACGCGAAAGTGACTGAAAGACGCGCGCGCGTCGCGAACGCGCGATCGCGATCGCACGCGTTCGCGCGTTCGGTCGTCCCAAGCGAGCGACGCGCGCGGGGCGACGACGGAGACTAGGGCTTCGATCGCGCGACGCCGAGGGAACGTCTCGCGGGTCGCGCGCGCGAAGAGACACGAAATGATGAATTGAACAATATTCGCCTCGATGTCGATCGAGCGGCGCGCCGAGGCGAAGGCGAAGGCGAAGGCGAAGGCGAAGGCGGTGGAGGAATGGGTGATGATGGAGTTTAGGGTTTCGACTGGCGCGCGGCGGTTCGCGGCGGTCGGCGCGCGCGCGCGTGGAATGGCGCTGAATGGCGGAACGTCGGTGGTTGTTTGGGGATGATCGCGTGGATAGCGCGCGAGCGCGAGCGATTGAACGGTGACTGACCGAGTGTTGATGTTTGTTTTCGCGAGCGTAGTTGCATAAGAACCGCAAGAAGCGCGGACACGTGTCCGCGGGTCACGGTCGTATCGGGAAGCACAGAAAGCACCCTTCCGGTCGCGGTATGGCTGGTGGTCAACATCACCACCGCATCATGATGGATAAGTATCACCCGGGTTACTTCGGTAAGGTTGGTATGCGTCACTTCCACAAGTTGGGCAACCACTACCACTGCCCGACGATTAACTGCGACAAGCTCTGGACTTTGGTTGGCGAGGAGAAGCGTGAAGCGTGCGCCAAGGATAAGTCCAAGGCACCGGTGATTGATTTGACCGAGCACGGCATTTTCAAGCTCCTCGGTAAGGGTCAACTTCCGGCGCAGCCGGTTGTGGTGAAGTGCAGATACATCAGCAAACTCGCCGAGCGTAAGATTAAAGAGGTAGGCGGCGCGTGCTTGCTCACGGCGTAGAAGAGAGATTTCGGGAGATTAGTTCGATCAATAGCGTTGTGAATGGTTGAGGTTCTTGACGTCTAAACTTTTGCGCGTGCGAACGCCTGGACACGCGCCCGCCGCGAGGTCGCCTCACTTTGCGCCCAACCCCCGCTATGTTTATCCTTCTGGCTACCGCCGCGATCGCGATGTTCGCCGCGGAAATCTCGGAAACGAAATACATCTACGCCACCGAAGATTTCGCGTCGCACGCCGCCGCAGTCGATCGCGCGCGCAAGCGCGTCCATGACGCCGCCGAGACCGTCGTCACCAAAGGTGACAGTAAGAAGGAGCGACTCACTCAAGCGAAAGCCGCGCTGCGAGACGCGATGAAGCGCAAAGAAGCGTACGAGCGATCGTCACACAAACCATATTACGCTATCCTGATTCTCGCTTTGCTGTTCGTGCGCGCGGTGTACGGCACGCGCGGCGTGCGGCTACCGGTGGCGCTGCCAAAGTTTGCGAGCGCGTTTGCGGGCACGGGCGGGGACGCGAGAGATTTGAACGCCTCGGCCGCGTTTTTGCTCGCCGCGCAAGGATTTCGAGCGATATGGACGATTTTGCTCGGGCGAGAGTCGCGCTCGGGGTTGGGCGCCTTTTCATGGGAGGAGTATCGGAACAATCACATCAAGTCGGTGGAGGCGTTTGAAAAGTCGTTACAAAAAGTTGGAGTCGCGTCGCGCTGACGCGAGTTTTGGTTTTGAGTTTCGAAATGTGTAATGTGCTAGTGTATGTATTGATACAATCCTTGCGATGCGTGCTGCGTTAAATCGGTAGTGAATAAATGAATGAATGCGAATTGTACAACGCGAGTTGGGCTCACATATTTTGTAACGCTCAAATTTCTCGCGAACCGATGCGCGAGTCGTATTGGTCCAAATCATCCATCGGGTCGGCTTGGAGCAAAGTTGCGAACTCATCCTTGTCAATTTTACCGTTGCCGTCAACATCGGCCTCGCGAATACACGCTTTGACGATGGCAGCGCGAACAGAGCTGTTTTCTTCGGCGCTTTCTTCGAAAATCAGCTGCGCTACTTCTTCAGCATCAATCTGGCCAGAGCCGTCGACGTCGAGGATTTGAAACGCGCGCTCGACCCATTGTGGGTACATTTGCGTCTTTTCGAATTTTTCCCAGTCCAGCAAAGCGGCTAAAAACTCGTTGACGTCAATCAAACCATCGCCAGAGGTGTCAAGTGATCCCAAAAGCTGTTTGCTTTCTTTACCCGTGACGTCGTAGCCGATTTCTCGCAAACCTATTTCGAGCTCGCTCAACTCAACCATGTTATCACCAGATGTGTCGAGCTTCGCGAATAGCTCTTTGAGTTCTTGCACGCTCGCGTTACGTGCAGAGACGCTTTCGATAGCCTCGGCATCGTCGCTCAACAGCTCGCGCGCAATAAGACGCAACACCGAGCGCTTCAACAAGCCTTGCGTGGCGAATCGTTGCAAGCGCGCGACGACTTGGCCATTCAACGCTGAATCTTGACCTTTGGCAGCCTTGGATTTCCAAACCGCCGTGGATTGCGTGAGCCAAGGGTGAAGCAACGCCGCGCGCGCCGTGGGGCGCGCGTCGGGGTCACGGTCTAATAATTTGCGCACAAAATCCTTGGCTTCCTCGCTCACCGAAGGCCACGGGTCGGATACGAGGTCTACTTCATCCTCCAAAATCGCTCTAAATACCTCCTTTGCGTTCGGTCGCGCGTTCACGCGATCGATAAAAGGCAATCTACCACTTAATAACTGATACGCCACCACGCCCACGGACCACACGTCGGCTTGACTGGTGTAGCGCCGGTCGATGACTTCCGGCGCCATGTAGCTCGGCGTGCCGCAACGGCGAGTCAAAACTTCCCCCCGCGCGGGTAGCAATCCAGCCAGTCCGAAATCCGTCGCCTTCAGCGGTGAATCTAAATCTTCCGTTTGAAACAAAAAGTTATCGGGCTTGATATCGCGATAGATGATCCCACGGTTGTGACACTGCACCGCCGTGCGCAACACGCTCTTCACCAGATCCGCCGCCTTTTGCTCGCGATACTCCTCCGAGTCATTCATGGAGATTCGATCGAGCAACTCCCCGCCAGAACATAGTTCCATGAGTAAGTGAATCGCATCCTTATCCTCAAAGGCATCGTACAAGTACACCACGCTCAACGACGACCCGATGGTTTTCATCACCTCCACTTCATTTTTCAATTTCCCGTGATAATACGTGACCGCTGTCATCGATGCCGGAGGCTGCTTCCAAGGCGCTTTCTTTAACGTCTTTAACGCGAACGCCTCGCCCGTCTTCTTACTCACCACCTTGCGTACGACGCCGTACGACCCGGCGCCGAGCGGTTCCTCCTCCAAGCTCGGCACGTCGTACAGCGCCTCTAAATCCCTGCGAAACCCAAAATCCGGCTTTAAATCCCCTTCGGAGAAATCTCCAAAAGGATTCTCCGTCGTTTCCCCGGCGAAGCGCGCGTTCCCATTCGCCTCGCGATCGCTCTCGCCTTTCCCTTTCCCTTCCTTTCCTCGTCCTCGCCCGTCGCCTTTCTTCTTCCCCTGGTCGTCGTTCTTCGCGAGCCAATCGCTTAAAAACCCACGAACGACGACCGCGCGCGCGCGTCGCGTTCCGCGGTCGTACCCACGCTCGCACGTCGCTTCGACTGCGGTCGCGCCTCGCTCGCGCGCGCTCAGCCTCCGCGCGTTCGCGCGCGCGCGTCCCATTCCTCGTGTCAATCCCTCGCGCGCGATCGACGCATTCGCGCTCGAGCGAGACATCGCCGTGCGAATGCGCGTTCGAACGATCGCGAGTGACGCCTCGCTCGCGGTGACGCCCAAAGGCGTCGTTCGACGTCGATCGGCGTCGATCGCTCTGGTGGTTCGAGGGGGACTCTTTAATGAGTCACGACTCGATCGAAAAAGTGCACGTTGTGATGACGTCATCACGTTCGGCGTCGGCCGCGATGGATATCGATCGCCACCGGCAGCGAGCGACGCGGCATCGATCGACGCAAGCGTTTGGGCGACGACACGTCGACGTCGCGTGCGATTTGTTTCACGCGTTTCGTCGTTTCTATTCGCGTCATCGATCGGGGTGAGACATCGGCGAACACATGGAACATTTAAGCGTGAGCGAGGGCGCGAGCGCGGGATTGATCGACGGTAAGGCGATCGCGGAGACGATTAGGAATGAGATCAAACGCGCGATCGATGAGCGAAGAACGATGAGGGAAATGCGAGGACCGGGGCTGGCGGTGGTGATCGTCGGCGCGCGACCGGATTCGCAGACGTACGTGCGCATGAAACGCAAGGCGTGCGAAGAGGTTGGGATCACGAGCTTTCACGTGGAATTGTCCGAGAGCGCGACGGAGGAGGTGGTGCTGGACGTCGTGAGAGGGTTTAACGCCGATGACGCGTGTCATGGGATTTTAGTGCAGCTTCCGTTGCCGAAACATATCAATGAGGAGCGCGTGTTGGGGGCGATTTCCATCGAGAAGGACGTGGATGGGTTCCATCCGGAGAATATTGGGAAGTTGGCGATGAAAGGGCACGAGCCGTTGTTCGTACCGTGCACGCCAAAGGGTTGCTTGGAGCTCTTGAAGAGAAGCGGCGTGCAGTTGGCGGGGAAGAATGCCGTCGTCGTCGGGCGGTCAAACATCGTGGGCATGCCGGCGGCGATGTTGTTAATGAAGGCAGATTGCACCGTCACCGTCGTGCACTCTAAGACGAAGGATCCGCAAAGAATTTGCCGCGAGGCGGACATCATCGTCGCCGCGTGCGGGAGTGCAGAGATGGTGAAGAGCGATTGGGTCAAGCCCGGCGCCGTGGTCATCGACGTCGGGACGAACGGCGTGGACGACCCAACAAAAAAGGCGGGGTATCGCTTAGTCGGCGACGTGGATTTCGAAAACGTGAAGAAAGTGGCGAGTTTAATCACCCCCGTCCCGGGCGGCGTCGGCCCGATGACCATTTGCATGCTTTTGTCCAACACGTTTGAAAGCTGGAAGCGGACCCTTCCCGCGGGCGCGAATTGAGTCGTTCGGCGTCGCTCTTTAATACCTAGTCGACGATTTCCGTTAAACATCATCGCGCACGCGTCTCACAACCATCGTTTGCGAGCGCCCTAGAACTTGCGCGTCGCATCTCCCCCATCGCGCGCTTCATCGCGCGCGAGCTATGTCCCGCTCGCGTTTGAATCCATCCATCCCAGCTGTCGCTCGCGCTCGAAAGCCTCCCCACACGCGCCCACGCCCTCGCGCTCGCGCGCTCGAACGCGCGCGCGATGCGCTGACGTCGAACTCGCTCGTCACATTCCTCGCTTTCGATGTCCCTTCCGCTTCCACCGATGTACCCCTGGCAAAGCGAAGCCGTCGCGCTCGGCCGAGCCGCGGGCTCGCTCGTGTACACCGCGCCCACGGGCGCGGGGAAATCTCGCGTCGCTGACGAACTGTTGTTCGAAGCCTTGCGCGAGAACTCGCACGGAAAAGCGCTGGTGATCGTCCCTTACATCGCTCTCGTTCGCGAGAAAGTCGCGACGTTGAACGCTCGAGCGGCTGGCGAGCCGCGAACGCCGCGAGCGCGAGGCTACGCCGGCGGCGACCGAGGCCAACCTCTGCGCGGCGGCGAACGCATAGCCGTGGTGACGATGGAGAAAGCTCTCGGGGTGATTCATCGTGCGATCGAGCGCGATGACCTGGGAACGATCGCGATGATCGTCGTGGATGAATTGCACTGCGTCGGCGAAAGCGGCCGAGGGGACGTCCTCGAGCGCGCGTTGAGCGAGGTGAGGCACGCGTGTTCGAGCGCACGAATGCGTGGTCATGAACCGAGAATCGTCGCCATGACCGCGACGGTGGGAACGCGCGCGATGATGCGATTGGCGTCGTGGTTGGGTGCGGCGACGTACGCGTGCGAGACGCGAGCGGTGGAGCTTCGCGAGCGCGTGGCGTGTCGAAGCGGAGTATACGAAAAGCAAGGGAACGATCTCGCGCGCGTGGGGGAATGCCATTCGGGTAACGAGGCCGACGTAGCGGAAGCGCTCGCGATGGAAGTGTTTGTCCAAGGGCACGGTTCGCTGGTGTTTTGCTCGTCCCGAGCGGGGTGCGAGGATTTGGCGCGGCGCATGGCGTACAGATTTCGAGATGTTTGCGACGCTCGCTCTCGCGCGATGCGAGAGGCGTGCGCGCAGAAGTTGTTTGCGGCGTCGGAAGGTGCACCGAACCCGTCGCTCGTGGAGTGCGTGAGTTCGGGCGTGGCTTGGCATCATTCAGGATTGACGAGTATGGAAAAGTTTGCGATTGAAGAAGGATTTCGAGTGGGCGCGATTTTGGCGCTGTGTTGCACGAGCACGCTCGCTGCGGGGGTGAATCTTCCCGCGCGGCGCGTGATCATTCGACCCGATGAAAAGAATTTGACCATGTCGCAGTATCGTCAAATGGCTGGACGCGCCGGTCGTAAAGGCCATAGCGACGTTGGCGAATCGTTTCTTCTCTTACCAGCGAAGAATCTGGACGAAAGCTTTTTGAAGGCGCGCGAATGGGTGTGCGGCGAGTTGCCTGCTCTTGAGTCGCAGCTGTTTCCAATGCCGCGCGGAGGCGCCGCGGCGTCGACATCGATATCGACTACACCGGAACAGCGTCGATTTTTCCTCGACAGCATCTCGTGCGGCGCCACACGTTCGCACGAGGACACGTTTAGCTTGATTATGAGCACGTACGCGTGGACGTCGGAAGTCGACGGGCATCGGCAGGAAGTCGTGCGCATCAAGGATGAAGCTCTCAAGGCTATTCATGACGAAGGATTGGCGCGTGTCGTGTATGTGAACAACGGCGAGTCCAAAGAGTGGATCGCGTCGCCTGAAGGATATTCATTTTACAAGTGCACGCTCCCAATCGCGCATGCGAGAGATTTGCGCCTCGAGCTCGAGCGTGCGGTGTTGAATGGACTTAGGTTAACCACGAAGACGCATCTGCTTTTCTTTTGCGTGCCACCTAAGGAGGGTAACATTTTTTTTCGGCGACTGAACTGGTCACTATGGTTTGATGTTCTAGAGAACGACGTGGCCCTGCATGAGTTTTCGGAGAGCCATCTAAATATCACCAGAGCCTTCGCGCGAAAGATGCTCATCGCGCCGGCGATTCGTGCCGATGCCCTGGCGAACGTGAACAAGCATGAGCGACTCGCCGCGGCGTTGCTCTTGGGCGACATTTTACGCGCCGAAGAGACGATTGCTGAAATCCGCGAGCGTTGGCTGCCTTTCTGCGAGAACTTGAACGCGGGAGAAATTCAACGCTTGCAAGCAAGCGCTGCGGCGACAGCGGGCATGGCGAGCATATTGTGCGAGGAGTGCGACTGGCTGCCGCTCGCTGACCTGTTATCGAACATGTCACTCGAATTGCAAGCTGGCGCGAAGCAGGAGTTGGTACCGCTTATGACGATTGAAGGCATGACGGGCGCGCGCGCTCGGATGCTCTATGACGCTGGATTTACGACGCCGAAACGCATCGTAAAGCTCGGCATCGACAACGTTGATAAGCTGAGCGCCGCGGTGCTGAAATCTCTAGCGAAGAGCTCGAAATTGAGCGTCGGATTCGACCAAGCAGCACGAACGGCTGCGTGGCGCATAGCAAACCAAATTTTTTCAAACGCGCAGCAGCTCGCCATCGAGGAGGCGCGAACAGCTGCAAATGACGGATTCGTCGTCCCCGATTTGAACGAGGAAAAGCGCGACGTCGCGTTTGAGAATTTTACTAGAGAAAGAGAATTGATTGAAAAATCTAAGTTCGTAGCGGCGTAGGCAATAGCAATGGTTTATTGGAACGGCAAAGAAATACCCAACCCCTCGTTTCCTGGTTCGCGATACTTGCGCGTAGGCTTGGTCAACCGAAAGCTTCTCACCGATTCGTCGAAGCCTCGCGAGAGTTCGTCCCAATAGATTTCTGGCGCGCTCGAGCTCAACGTGTATAAATATCCTCCTCGTTCCACTGTCACGCCGTAGCTGTGTCGAAACGTCGTCGCTTCCGGTTCGCGTAAGTTCGGTGACCCTTGCGAGATGTACTCGTAGTAGTAGTGCGTGTCTCCGTTCTCCATGGTTTGCTTCTTCGCGTTGTCCACCTCGGCTAAGCTCACGCGTTGGCCGCTCGCCACTCGTCCAGTCGCTTTATCGGCGAGCACCGCGTTCGCCACCTGTCTCGCCGTCCACTCACTCTTATCTTTCCCTTCTAAAGCCGGGGGCACGTTACTGACCGTCACCACCGTCGTCAGCGGCCCTTTAAAGCTCAACAGCTCGTACACGATGCGTTGTCTCGCGTTGGGCGACATCGGCTCCGCACTCGAATACGTCTCCCTCTCCCGACTCACCGCCCAAGAGATCGGTTTCCCGCTTTCCGCTTCGATGGGATACTCGAACTCATACGCCAGCGTCTCGGACTCCACGCGTTTCGTCGCCAGCGTTCGCTTCACTTCCACCGCCGCCGGAGCCTCGATCGCGTCGGCGCTCGCGCGATCGACCTCTGCCATCATCTCCTCCGCTTTCGCCTCGCGCTCGCGCATCGCAAGCGCGCTCGCGCTCATTGTCATCGCTACGAGCGCATCGCGGCGTCCGAGACCGCGATCGACGCGGACGACGTCGTCTCGGTCGCGAGCCGCGCGTCCCGGGGTTGCGGATAGCTCGCCCGCGGCGCTCGCGCGAGCCGCGGCGCGTCCGCGCCTCGCGCGCGGCGCGGCGACGGGCGCAAACGATCGATCGATGCGCGATTGAGCGAGGGCGAGCGCCATTCGCGGCGGCGAAGCGAGTGTGAATGACGTCATCTCCCTCGGTCGGTGGATTACGGCTAAGATTTCGTCGACTGCGTGAAATCGACGTCTACGACAACGGGGACGTGATCGCTCGGGAACTGAGCGTTGGGCAGCGCCGTGCTCGCAAGCACGGCGGTCATGTTTGGTAGCGGCGACACTCGACGCGGGACAAAGGCGTCGGCTGAGGTCCAAATGTAATCCAACGCGCCGACGAATCCGCCGACAAAGTTCGTCCACGGGAGGAATCCGCCGGCAGAAACGAGCCTGCTATTATCTGGCAAAGTGATCGTCAGCCCGCAACCGATGGGGACGACCTCGGTGCATCTAACGTCGTCAGTTACGGCGTCCGTGAGGGCGGTTTGCGCCGCGCGCACGGTTTCAAATCCTCGAGTTGCGGCGGCGTGAATGTCCCGAATTACCGCTTCAGCTACGGCATCTTCATCTTCGTCCAACGACGTGCCGGGAGCGAGTCCACATTCTCGTCTGAGCACAAATGCAGCAACGGTGTGGCAGTTTTTGAACGTGCATTTTCTTTCGACGTGCATTTTCACGCGAACGATGGGATTAGTTACGCCATCCTTGGACGAATCGCCGCAAGCGCATGAGGCTCCGTACTGTTTCTTGAGCGTTCTCTTGCAAATGTCAACGCATATTCCTCGCTCGAAGACGTTCTGCAATTCGCTCGCATTTGTCACGCGTAAGTCACGATCGGTCTCATACCGCGCACCGTCATCTGAGATGTAAAACAAGTCTCTCGCACGATCTCGAGAGCTCGTGCCACCCCATCGAAAGAGTTGCCCGCGAATCCAGTCGTCATCGTCTGCACGAATACGTCCGTCACGCAGGAATCGAATCACGCCGTCATCAGGCTCGCCGTTGAAGTCGCCGCACAACACAAGCGGGTCACCGTTTCCGAACTCATTCGCCTTGCGCACGAACGCGTGCGCTTGCAAAACTCGAATGTGCATCGCTCCCGGATGGTAAAATAAATGCGTATTCCCCAAGCATATCCTCTTGCCGTTCGCGACACACGTCACTCGCACCAACTGCGCGATGCTCGTGATGTTCCCAAGCGCAGTCCTCAGCTCTGAATTTTCATCGCTATCGAGCCATGGGCGAAGCCTCTCGTCGTCGTCGATGTCTGTGAGGCGCACGCACCGTTCTTCTTCTACGCGGAACGTCGCCCTCTTGATAAACATCGCGCATCCCTCTTGTGTTTGCCCACTTTTCCCGCACCACGACGTCGCGGCGTACCCTCGCGATGTCAGCACGGGTTCAAACAGTAATTCAAACCATTTCCTATCCACCTCTTGCAGCGCGACGACGTCGGCGTCGGCGACAAGCACATCTTCTAGCGCTTGACGCAGTCTGATTTCGGCTCGCCCGAGCTCTTTCGCAAAATACGGAAACATCGTCGACCAAGTGTGCGAATACGCATCCGCCAGAACGTTATACGTCATCACGCGCAAATCCGACCGCGACGTCGACGCATCCACGCGCAACCGTCCCAACGCGTCGCTTCTCTCCAACTCCTCCGCGCGCACTGGCGACTGAAACGTAAAGCGCTTCGCGTCGCCCCCTCGCGCCTGGGCGTCTACAACCATTCGTCGCCCGACGACGTCAGCCGTGGGGGTGTATATGCTTCCTTTGAAAACGACGCGCTCGCTCGCGCCTCCGTCGTCGTCGACGACGCGCCAGGTGAACGTGATGTCGTCCTCGCTCGCTCGAAACGTCGCGCCGACCGCCGTCGCCGGCGTCGGCTTCCCGACCATCAGCCCATCCACGCTCACGCACGATGCGATTTCCGGGGCATCAACTCGAACGATGAAGCGTTCGTCGCCGACGACGAGCGCGCCGCCGTCCATCCACGCCGTGGCGTGCGGCTCGTCATCGGCGACCCGAGAGCCGTCCCGAGCGTAGAGCGCGGCGAGCGCCGTAGAGCGCTCCGACGACTTCGAGCGTGATTTCGCGCTTTTCGCCTCTTTGGCGATGCCCGCACTCAAGCGCTCGAACGCTTTGCGAATGGGTTCGTCGAGCGCGCGCTCGAGGCGCTTCGGTGAGACTTTGAGCGGCACGGCGATGACGACCCGGGACGCTCGCGCGTCGGCGACGTCGACGAAGCGCCGAACGTCTACGAATGCGAGTGCGGCATCGGTGCGCACGGCATGCATTCACAAGCGCGGCGAACAAGATGACGGCTGCGCGGGCGAACGGATGGAAGACGCCGCGCGTGCGCCGCGGAATGCGGTTCGGCGCGACTCGAACCGTGAAGGCGAGCGCGAACCAAAATACTCTAGCTAAGGTAACTATGAATCAATGCCTATAAAGAATACACCGCGGGGGCGTCGAGTTCGGGGATGATTTCATCAGCGCGCCAATCACCCGCGGCGGTGCCGACATCTTCGTCTTTCGTCATTCGGCGACCGGTGCGCGTCGAGAGCAAATTTTGGTGCACCGGACGCCGAGCGAGGTAGAGCAAACTACCGACGTAAAACGCCAACGCCACGACGATAGCGAAACACAAAAACACACCTCCTAATGAGGCGGTGATTAAACCCGACTCGACGACGGTGATGATGATCAACACGACATTGGCGGAGATGACTAGAGCCGCCAACGGAATCGCAAACCTTAAATGCTTCACGGGCACCGCCATGGGGCCCATTATATTGGGCGATGCTGTGAATTTGATGAGCGGAATCAGCGCATACGGGAGCTGCATGGCTAAAATCGTCGATGAAATCACGATCAGTGACTCGGCGTAACGGTCGCCCGCGACGAGCACGACGGTGAGGGAGGGCAAAATGGCGCACATTCGCGTGACAAACGAGCGTAAAATTGGGTTGATGCGAAGCTCCAAGAACCCATCCATGACGAACTGACCGGCGTAGGTGCCGGTGATCGTCGAGCTCTGCCCCGATGCGAGGAGAGCGGCTGCGAACAAACCTTTGGCCGCCGATCCGAGCACCTGCTTTAGCATGAGCGGAGCGTTTTGTAGTGGCCTATCGCGAACTTCTTGCATCTGCGCCGGATCGTCGAGCGTAGCGTAAGTCGCCGCGGCGACGATCATGACTGCGAAGTTAATGAATAGCGATACCGTCAGCGCAAGACCGCTCTCCACGATGTTGTACTTGAACGCCATTCTTAAACTCTTCTCTCCGAGCGAAAATCCGCGACTGAGCACCAACGCGCTGTGCAAAAACAAATTGTGCGGCATCACCACCGCGCCGATGAGAGAGACGGTGATGAACAGCGCTTGGCTCCCAGGAATGCGCGGCACAAACATACCCATGAACACTTCCCCCGCGGGCGCGTCCACGTACGAGACCTCGGCCATGAAGCAGACCGACATGACGCCCACGAGCGCCGCCATAAACGCCTCCAACTTCCGTATCCCAAACGTCTGCAACGCCAAAAACACGAGCGTGGACGCCGCGGTTAAAACAACCCCCGCCCACGTCGGGATTCCAAATATCAACCTGAGCGCCAACGCCGTCCCAATAACTTCCGGGACGTCCGAAGCAATTATCGCCAACTCGGTGCACGCCCACAACGCGACCGTCGTCGCCTTTGGATACTCATCCCTAAAACACCTCGCCAGATCCCACCCCGTGGCGAGGGCGAGCCTGATCGCCAACCCTTGCACGTACCACCCCGCGAGCGTCGCGCACAGCAACACCCACAACAAATCGTACGCGAACAACGTCCCCGCGCGTAAATCGCTCTCAAAATTCCCCGGGTCCACGTACGCGATGCACATTAAAAACCCCGGGCCCATGAATTTCCAAAGCGTCTTGGCGTTAAATCGATGATCATCATCCCCGAGATTCAAAATTTGCACGTCCGCCTTCGCGTTCGCGCGTTCGACCTCGCGCGCGATCGCTTTCGTCTCGCTCTCGTCGCACTCTATTTCCATCGCACTACGAGCGAACGTGTCGTTCGTCGACGTTGTCCGTTCGCGTTCGCCGTCCTCCGCCGCCGACGCGTCGCGGCGCGCGCGACGTCCGTCGTCGATTGAAATCTCATCATTCGCCCTCTCGCGCGCGCGACGGGCGTTGGCGTCGTCCAAGCGAACGTACGACGGCGACGGGGCAAACATCGGCGCGCGCGCGCGCGCGCGCGCTTTGACGTCGACGACGCGCGCGATGGCGGTCGACGATGGCGATCGGGGTCGACGATGCGGTCGGTCGGTCATAGTGGTCGGTCGGTCGGTCATAGTGGTCGGTCGGTCACTATGAGTGGTCGGTCGGTCATAGTGGTCGGTCGGTCATAGTGGTCGGTCGGTCATCTAGGATGGCGGGTAACAGCCTTTTTTCCACTGTTACTGTTACGTAACAGTAACAGTAACAGTTCGGTAACAGTTGTATGGCAAACAGAGTGAAAACCCACAGTCTTGAGTTAATTGACTCAA
>Ga0222712_10004912_pt1 | contig 13767 bp, 20 predicted proteins | sample C33_657DmetaG_FD_165043 | JGI IMG/M metagenome (GOLD analysis project Ga0222712, IMG submission 165043) | Estuarine water microbial communities from San Francisco Bay, California, United States - C33_657D | ecosystem: Environmental > Aquatic > Marine > Unclassified | place: USA: California...
TCGCACTTGCGGTAACAGTCGTGGTGGATGGTCACCCAGACGCCATGGCGTGAGACCTTTGACCAGCTCCAGCCGTGTCGTGGGTCGTTGTAGTCGGAGCCTCCGCAGTAGGCACACGGCGGCGGCGCTGGTTGGTTAGGCAAAAGCATATTGATTGGCGTCGGCATAAGGTTCCTCATCGTACTCGATGTCTGCAAGGATTCCTGATTGGATTAGTACGTCTTCGAGATAGCTGAGTGCTTGGTCTGAGCTATCAGTCACTAGGTCTTGTGCGTCCTCTTCGCTGAGTCTGTAATACTCAAAGAGTACATCGGCGGCGTCTTGTGGGTTGGCTCGCATCCAGTCGGCAATCCCCACCAATCCATTGCGTTGATAGTGTTGAGCGCATGAGATCATCTTGTCATCATACGCGGATTCGTCGCTGTACGAGGATGGTATGGTGGGGGTGTCGAACGTGGTCGTGGTTGAGGATCGGTGATCGCTGTATTTGCGATAGCCTCCGTAGTTGAAGTAGTTCTCATCGGGATCGTAGTCCACGATTCGGCTGACGTTGGCGGGGTTCGACCACGCATACGTGTTGCTCATCCACGCGCCTTTATGCAAGACGCCACCCTCGCTATTGATAATGACGGCTCGACCATCGGCATGTTGGATGGTCAGTTTGTTACTGCGTCCGATCAGGTTGCCGATCATCTCTCCCCATTCGGGCGTGAACAGTAGGTCGGGATTGCTGAGGGCGATAGGCTGTACAATGTACTTGACGAAGTGCGCGGTGTCGCTTTCGGCGGCACAGAAGGGGTTGCCACTACTGAGTACGCCATTGTGCGCTAAGACAATTTCTGGGGTGACCAGGAAGGGATGGGCATTGGCTCGGTCTGTTGGGCCGTGTGTTGCCATCCGAAAGTGCAGCATACCTGCCTTGCCTGCCATGTGCTGGTAGTAGTCAGCGATGATGGTCTCGGCGTCGGCAACCATCTTACCCCAGACCATGTGTCCGTGGTCTGCTCGGGCATAGCCATACCCATCAGGGTTCCTTGCGATGAAATCGCGGAGCTCGACCTTAGAGAAGGTGCAGCCTGCCGGCTGTTGAATCAAGAGGCACATGCGTGTTTACTCCGTGTCGGTGGCGGGGACTACGCTCGCCAGATAGCTGCGTAGGTATACGGTATCTGCTCGCATTGCTGGCTCGGTAATGAACCGCCGGAACCGTGCGGCGGTGATGTCCATTCCTGTTCCCGAGCTACAGTCTGCATACGCAACGATGGCGTTGGCGAACTCGACGCAGGCGAGTAAGCTCTCTAGCTTGAGGGTCCCTCGGAAAATGCGGAACTCGATGGTACTGGAGTTGCAGAGGTTGACCATTTCGTAGCGGTCTTGCTCAAGGTTCTTGGCTCCGTTGCAGAGGGGGATGCTCTTGGCTTTGCAGTAGTGGGTTCCGTAGCGTCTTGCAAGCCGCTTCATAAACGCATAGTTACTGGAGCTGTTGACGAACGCGACTACCTTCGCAATCTGTAACTGAGTGAGTTTGTTTCTGGAGATGTGGACGTGTAGCCCACACGTTGTGGTGTTGTGCGATCGCAACCCCCTGATGTTGCTTGAGGTAAGCACCTGTGTCCAGAGTTCACGCTGGTCGTCAAGTCCTAGTGGTGCGGTGACCAGTTCGAATCCATTGTTTAGGCTGCCGTCATGTTCGGCGCAGAGTAGTCGGAAGCAGGTGTGTTTATCTGCGGTGATTTGGGTCACGGCGTTATTCACGTCGGCAAGGATTCCACGGGCTGTCTCGGGGCGGTTGCCGTGTATCTGTTCTACTTCCAGTTCGACGCCGATGTACCGGTTATGCGACCGTGTCCATGGTGAGGGGACGCGTTGCACAAGATGTCGTGAGCTGTGGTATTCACCAATGACCGGGTTGTTGCGGTCTTCGCTGTCGTCGTCCTCGTCGTCGTCGCTTGGTATGTGCTCACTGCAGTAGAGGTCGCCACTATAGTTGGTAAGGTCGTCGACGGGCAGCATGTCACCGCAGGCATCGCAGGATCCATAGTTGTCGGAACAGTGTCCGCAGACAAGGCCATCTGCTACAAGGATCCAGTCGCGTGGGCGAGCACTAGTCTGGAGAATCTGCCAGTAACCACAGTCGTAACATACGGCGCGGTGGTCTTCGCACAAATATTGGGCTGCTCCGGCGTCGTTATAGACATCTGTACGGAACAGGTCTTCTCCGTAACCGCAGACTACACAGCTTGGCACTGGGATGTCGAGGGTTACTTCTGTTGGGGCAACTTCGGTATCAGGCATGCTGTACCTCGGGTGCTGGTTGTGGGGTTGGGAGTGTGATCAGGGCTGGGTCAATAAAGCCAGAGTCATCGAAGGTCCACGTGCTCGCAACTTTGGTGCGTTGCTGTTGCGCTTGCATACCCAATGCATATGCATCCATCAGGTCGTGCAGTTCTCGTGCTTTGGGGAGTGCTTGGAATACGTCACGGATAGTGCCCTGTTCCATCATCTGGACAAGGGCTAGTGGACCGAACGCATCGGTCAACATGTACGCTCCTTCGTTTGGGATGAGGTTGTTGCGGTGTCGTCGGTACTGCTGTTGGTTTGCGGTGCCGTTGAGCGTGTTGATGGCAAGGAGCTTGGCATTTAAGTCCTGTCGGGTGATACGGGCCATACGTTATTCTCCTGGTGTGGGATGGTGGTTGAGCGGGGACTACGATTTACCACGGGTATTCGTGGTGCTGGGCTATTGGGTGCAACTGGACTACTGGGTGCCAGTTTTGTGATCTATCGTTCTCTGGGTATTTTTCTCGTTCTTTTTCGTCGTCAGCAATGTCTGTAGCGTCTGGCCATCGAAGCGTTGCGCCCCCAGCGCACGGGCTGCCTAGGTGGAAGCTGCCGATGAAGTTGACGGAGCATGTGCCTAGGTCTGTCGTGATGTCGCAGTGGTAGTATTCCGTCCGCTGATCTTTTTTAGTTTGTATGCTATCGTAGGAATAGTCTGGGTCTTTTACGTCTCGGATTACGCTTAGTAGCGCTAATGGATTGTCGATGTCCTCAATCTCGCTGTGTGTGCAACACGCTCCGCGAACGCCGATTGTGATTGGCGGGCCTCCTTTGACCACAAAGCGTAGGCTATCGCGGTCGCTGTTTATCCACACTGAGGTTACGGTCTGTCCAACGAGGATGTCTTCGTCCATGGTCATTTCTCCTGGTGTGGGTTGGGTTTACTTTACGCGCTTGGACATCGGTAGGCTTTCACGTCGGTCAATCTCGTTTGCGATTTCGTCGTATTCTTTGTAGATATCGTCTCTGAGGTAGGCGAGGCGCCGAAGGGTGGACATTGCCTTTCGTAGTTCGAGGGTTGTCGAGTGCGAGAATGCTGCGATAGAGCGGCGCTCTTGTTCTTCGTTGGTCATTGGTTTTCTCCTGGTGCAGGTTGAGTTACAGCGCGAGGATCTTGGCGTTGATTGCTTTGATTGTTTCTTCGATGGCGCACCTCCGTTGTATTAATAGTTCTATTTCTTGGCGGCATTTTTCGCTGCCGCCACTGAGGATATGTTTGTGGGTAATAAGTTTGTTGGCGTCTGTGGTGTCTGGAACTGCTGGCTCAAAAGTCATTCAATACACTCAAGAGATGCTTTGCTTGCGGCTAGGTTTTGTAGGCGTCGTTTGTACATTTCTTCTATCATTACGTCGTAGAAGAGGGGTGAAGTGAAGCCGCATTCGGCAATGTTGAGTATGTCGTAGAACTCGTCTTCTGTCATGGCTTGAGCTTCTTGTACGTAGTTGCGTTCGGTGTTAGACATTTCACAGACCCATTGGTTTGTTGGGCGTGTATTTGCCTTTTTTGTGTTGTTTTCCATAACAAACTCCTGTGTAGCAAGGGGTGGTGCCGGAGTAACCGCTCCGGCTCGGTGCTGGTGGCTAGAAGGACAGGCTGTCATCGGCGAAAGAAGTGAAGAGGCCGGGCGATACGTACCTCGCAATCCGGCAGACCATCACGTGGTGCTGTGGGGCGAGCCACCACGACAGGGACGGCCTGTCAAAGCGTCCGCCAAGCTTTTTGAGTGACGCGACGGCAACTTCGTCGTACGGGATGTTGACGTTACAGCCTGCTCGCGTTGTAACGACCATCGGTACCGATTCCTTGGGAGTGATGCTGTCGACGTAGGCGTCGAGGTCAGCGAGGAACTCGATGTCTTGCGCCTCCGACGGCGTGTTTGCTGCGGTCTCGAACGACTCGCGCTTTTCCCCGCGCTTGCGCACCCGCAGTGCGCTAGCTTCCGGGCTGCTTTGGCTCAACAACATGTGCGTAACCTCACGAAAAGGAGTAAAACCGAAGGCGAGATTTTCGCCCTCACAGAGGGCGGTGAAAATCGAGTCGTAGGTTTGCCAACGACTGCTTTTGAGTGGGGTGAAGCACACAGTTGTTGAAGACAAAGCTGCGCAGGAAGCTGCACTGTTCGGGTGCAGGGGAAAACGCGAGTCGTGCTATCGAGGCTGCAGCTGCCGTCGGGGCGCTATCGAGTTCCGCGCTTCGATGCCTTCGTCGAATCACTGCCAAGGAATCAGACTGATGGGCGGCGAGCGGGGTGTGACGGCTCGTACGACGAAGCTGCCGCGTGGAACGATTGGCGGATGCTGGGACGCTTGGCCGCCTTGTCGGGGGCGAGTCACAGCCGCGTGTGGCCGCTGGATGCGGGGGAGTGCCCGACTCTTCGCTCGCCGAACAGACTGTCCGACTGCTTAGCCACCGCCGAGCCGAGAGCGGTGCGCAGGCGCAACTCCTTGTGTTACACGGAGTTAGTTCTGTCGCGCTGTTCGTTCTTGTGCTGTGCTGCTGGCGCTGGACACCCTATTCATTTCCGTTCTGAGGGCTTTGGTCACACAGGAGAGAACACACACACCACTGGCTGTGCTGCCGCTGCTGCCGCCACGGCGCACACCTGTCGACACCCTGCCTAACCTTCTTTGCCAGCGGACACACGACGTGGCTTTCGGGGGAGAGGAGTCGCGCTGCCGCCGCTCCCCCGCGTGCGCGTCTCATAAGAGCGCGGGCAAGGGGCGTGACAGCAGCCGCATCGCTGGCGCGACCATTGCTGGTGACTGTACACCGCGCTGCAGCCCGTGCACCGTCCAGGCGGCGCGTATCAAGGCGACACAGCGTGTCGCAGCGGACTCAAACACGCGAGCGGGGCTGACGTGCATCGGCGAGCCTAAGACGGCAAGGGCGGTGGGCTGGTGCTGGGCTGACGGCGAGTAGATGGCTGATGGCGAGTTTCTGTGGCTTGCAGTAGGACTTTCCTCTACCCATCCCCCACCCCCTACCCCATCAACAAGACACCACATCGACATACCACCCCCTTACGGTCGGGAGCCAGCGGAGAGGTCGATGTTACATTGTGATCGGCAGCAGCAGCGGTGGTGGTGTTCTTCCCCTTGGTGCCATCAGGACGGAATAAGCAGGGGTGTCTGCGCAAAAGAAAAAACCCAAAACAAAAAACCCAGCAGAAAAAAAACAAAAGGTTATATTACGGGTATGGCGAGAGCTGATGCGGTGGAACGGGCCTCGGTGGTTGAGGCGGTCTTAGCGGGATTAGCGGAAGGGCGAACCGTCGCGGACACCTGCCGAACCCTGCGGCGGTCCGCGGGGACGGTACGGGGCTGGCTGGCGGACGATGAGGACCTGTACGCCCGATACCGGAGGGCGCGGGTCCTGATGGGCAACGCTTTAGCGGAAGAGGCCATCCAGATTGCACGGGACTCGGTGAACGATACCGTGATGGTGGACCGACTGACCGTGGATACGCTGAAATGGGCGTCTAGCAAAGCCGCCCCACAGGACTACGGGGATAAGCAGGTGGTCGAGCATCAGGGAGCGCAGACCATCTCGGTCAAGGTCGTAGAGGAAAATCGGTCCCCCGCGATTGCCGCTACCGCACGAGCCGTGATCGCCTCGCCAGTGGCGACGCTTCCTGCCGGAGTGTTCCACGTGGAACATGTGGAGCAAGCGGAGGGCCTGTAAAGGCCTCTGGCTGGCGTTTGGCGGGGATTGTATTAGTTTTGTGGCATAATGCGCGGCCACACCAAGCAGCGACCAGAAACGGTCACGGTGACGTTGGCAACCCTCCACCCCGGTCAGCGCACGATTGCTGACCATGAGGCGCGGTTTCGGGTCGTGATGTGTGGTCGGCGCTTTGGGAAGTCCGCGTTAGGGATTCGGCTGGCGTGTGATGCCGCCTTAGCGGGTCAGCCTGTCGGCTGGTTCTCGCCGTCCTACAAGCTGGCACTGGAAGCGTGGCGTGAGTTGCTGGAACGCTTGGCTCCGATTACCTCACGAGTCTCGGAACAGGACAAGCGACTGGAGCTGGTGACCGGCGGCGTCGTGGAAGTCTGGACGCTGGACACCCCTGACCCTGCCCGAGGCCGCAAGTACGCCTTGGTGGTGTTGGATGAGGCAGGCATTGCGAAGGACTTGACCGCCGTGTGGCAGGCCGCGATCCGCCCGACGTTGGTAGATTTGGGGGGCCGTGCCCTGATTATGGGAACGCCGAAGGGCCGCCGTCATGCGTTTGTGCAGATGTTCCAGCGCGGCATGGACGGCAGTAGCCCCGACTGGCAGAGCTTCCGCGCCTCAACCCGCGAGAACCCGTTTATTCCCGCGAGCGAGATCGACGCGGCGAAGAACGAACTGCCGCCGCTGGTCTTTGCCCAAGAGTTTGAGGGCGTCCCTGCCGACGATGGGGCCAACCCCTTTGGTGTCGATAAGGTGCGAGCCGCGATTGGGCAGATGAGCCAGCGGAAAGCGGTGGTCTATGGCGTGGACTTGGCGCGGTCGCTGGACTTCACGGTGTTGATTGGCTTGGATAGCCACCGCCGCGTCTGTTCGCTCGACCGCTTCCAGTTGCCGTGGGCGGAAACGAAGGAACGGATTCGGATGCAGGTAGGCGAAACGCCGGTCGTCGCAGACGCCACCGGAGTTGGCGATGCGATTGTCGCAGACTTGCAGGTGTTGGGTGTGACGGTGACCCCGCATGTCTTTACGCAGCCGTCGAAGCTTCGCTTGATGCAGCGGCTGATTGCCGCCTTCCAAGGCAGCGAGCTCACCATCCCTGATGGCTGGCTGATTGGCGAGCTGGAAAGTTTCGAGTTTCATTTTACCAATACCGGCGTCCGCTACGAAGCCCCGCCCAGTTTGCATGACGATGGCGTGATGGCGTTAGCACTGGCTCTGCATGGCTGGGACCGAGTGCAGGGTGTGGTCCCTGTCGAGTTGATGGCGGACGGGCCGGTGGGCGACGACCCGACGCAGTTAGTATTTGCTGGTGCGGACGCGGGAAGCTTGAACCCTCTGCACCATTTCGGTGCGCCTGAAGCGCAGTTGCCGGTCTCGTGGTAACGTAGGTCACTCTTGCAAGGAACTGGATATGTTGCCACCTGATGCAGTACGGAAAGCGGCCTTCAAGCGGAAAGGCCCCACGATTGCGATTGTGATTGGCGGAGAAGCCAAGCACGGTCCGCCCAATACGGAGAAGGACGAGGAAGAGGACGAGCCGAAGAAAGGCTACGGGATGCCGAAGGATGTGCCGTGCGAGGAATGTGAGTGCAGCAAGTGTGGACATGTGTATGATCCTGCCGACGCGAAAAACGCCGACGCGGAAGAACAAGACGAAGAGGAAGACGAGGAGAAGGTATGAACTACAAAAATAAAGTCTCAGGGACGCAGACCGCGACGGGCAGCACGACGATTGCGTTCCGGCACTTCACGAATGGCGGCGTCGGTATCCAGATCACGGGCATTACGTCCGCGACCGTGACGTTCGAGGCCACCGTGGATGACACGAACTGGGTGGCGCACTACATCACGCCAGTGGCGAGTGCAACGCAGGCGACGACCACTACGACAGACGGGATTTTCTACGCCAACGTGGTCGGCATCTCGCAGTTCCGCGCCCGTATTAGCACCTACGGTAGCGGCACGATTGTCACCACGCTTGTTGCGAACCCCGGCTGATGGACGTTGCAGCGACGGGGGCTCGCCGGAGACGCCGTGCGGCAGCACCGGACTTACCTCCACCCGTGTCTCCCGGACTAGAACTTGAGCTGGTCACGCTCGATCTGTTTGTCGTAACCACTACTGGCGCATACCTGACGGCGGAGCAGACGTAATGGCGACAAAAACGATTCCACAACTTCCCGCCGCAACGAGTGTCGTGGCAGGGACGTTGTTTCCGATTGTGAATGATCCCGCAGGAACACCGGTTACGCAGAAGGCGACGGGGACGCAGCTCGATGCGTACATTCGGAGCGCGGGTGGGTCACTCACCGCGACGACGCTTGACGGCTCTGGCGGTGCGTTGACCATCAACACCGCACAAGCCGACAAGGATGTAGTGGTGTCGAGTACGGGGATGGTGAACCTACTGTTCACGGACGCTGGCAATAACCGCGTCGGCATCAACACCGCAACCCCGACCGTGGCATTGCAGGTGGTAGGCACGGTGACGGCAACGACGTTTAGTGGGGATGGCTCGGCGTTGACGAGCTTGCCAGCAATGGCTTCAGGATCGTTCCTGACGGTAGCGGGGAATCCCGGAACTCCCGTTCTTGGAAACTGCTGGTACAACTCAACCGCAAATACGTTTAGAAGTTATCTAACGGATCAGGGTTCAACATGGTCTGCTGCTCCTACAATGACTGCTGTACACGGAAGTCAAGGTGGCGGTACTGGAAGCAGTACCTCTGCGGCCCTTTGCGCTGCCGGATATAACGTATCAGTGGCTGTAAAAAGTTCTGATAAGTATAATGGCACAAGTTGGTCTAGTGCTGGAAATCTTGCAAGTGAACGGTATGCAGGCAGTGGATGCGGTACCTCAACTTCTGGTTTACAGGCAGGGTCTCGCAATATTAGCGATGCACCTCTTCAGACCGCCGACAAGTACGATGGCACAAGCTGGTCTAGTGCCAGTTCTACAAGTGTACAACGTTATTACGGCTGTATGGCGGGAACAAGTAACACCGCTGGCCTGTACTTTGGGGGATATAATGAAAGCGCAGCAACATATTTGACTTCGTCAGAATTGTACAATGGCTCGTCGTGGTCGAGCGGAGGAACCTTGCCCGCTGGTAGATTACAAAGTGGTGGCTGTGGATCATCGACAGCGGCATTGCAAGCGGGAGGAGGTACGGCTGCAAGTAATCCTCAGGTTGCTACCGTAGATGTCTATGTATACAATGGAACGTCTTGGTCTACGGCCACGTCGCTTCCTTCGGTTCGCGGCAATATGGGCACCAGTGGGACCACAACGTCATGCCTTATTAGTGGTGGGTTTATATATAACTATACATCTATTGACGGGCTCTCTTGGCGATACAATGGTACGACATGGAGCGCCACTGGCACTATGACTGCTGCTCGACAGAGTATGGGTAGCGCGGGTCCAGATAGTACCGATGCCTTGCGTTTTGGCGGTGCAACTAACAGTGGTGATAGTGCTACCGCAGAGTCGTTTACTGCTACACCATTCAACACAACAAAAACCTTTACGGTGAGCTAACTCATATGGCCACCACAAAGATTAGTGCTCTGCCAGCGGCTACTACCGCTGATGTTGCCGACCTCACGATTGTTGTCACCGACATCGGTGCTGGCGCACTACAAGACCAGAAGGCGACGGTCACGCAAGCGGCGACTTATGTTCGCACGTTGACGGGCGCAATTACGGCATCTGCGATCACCGGCTCTGGCTCTTCGCTGATTATCAATACCGCCTTAGCGGACAGCGATGCGCGTATTGCTGGTACAACATCTGCAAACCTGTTTTTTGTTGATGCAGGACTAGATAAGGTGGGTATTGCGACTGCTGTGCCGACACAAAAGTTGGATGTCATGGGCACGGTGAACGCCACGTTGTTTGCTGGCAATGGAGCGTCAATAACTGGAGTTACTGTAACAACGATTACTGCATTTCGTACTGTGACATCTGATCCTAGTACGCTTACTAATGGCGACGTGTGGTACAACAGCACGAGCGACACATTCAAGTGCTATCAAAATAGTGCAACAAAAACCTTTACGGTCGCCTAATCCATGTCAACTATTCAGATTAGTGCGCTGCCAGCGGCGTCAGCTATTACGGCGGACGACCTGCTCCCGATTGAGCATGACCCCAGCGGTACGCCCGTTACGCAGAAGGCAACGGCAGCAATCTTTGCGGCTGGTGTTCGGGGGATTGCTGGTGCGTATGTCACCACAAACATTGTGCCGTCCGGTGCGACTAGCCTCACGGTCAATGCAACACAAGCCGATGTCGATGTCCGTATCAAGGGCGACACGGATGCAGCACTGGTGTTTCTTGACGCAGGATTGAATCGCGTGGGCATTGGCACGGCAACACCAACAACGCTGCTCGATGTCAGTGGAACACTGAAGGCGACGGCGTTCACTGGCAGCGGAGCTTCAATGACAAGCCTTGTTGGGGGCAACTCAGTAAGCTTTCAGTCACTTGCGTCTGACCCCGCTTCACCAACCAACGGTGACGTGTGGTATAACACAACAAGTGGTACATTCAAGTGTAAGCGGTCCGCTGGCGTCAAAACCTTTACCCAGACCTAACTTTATGGCAAATCAATATGCGATTGGTCCAAATACAGGTATTGGCTTCATCACCCATCCTGACCGTGAAGCGTTTGAGATCGAGGGCTTCCCCGCTGATGTGTGGGTCGTGGATAGCTCGGCAGCAGCAACGGCGTGGATTACACGGAACGATCTTGCAATAAGTACGAAGGCGGCGGCACAAGCGTTGGTTGATGCAGCGTGTAAGGGCAAGGTTCTTAAAGGACCGCCGCCTTTTAAGGACCAACCTATTGTCGCGCCGGTGCTGGCATGAACGATCTTGCCCCAGCCCTTGCGGTCTTGAATGACCTCGACCGTCAGGCGGTTGTGCATCTCGCGGACGAACTCCGTGATGCGTGGACCAAGCGGCAAGTATTCCGTACCGATACGGAAGCCCGTATCTCGGTGCTCAATGACGGCTCGCATCCGACGAACGCCAGCAAATACTGGCAGTGTATTCGGGAGCAGACTGGGATGCTAGACAGTCTGGTATCGCTCTCGTTCCAGATGCGCCGGAACGCGATCAAACGGGAACGGCTGGCGGCAAAGATTGTGGACTCGGCTGACCCACTGGACGCTGCGGAAGCGAAGGTGGACTTGGATGAAGCGGAATGGGGACAGGCCTCGATGGAGCAAGTGGCCCGTGATCGAGTACGCGAAATCAAGATGTGGAGTCAACTCAAGGGCGAGTTGGATAACGGCTTGTTCGACACGACCAGCCCGAACACGCATCAGGCGCACAGCCTTATGCTGGAACTGGAGAACCGGAAGGCGACCCTGACCCCCGGCTCATCGCAGTCGGAAGTCATCAACGTCTTGGGTCCATTGCAGACCGTGAAGCGGATATATGATTTCCGTATTGAGCCGGTTGCGCCGGACCCGTTGCTGGCGGGCGCACTGTGATTGGACAGATTCTCTGGCCGGCGGTCTTTGCCTATGCCATCTGGCGCTTTGCGCCGATTGCCGAACGCTTTGCACCTGTCCCGCTAGGGAAGACGACGCCAGCGCAGGTGGTCCTACCGGACGACATTATTGCGTGGGCGTCGGAACAGTCGGAACCGTGGGCGCAGGACGAGCATCTTCAGGTCGCACGAGAGAAGTACCTGAGCGTCGGTCAAGACTGGAATAAGACCCGTCGCGCCCTTGGGATTGGAGTGATGTCGTGACGCTACCGTTCGATGAAGCGACGATGCAGGCGATGGTGGATGAAGCCCTGTCTGGTGGGGCCACTTCCCCAACCTCCGCGAACGACCAGACCGCCCCGAACCCGCCGCAGGACGATGGACGGTCGGAAGAAGAGCACCGCATTGCCTTGCTCAAGGCGTTGCTCGGTGACCAGTGCCCCCTGACGTTTGGCGAGGACGCCCCGCCGCAGGATAGCGCGTGGGCGGACTGGGTACGGAGCCTGTGGAGTGGTCGCCGTGGCGCGGTCTCAATGCATCTGCACTTGGTCGAACGGAATCGGCTATTCCGTGCTGGGCAGCAGTGGGTGAGTGCTAACGGCCTCGGCCCGTGGCGTGAACCGCTGCGTCCAAGAGAGTCGGCGCGGATTGTCTACAACCTCATCAACAAGGCGCTCGACCAACGCTTGCAGATTATGATGGACCAACGGCCCGGCTTCTCCATTCAGCCGATGACCTCTGATCCTGAAGACAAGCGGAAGGCACAGGCACGGCAGCTGGCGTGTGAGTACCAGTTCGACCAGCTCCAGATGGAACGGCAGGCTCGTGAAGCGTCCTACTGGGCGCAGACCGATGGCGTCGCCTTCTGGCACACTTACTGGGATGCCGACCGTGGCCCGTGGGATGACCGCTTGGGCGATAAGCCCGGTGAGCGCGTCCCGTTGGGTGACATCAACATCCAGACCGTGCGAGTTGAGCAGGTACGGGTGTCGCCCGATGCGACCGCGACCCGTCCTCCGTCGTGGGTGCTGATTCGGGAAGTGATCCCCTCGTCCGAAGCGGCGTACCGCTACGGCATCACGGGATTGCAGGCGTCGAACCAAGAACTGGCGGCTGGACACCAGACTTCGACGGCTGGCGAGTCGGGATTGGGGAGTTGGGTGCTGTCGCAGACCACGATTGGCGAAGGCGACCGACTCCGCGACGAAGAAACGACAGAACGCTTCACCCTGTACGTTGCGCCACAGCCGGACATCCTTCCCGGTGGGCTGGAAGTCGTGATTGTGGGCGATACGGCGGTGTTTGGCCCGACCGACCTGCTCTTTGGGATGATTCCCGTGGTGCCGGTACGAGATGGGTCGAGCGATCCGAGCTATTTCCCTCGTCCTGTGATGGAACAGTGGGTCGATCACCAGATGCGCATCAATGCGCTGCTGTCCAAGTGGATTGAGAACATCCGCGTCAATGCGGGTGGCCGATTCCTGACCCGTCCGAACACGATTTCGACCGAAACATTCCTCGGCGGCGTCACGTCGATGATCGAAGTCCGTGGCGCGGGTGCGATGAGCGATAGCATCCAGCCCGTCAGTGGGTTTTCGGTCGGCAATGACGTCAAAGAGGCGTTGGCGCTGGAGAAACAGGCGTTTGAGGATGCGTCGGGCTACAATGCCGTGAGCCGTGGGCAGGTGACAGGCGAATCAGGCCGTGCCATCATTGCCAGCCGCGAACAACTGGAGCGCGTCTTTGCTCCACCCGTCCAAGCCCTTGCCCAAGCCTATACGGACTGGGCAAAAATCTGCTTGTCGATGATGGCGTGGGGCTATGATGTGCCCCGTGCGCTGGGTGCCGTCGGTGCAGGCCGTCCTGACTTGGCTCGTGCGGTGACGGGCGAAGACCTGAATGGGGCGCTGGATGTGCGGGTCGAAGCCGCGACGATGATGCCGATGCCGATGGCCTTCCGGCTCTATATGCTGGATAACTGGCTCCAAGCAGGGATTATCGACGTCAAGGAGTACCGCCGTCGGCAGCAGTTCGCGGTCTCGCGGGACATCTCCAGTCCAGATGAGGATCAGGAAGCTAGGGCCAAGCGCGTCACGGATGCGCTGCGTCAAGGGCTGGCGGTTCCGGAGATGCGGTGGCAGGACAACGAAGCGATTCACCAAGATGTGCTGGAACGGGATATTCTGTTGCAGGATGACCTCGACCCAACGATCATCGCCAACGCCAATGCGCGGTGGATGGAGTTGGCGAACC
>Ga0222712_10004913_pt1 | contig 13764 bp, 6 predicted proteins | sample C33_657DmetaG_FD_165043 | JGI IMG/M metagenome (GOLD analysis project Ga0222712, IMG submission 165043) | Estuarine water microbial communities from San Francisco Bay, California, United States - C33_657D | ecosystem: Environmental > Aquatic > Marine > Unclassified | place: USA: California...
GATGGAGATTTACTTCCAAATTATTTAGATCCAGATTCTGACGGGGACGGCATCAGCGACTTGATCGAAGGCAATGTAGATTCAGATGGAGATGGCACGCCGAATTACAAGGATTTGGATAGTGATGGGGATGGCATTCCAGATGCAATTGAAAAAGGAACCACGACAACACCTGTAGATACAGATAGTGATGGTACACCAGATTACCTAGATACAGACACAGATGGCGATGGCATTCCGGATAGTGTGGAGGATTATGGCTGCACAGGAACTGCACCTTGTACGCCAACAGATACGGATGGCGACGGTATTCCAAATCACAAAGATTTAGATAGTGATAATGACGGTATCCCAGACAGCGTAGAGAAAGGAGCAAGTGGTGCTACGCCGGATGATACGGATGGGACGACCTTACCTAATTACCTAGATACAGATAGTGATAATGATGGAATCTTAGATGCGGTGGAGCGCGGTATTGACGGCAATAATCCACTCGATACAGATAGCGACGGAATTCCAGATTACAAAGAAGTAGACAGCGATAACGATGGCATCCCAGATGCAGTCGAAGGCACTGTAGACACGGATGGGGATGGCATTCCGAATTACCGCGATACGGATTCGGATAACGATGGAATTCTAGATAGTGTCGAAAAAGGCAGTGGAAGCACGCCGGTAGACACAGACAGCGATGGTACTCCTGATTACAAAGATTTAGATTCGGATGGAGACAACAAGTCAGATCAATCCGAAGGAATATCAGATTTTGATGGGGATGGAACACCAAACTATTTAGACCTTGATTCCGATGGGGATGGGGTACTGGATAGTGTAGATCAATGTCCATTACTTGTTGGACTAGCCAACTTGAATGGTTGTCCAGTGGATACGGATGGTGATGGCATTTACGACATTGACGACCTAGACGACGATAACGATGGTCTTCTTGACACGGTGGAGGCAGCAGCTTGCTCTCCAACTGCTGCAGACTGTGATACGGATGGCGATGGTATTCCGAATCGCATCGACCCAGACTCTGACAACGACGGCATCTCTGACGTACGGGAATCCAATGGAACGGATGTCGATGGAGATGGCAAGGTCGATGGAACAGTAGATGTAAATGGTGTTCCTAGCTCGACGAATGGGGGGTTAACTCCACCAAACACCGACGGGACCACCCTTCCAGATCCTTATGATACGGATAGTGATGGCGATGGCATCTCCGATAGCCTCGAAGGAACAGTGGATACGGATGGGGATGGCATTCCGAATTACCGCGACCTAGACTCAGACGCCGATGGGATTCCAGACAGTGTAGAAAAAGGAACAGGCACCGCCATTTTAGATACGGATGGCGATGGAATACCGGATTACAAAGACTTGGATTCGGATAACGATGGTATTCTTGACACTGTTGAAAAAGGGCCAAATGGTGCAACGCCTCTAGACACCGATGGGGATGGTATTCCGAATTACCGTGACCTCGATTCAGATGGAGACGGCATTCCGGATAGCGTCGAAAAAGGAACAGGAAGTACCTTATTGAATACCGATGGTGATACCCTTCCAGATTACTTAGATACCGATTCAGACGGCGATGGCATCAGCGATGCAATCGAAAAAGGCTTGAATGGAAATAGTCCAATCGATACCGATGGTGATGGTGTACCAGATTACCGCGACCTAGATTCAGATAACGACGGTATTCCAGATAGCGTCGAAGGCGCATTGGATAGAGATGGCGATGGCGTCCCTAATTACCGCGACCTAGATTCAGACGGCGACGGCATTTCTGACACGATTGAAAAAGGACCAAACGGGGCGACTCCAGTAGACACCGATCTCGACGGCACTCCGGATTATTTAGATCTAGATTCAGATGGCGATGGTAAATCAGATGCGATTGAAAAAGGAACCGGACCGACTTTATTAGACACAGATCGTGACGGTATTCCAGATTACCGCGATGTAGATAACTATGGCAAATCGGACTTCAATGTAACAAATGTAAACGTACCTGTTTCAGGAAACGTGAAGACAAACGATACCGTTCCTACGGGCACTACTTACGGTCAGCCAGCTGCTTTAGCAGGGGCTACACTTGTGATGAATGCAGCCACTGGAACATATACCTTTACGTCGACCACCCCAGGAAAATACGTGTATTATATTCCTGTTTGTGGTCCTACGCAAACGTCGAATTGTCCGCAAACTCCTTTAGAAATTACGGTTCTAGACCCACTAGCGGTAGACAAACCGGCAGCCAATAATGACTTTGCAATCTTAGAACAAGGTGGTTCGGCTAGAGTGGCCATTCTCGCAAATGACAAGGCTGGAGATCTAGGAAAAACAATCGATGCCTCTTCATTGGTGATTTTGACTGCGCCTGCTCATGGTACGGCGGTGGTAAACAGCGATGGAACCATCACCTACACTCCATCTGCGTTCTTCGTAGGCGTGGATAGTTTAGTGTACCGCGTATGTGATACGAATGTACCATCACAATGCCAAAGCGCCACCGCCTACTTCACCATCGAACCAGCGGGTGTGTTAGTGAGTACGGGAGCGGTAGACGATTTTGCTATCCTACGAGGTAGCACAGATGGATCAACAAGTGTGACAGGAAACGTCATAAGCAATGACTTAAACGGCGCCGGCGCTTCGTTAACAGCTAACCTCATTAGCGGACCTAGCAGCGCACAAGGTACCTTTACAATGAACGCTTCAGGCAACTATACCTTTACCGCAGCGCCAGGATTTAGTGGTCCAGTGGACATCGTTTATGAAGCCTGCGGAGGCAGTCCGGTGGTTTGTACAAAGGCTACCCTACACATTTTAGTGGAGCCAATGCCAACACTAGTCAACGACACCAACACGGCTTTTGTAAATGTACCGAAGGCAGGTGATCTGTCGACCAATGATACCAAGCCAGCGGGAACCACTTACGGGCAGCCCGCCCAGCAGGCCGGAGCTACGCTGACGGTAAATGCAGATGGCACCTATAGCTTCACAGCTACGGCAGCAGGAACTTATACCTTCACGATTCCAGTATGTGCGCCAGGGCAGACTGGAAATTGTTCTATACAAACTTTAGTAATTACAGTTCCTGTAAATACATTAGTAGATGACGCTGCAACAGCATTTATTAATATTGCAAAACCTGGTAATGTAAGTTCCAATGATTTGGTGCCAACAGGATCAACTTATGGACAGCCAGCACAAATTACGGGTGCAACTATTACGGTTGGTGCAAATGGAACATATACATTTACAGCAACAGCTGCGGGTACATACACGTATACAATTCCAGTATGTGCGCCGGGTCAAACAACAAATTGTCCGACCGAAACTTTAGTAATTACAGTTCCTGTAAATACATTAGTAGATGACGCTGCAACAGCATTTATAAATATTGCAAAACCTGGTAATGTAAGTTCCAATGATTTGGTGCCAACAGGATCAACTTATGGACAGCCAGCACAAATTACGGGTGCAACTATTACGGTTGGTACAAATGGAACATATACATTTACAGCAACAGCTGCGGGTACATACACTTATACAATTCCAGTATGTGCGCCGGGTCAAACAACAAATTGTCCGACCGAAACTTTAGTAATTACTGTTGTTTCACCAAACACTGCACCAGTAGCAGTAGCCGATGTGGCAACTACACCAGAAGATACACCGATAACAGGTAATGTATTAACCAACGATACCGATGTTGATGGTAATACAATAAGTGTAACTAAGTTCATAATAGGAGGTGTTGATTATGCTGCAGGCACAACAGCCACCATACCAAATGTTGGAACGGTAGTCATAAATGCAGATGGCTCATATACGTTTACACCGTTTGCTAATTACAAGGGCACAGTACCAACAATTACGGTAACTATTACTGATGGTACTGCAACAGCAACTGCTCCGCTAAATATTACAGTATTAAAAGATTCTGATAAAGATGGTATTCCTGATGACATTGATTTAGATGATGATAATGATGGAATTTTAGATACAGTAGAAAATGCAGCATGTACACCTGCTTCAATAACATGTGATACAGATGGTGATGGAATTCCAAACAGTTTAGATTTAGATAGTGATGGTGATGGATTATATGACGTTTTAGAATCGGGAGGTTTAGATGCCAATGGCGATGGTAAAGTTGATGGTGGCGTAGATGAAAGTGGAATTCCATTAGCAGCAAAAGGTGGATTAACGCCACCAGATACAGACGGTGATGGTAAGCAAAATCCATACGATTTAGACAGTGATGGGGATGGCATTCCAGATTCAGTTGAAAAAGGCCCAGATGGCACAAAGCCATTGGATACCGACGGCGATGGTAAACCAGATTATTTAGATTTAGATTCAGATAACGACGGCATTCCAGATTCGGTTGAAAAAGGTCCAAATGGGGCTACTCCTGTAGACACCGATGGTGACGGTAAACCAGATTACTTAGACACAGATTCAGACAATGACGGTATTCCAGATTCAGTTGAAAAGGGTCCAAACGGAGCTACTCCTGTAGATACCGACGGTGACGGTAAACCAGATTATTTAGATTTAGATTCAGATAACGACGGTATTCCGGATAGTGTAGAAAAAGGTCTAAACGGCGCTACTCCTTTAGACACAGATGGTGATGGTATTCCAGATTATTTAGATCTAGATTCAGATAACGACGGCATTCCAGATTCAGTTGAAAAAGGTCCAGATGGCACAAAGCCATTGGATACCGATGGTGACGGTAAACCAGATTATCTGGACACAGATTCAGACAATGACGGTATTCCAGATTCAGTTGAAAAGGGTCCAAACGGCGCTACTCCTGTCGACACTGATGGTGACGGTAAACCAGATTATCTGGACACAGATTCAGATGGTGATGGTATTCCAGATTCAGTTGAAAAGGGTCCAAACGGAGCTACTCCTGTAGATACCGACGGTGACGGTAAACCAGATTATTTAGATTTAGATTCTGACGGTGACGGCATTCCAGATTCTGTAGAAAAGGGCACAAACGGCGCTAATCCTGTAGACACCGACGGTGACGGTAAACCAGATTATCTAGATTTAGATTCAGATAATGACGGCATTCCGGATAGCGTAGAAAAGGGTCCAAACGGCGCTACTCCTTTAGATACTGACGGCGATGGCATTCCTGATTATCGTGATTTGGATTCAGATAACGACGGTATTCCTGATTCAGTTGAAAAAGGTCCAGATGGTACAAAGCCATTGGATACCGATGGTGACGGTAAACCAGATTATCTAGATTTAGATTCAGACAACGATGGCATACCAGATAGCGTAGAAAAGGGTCCAAACGGCGCTACTCCTTTAGATACTGACGGCGATGGCATTCCTGATTATCGTGATTTGGATTCAGATAATGACGGTATTCCTGATAGCGTAGAAAAAGGTTCAAACGGGAACAAACCAGTAGATACCGATAGTGATGGCATTCCAGATTATCGTGATTTAGATTCGGATGGTGATGGCGCTAGTGATGCCGATGAAGTTAAGGATCAAACCAATCCATTGGATGCTTGCTCATTTAAATTAAGTAGTCAAAAACTTCAACCAAGTGCATCATGGAATGCAGCTGATTGTGATGGCGATGGAGTGAGTAATGGAACTGAGCGATTAGATGGAACCAATGTATTGGATGGCTGCGATTTTAAAGTTTCTAGTAGAACTCTTCAGCCAAGTGCTGCATGGAAGGCAGCCGACTGTGATGGTGATGGACTCACAAATGAAAAAGATGGTATAGAAGATTGTAATCTAGATGGCATTCCAAATTTCAAAGATCCGAAAACTTGCCAGGTAGATATTTTATTACCAAAAGTGTTTACTCCAAATGGCGACGGTATAAATGATGTGATTAAACCAATTCTACTTGGAATCAAGCAATTTGTTTGTTTCAAAGTGTATAACCGTTGGGGAAATTTAATTTTTGAAACTACAGATCCAAATACGGCTTGGGATGGAAATTATCGTACCCAAGGCCAAGCTACTGAAACGTTTCAATGGCTATCAGAAGGTTATGATGCAAAAGGAATTCTAATTAAGCGTATGGGCTTGGTAACCTTATTAAGATAATGATGGAGATGCAAGGGGAAAAAATTCAATTAAAAATGATGCACAATCAATTATTTAGGGTGCTAGGCATAAGTATGCTAATGATCATTTTGGGTATAACCAATCTTCAATCGCAAGATTTACATTATGCGCGGATTCAAGATTTATCGATGTGGTATAATCCGTCGTTAAAGATGGACAAAGAAAATACAGTTCGGTTGAATCACCGAGATGTTCGTTATCAAGGCGTCATGGGCTATCGCAGTAATGCTGCGATGGTAGATGTATTGATTAAAACTGATGGGGATAGCTTTCTGAGTAATTCAGCATTTACAAATTTCACCATGGGGGTAGCCTTTGATGAATCGAATCAGAATATCTTAAACAATTCGAATATAGTATTAGGCTTATCTCATGCAATTCCTCTAAATGGGTATAACCAGTACCTGGCATTAAGTATCCAAGGGTCTTATTCCAATAGTCGTTTAGATTTAAGTCAGGCTAGTTTCCCTGATCAATTTGATCAAAATGGCCCAATTGGAGGGGCAATGACACAAGATCCTTTGGCAAATGGAAACCCCTTAAATTGGTTTAGTTCTCATCTGGGTATATCCCTATTTCAAGAAACTGAATTGGAATCCTGGAAAATTGGATTTTCAGTTAGGGATGTATTGAGGCCTTTAATTAACCGAGGCTCAGGCGATAATTTCCGTTTAAGTCCAACCATTGGTTTTCAAGGTGGTTATGAGTTTGAGCGAAATCGTATTCGATATGGTTTGTTTGGGGTAGCCAATTTTAAGGCACTTGCTAATGAGCAGTTGTTATCATTGAGTGCCAGTCAGCAGTTTAACAATGCTAATCTAAAGGCCTTTGGCTTGGGAATGGCTTATCGGGTTAGAGATGCATTAATTCCATACGTAGACTTGAAGTTACGTAATACCACCATAGCCTTGCATTACGAAGTAAATGTATCTGGGTTAAGAGCAGGTGGATACCAGCGCAATGCATTTGAGTTGAGTTTGGGCCATCGTTTTAATAGAAGAAAAAAATAACCCATCGCAAAAACACATTTAAAGCCAAAAAGCTAATAAGATAAATTAGATCATTGATCATGAAATACCTGAGACACTATGTATATATCATCTTGCTGCTGAGCCCAATAAGCTTGTTGGCACAAGCCCCAATTAAAAAGCTTCCTTTATTTGATACTTTTAAATTGGGTATTCGTTATGGAGTACAAGAGTTTTCTGCATTGAACAGACGATTGGGAAATACGTGTAATTGCCAGGAAGGCACAGCTATTAAGGAGCGTTCTTTTCAAAATATTAGTTTTTCAACCTTGGAGCCATTGAATGAAAACTGGGCCTTGGGTTTTGATTTTGGCGGTGCTTATGGCAAAGTGATGAATGATCAAAAGCAGTATAAAAGCAATGGTCTTTTCTTAACTCGCTTTGAAACTTTTTATCATTTATTTGGGCCCGAAGAGCGAGTAAGACCCTATTTGACAGGAGGCGTTCAGTTTTTACTTCAATATAATAAGTCGGCAGCTTATTGGAGCTTTCCTCTTGGAGCTGGCATTCGTTTTAATTTAGATAAAGGAGGCTTTATACATCTTCAAACAGCTTATGATGAAGGGTATTCAAAAAAAATAGCCAGCAATTTGATTACCAATATTGGTTTTCATGTACCAGCATTTAATCGTAAACGACCAAAAGATATTCCTAGCAGTTATTTATATAACCCGCTTGCAAAATCGGATAGTTTAAATGCAAAAAAAGAACGTTTAGCCGCAAATGCGCTAACTAGTGAAAAGATTAAAGCTGCAGCCGAACTATTAAAATTCAATAATCCGGCGCCAAGTAATAAACTGAGCCGAATTGTTTATTATGAAAAAAATCGGGTTAGATTTATTAATGAAACTGCACAAAGTGATTTAGCTAGTTTAACTACTCACTTAAATCAAAACGCATCTTCCATTGTTAAATTAATAGGCTTCCGACCACATCCTCGTAGAAAAGTGAAAATGATATATCGTTATTTTGTTAATCAGGGTATTACAACAGATCGTATCCAAGTAAGCTATTACCGTAAAGGTTTAACTAGTACTAGTAGCTCAACCAATAAGCGAAGAGTAGAGGTTATAGTTGAATAGAAAATAGCCTACTTTTCCTATCGTATTCACTTGCACATTTTAGATATAATAAAATAAGCTTTGGAGCTAGGTTAAAATTTAATGGAATCAGAATCATTCATTAAGCCAAGCTTATCTTCATCTACAGCGTTGAAAAATATCTTTTTATACTAATAGGGCTTATTCGACGTGCTAAAAAGTTTGAATCAGAATCTATTAAGAAATAGATGGGGGTACTAAAGGCGTCATATGATTCACGTAATTTAGATTCTTTAGGCAAGTTTACATGAGCATAATTAGTGTTTAGCTGGTGCGTTTTAATGAATTTACTCCAATCCTCATTGTTAGAATCGGGATCATTACAAATAGCAAACCTACCAATACGTTTATTGAATTGCTTTTCTAAAGTTGCAATAGTCTGTTCCATAATTGGTATTTCTTTTTGGCAATGGTCACAACTTGGTGCGTAAAAAATGATTACCGTGAAGTCATATTGTTTTGCAAATTCATGTAAATTTTGTGTGTGTTTTAGCGTGTCGGGTAAAATAATATTTGGAGCTTTGAGGTTAGAATTTTGCATTTTTAGTTTATCGAGCTCTTTCTTATAAGAACTCACACTATTTTTATCTAAAAATTTGCAAGGAGAATTTATTCCATATTTTTCAACTACATACGCATAAGATTTCCCATTGTTTAAAATTGCTCTATTGGATACAATTTTCGATGAATAATCAAAAATGAACGGATAGGCTTTTTCTTTACAATTTGCTAAAGTCAATACTTGATCCATAGCTTTCATTAAAGAATCAGATACCAATGGAAATGAAGAATAATATTCATAAAGAACTTCTTTCAATATCGGAGTAAAAAGAATTTTCTTTGAATTCAAATCAAATTTCTTTAAAAAGGAGGCTCTGCCTGCAAAATTTTTACGATCGGGAATCCACTCATCAAGCTGGTTGAGCGTTTTAAAGTAAACATGCAATACATTGTTTGCGGGAATTGATAGCAATGCTTTTTTTCTAAAATCTGAAAGCGCTTTGGTTTTTTCAGCAAAAAACTCTGCCCGCTGTTTAAAATTGTATTTCTTTTGCAGTTGAAGCTCTTTTGCATAAGCTGAGTCTAGCCAGTTATAGCTTCGTTCAAGTCGTTGGTAATCAAAGAATACATTGTTTCTAACTTTATTGGATTTTACACTAGCCAAATAGTCTTTTCCGGATATATTAATGGCTATTGTATCTTTATTTTCGAGTGCGAAATAAATCTTTGTTTTAGAAACGGGGAAGTATAAATAATAGAGCCCTCCTATAATTGCTGTTTTTGAAGAGGAATTGAATTGTTTTTTCGCAAAATCTAGGGTGTCTTTAGCCAAATAATTTTTATCGTCAAATAATACGCCTCTAATTTGAACGGAAGTTTCGGTTATATTGCTAACGTTTAATTTAATTTGGTACTGCGCAAATAGCTTGACATTGATAGTTAATAGAAAAATAAGTAGCAGCAGTTTTAGGGTGTTGGTTTTGTAATTTCTCTTCAATTTTCGATTAATTAATCCATAGCTAAAATAACAGTTATCCTATAAACAATTAGTATAAAATTGGGAATAAAATCTATTTTTTTTATGCTCGTTTATCATTATTTTAGTGAGCATGAGTTTTCTTTTTACTATTATTTAATCATGGGTTTTTTTAAAAAATTGACTTATGATTAGTAATTTCTTCTGCACTGTAAAGCATCAAATTTGGTGTAAAAACTTTTTAATCAATATCTAATTTTAACTAAAATGAAGCATTTCTTACTATTAATTTCAATAATTTTCATAGCACCCTTTTATAGTTTTTGCCAAACTAGCCCTAATGTAAAAATAGGTTCTCAGATATGGCAATCAAAGAACTTAGATGTAACGGTATTTAGTAATGGAGACAGAATCTTTGAGGCAAAGTCAATAAAAGATTGGGATGATGCTTTCTCTAGTAAACAGCCAGCCTGGTGCTATTATAATTTCAATGCAGAAAATGGAAAAAAATATGGGAAACTATACAATATGTATGCAGTAATGGATTCAAGGGGATTGGCTCCAATTGGGTATCGTATTCCATCTAATGAAGATTTTGAAGTTTTAAAGAAATTTATTGGTGCCGAAAATGCAGGTAAAAAATTGAAAAGCACCTACGGGTGGAGTACTAGTAAAAGGTGGATGCCGGGCAAAGTTAAATGTACTAATTGTGCGCATTGGAGTGCGGATTTTCATAAAAAAGTTGGTTGTACTGTTTGTTGGGGCCACAAAACTGTGTATAGTAATGCAGCAAAACTGGTTGAATTCTCCGGCAATGGTACCAATAATTTTAATTTCACCGGTTTGCCAGGGGGGCAACTTAAATATGATGAATTTTCGCGGATAGGCTACAGAGGTGCTTGGTGGATTTTAAATAACCAAAATAATATGATTGAATTCTTTGAACTTAATGCTGCCTATGAAGATCTAGAACAGCGTAATGATGATTTATTAAGCCCTGGCTTTTCTGTTAGGTGCATTAAAAGTTTAGGGACTGTGCCGTCTAGCACTAAAAAAATACAGCAAAAGATTAATGAATTTGATGTATCGCAGCAATCAAATAAGGTCAGCACTAAATTAGATAATGAAAAAATACCAGCTATAAATCCAAATAGAGCTAATAGTTCGCAAATCAATGTTTCAATAAGTGGTTGGCCAACATGTGTTCAAAATTCGAGACAAAAAATTATTTTTATTATAACAGACAAAAATGATATCCCCGTTACCTATTTTAAAGAATTAGCCGGTGCAGATGATTATTTAGCTAAGAATGAAAATAAAGGATATGAAGTTAAGAAAGAGGCATGTATATTTTATTTTGAAGATTGCGATTTAGATTTACAAGGCCCTTTTAGCTGTGAAATGTACTTAAGAAAAAACGGCACGTTCATTTCTAGCGGCGATTATAAAGTTGGTAAATGGAAATGTAACGAGAGAAATAGGGTACAATATTATGATATAAGACTAGAATAGTTTGCTGTTCAGATTTATTAAATGGTCGCTCTGGTTTATTACTAATTCAAAGTTGCTTTTAATTAAGACATTGCTATTTGACATTGTAATAAAAGCTTTGCCTGTGCGTCCTACCCTAATTAATGATTGATGAATGTGGGTGTTGAAGTGCTTAAGCGATACCCTGATTTTAACCAAGCCGAGTACCTAAATTTTTGATAAGGGTTAATTCCTAGTAGACCAGGCCATGTTTTTTATCATTTAATTTGCAATTATCGTTCAACAACAACCTCGTTGTAAGGAACTCTAAGCCTTGGACCCCAAACGCCTGCATCTGTTCCTTTGCCAACAGCAATAATCATATTAATTTCTGCACCGGCTGGTAATTGTAAAGCTTTTTTTACGCGAACGGCATCAAAGCCTTCCATTGGACAAGATTCAAAACCTTCTGCAGCAATAGACAGCATAAATGTTTGGGCAGCAAGGGCGCAAGATTTATGCACAGTAACACGCTGATCTGCATCACCACCAAAACGCATAAATGGTTTTTGGAGGCCCATAAAAAAGCAGATTAATCTTCTAATTAAAGCAAAGATTCCAACTATATCCGAGCGGTAGGCGAGTGGCATTAATTTACCATAATAGTTGAGTCCTCTTTTTTGTGCGGTATTGGGTTCGCCAGAAATACCTTCTTTAATTTTAGTATAATTCCAAGCGGCTCTTTGTTTCCAAAGGTCTTTTCTGGTAACAAAAACCACCAATTGTTTGGCTGTTTTGGCCGCATTTTGGTCTAAGCAAAGTGCGGTAAATTTTTCTTTTAATGCAGGGTCTTTAATCCATTGAAATTCCCAAAGTTGCATGTTGCTGCTATTAGGAGACAATATACTACGTTCTAAACTACGTTTAATCACATCGTCTGGTACTTCAATATTTTTATCAAATTTTCGGTTAGAACGTCTGCGTTGTATGATTTCTTCAAAACTACTGCTTAATGACATAGGTTGTTTTACTTGATGACAAAGGAATAAATTTCGTAACTAATTAGCGGTTAAAGATAGGATTGTGATACCAAAAATTTTGAGTTTTATACAATTTGTATAAACAAGAAAATGGACAGAATGGCATCAAGTTCAATGCTGTATCGGGTTAAACAATTGCTGCAGCGCTTAAGTGAGTTATTTGTGGTGAAGGGTAGAGGATGAGATCGATTAGGTATTTATTTCAATATTTTTATAGTAAGGAAATAAAATCATTCTTTTTTTCGAATAAAAAAAAGAATGATTTTGTTGGATTTCTTTTTTTTTATATTTGAGAATATTAAACAAATTCTAATTAAAATTTTATGGCAAGTAAATCGTTTTTATTTATTTCCGTCTCATTAAAAATAAGAGATAAGGCTGAAAAGCTTGTGAAAAGCAACAAGTGCAGAATGGCTAAAAATATAAATGATGGCGTTGATTTTTTAGTTGTTGGGGATGATAAAATGGACGGATGGATAAAAAACAATATTTATCTGCCTGCAAAAAATATGTCTTCCATAAAGATTATTAAGTATGCTGAATTTGAAAATTTGTTTCAAAAACCGGTGGCTGAGAATAAATCTAAAACAAAAAAAGATATCAAATCTCCAACAATAAAAAAATCAGAGCTAGTTCATTGTTTATGGGATATAATCGGAGCATTTATTTATGATCATAAATATGAAATTCAAGTTTCAAAAAAAGAGGCAGAGTATTTAGAAAGTCAAGGATTAGCTGAAATTTCAAAAATTGCCAGCGATAGTAAAGCGATAGTAAAAATTAAAGTTGAAAATTTTGTTGATCAGAATTTTAAAGAAGATTTCGCCAAGCATTTTAACTCAAATAGTTTGAAAGGAGATAAGGTTTACAAGACATCTGAACTTGAAAAATGGATGAATAAATGTTTCAACAACTTACATTCATTGTATAGTAGTTTTACTGTTTTGGGCGGAGAAATTTTATTCCCAGAACAAGGGAATAATCCATGGGAAAATAGTAAGACAATTTATTTAGAAATTCCTTCTAATTCTTTTAGCCTTAAGGAGTTAAATAAAAAGTGGATGGTTGAAGATTATTTTATTGAAGAGGAAGCTTTTGACTCTTTTAAGGATGATGTTTTAATATAAAACCATAAAAACACTTATTAAGTTATCCACATATTTTGTCGTATGTTTTTTGCTATTCAAATTAGCCCATAAATTCATAAAACCTATGTCAGACATGCATCTGAGCGCTTTTTTGGAAGGCTGCATGGGAAGAAAGCCCCTTGCCGCTTTATGCTGAGGGGTGGAATTCTAACTCAGGAATCGAGTTAAATGTGGACCCGAAGAGGTTAGCTTACGCTGATCTATCCTAACCCGTGCAAGGAATCAAACGCCAGCTTCGCTACGCTCAGGCATTCTTCGCTGCATAAAAAAAACCAAGCCTTTTAGGGCTTGATTTTTTTATTTCGCTCAGACTGCGGCCTGGCCTTTGATCATCAAGTGGACCCGGAGAGATTAGCTTACGCTGAT